>Ga0180301_10004927_pt1 | contig 10280 bp, 15 predicted proteins | sample GuaBasSediGuay16_FD_121797 | JGI IMG/M metagenome (GOLD analysis project Ga0180301, IMG submission 121797) | Subseafloor sediment microbial communities from Guaymas Basin, Gulf of California, Mexico - Guay16, Core 4569-2, 12-15 cm | ecosystem: Environmental > Aquatic > Marine > Hydrothermal... | reverse complement strand
GGTATGAGAAAGGAGCCTTTACGGGTGCCGTCTCGAGGAAAACGGGAATGTTCGAGCTCGCTTCAGGTGGAACCCTGTTTTTGGATGAAATTGGCGATATGCCGGTACATCTTCAGGTGAAACTCCTACGTGTATTACAGGAGAAATCCATCCGCCGATTGGGAGGTACTAATCCCCTTCCTGTAGATGCAAGGATTATTTCCGCCACAAATAAAGACCTGGAGACGAAAGTGAACGAAGGAGCGTTCAGGGAAGATCTCTTTTATAGGCTCAATGTTGTGAGGATCGATGTGCCTCCCTTAAGAGAAAGGGCAGATGATATACCTGTTCTCACAGGGCATATAGTGGCGAAACTCAACAGAAAGATGGGTAAGACCATAAAAGGTATATCTCCCAATGCGCTTAAGAAACTGATCTCCTATGAGTTTCCCGGAAATATACGTGAACTGGAGAACATCATGGAAAGGGCTTTTATTTTTTCCGATTCGGAGATTATAGAGGAGAAAGATATAGATATAAGAAAAGAGGGTAAAAGCGATGAAACAGTAAAACCAGGTTCTCTTAAGAGCCTAGAAAAACAGAGAATAATAGAAGCACTACATCGCTGGGAAGGTAACCGTACGAAGGCGGCTTCAGAGCTGGGAATAACAAGGCGAACAATAATCAATAAAATAAAAGAATACAATATAGATATTTAGATATCAAGAGGAAAAAAATTTTTCAATTTGACGCACTACTAAAAAGGTGCCCTTTTTAAACTGTATCATTTTTACACGGCTAAAATTTATGTAAAAAATTTAACTGTTTCCATTTAACCCATTCAGAAGGATTAAGGGGTTATACACTCTACGGGGCAGTAGAACAATTATAAATAACGTAAGAAATTATAAAATATGCAAACTTGGCATACTTTATGCTAGACAATTTGTAGTAAGATTTAAAAAACTAACTAATAGGAGGTGAACTATGAACGGATTAACAAGATGGAGAAGAAAAACCACGGAACCTACAGAATGGGCTGCCGATCCTTTTGAGAGGCTCCAGCGAGAAATAAACAGGTTGTTTGATTTCGATAGATGGGGTTGGGATGAGACTACCGGCATCTTTGACAGAACTATCTCGCCGCCAATGGACATAGTTGAGAAGCCGGATAGCATAGTGGTAACCTGTGATCTTCCCGGTGTTGACAAGAAAGACCTCGATATCTCCATATCCGGTAATGTACTTACTATTAAAGGCGAGAAAAAAGAAGAGAAAGAAGAGAAAGAAACCCAGTACTACAGGAAGGAAAGCTGGAGCGGTAGTTTCCAGAGAACTGTCTCTCTGCCCAACACTGTAGACGCTGATAAGGTAGAGGCAGTTATGAAAGACGGAGTGCTTAGGCTTACAATGCCCAAGAAGGAGGAAGCAAAACGTAAACAGATTCCTGTGAGTGTTAAGTAAAATGCGGTGAATCTCTGCCGGGGTACGCTAGATCACCCCGGCAGACCATGTTTTGGTGTGATGTGGCTTAGAAAGATTTATATTTTTTAAAGGGGAGGTGATGTATAATGGCAGACAAGGAAAGTACAAAGAATATTAAAGAGAGAAAAGAGAGAAGAATGACAATACAGCCTTTAAGCAATATTTATGAAGAGAAGGGAGATGTAATAGTTAAAGTGGAGATGCCCGGTGTGAGTAAGAATAATATAGATATAAGCATCGATGGGCAAAATCTCATAATATCGGGTCAACGAGAAAGCCTGGAAAGTGAAGGTGAGTTTCTTTTGCGGGAAAGGAGAATCGCCGATTATTACAAGGTTTTCACACTCGATGAAACCGTAGACCGCGACAAGATTGATGCAACCATGGAAAATGGTGTTCTTACTCTAAAACTTCAATTGAAAGAATCGGTAAAGCCAAAGAAGATCGAAGTAAAAAGCAGTTAATTGCTTGAGTAAAAAGGTTAGAGTTCAGAGCCGGCTTTTCTTCTTACGGAGAAGAGCCGGCTTTGTTTTTATAGTAAGCCCTGTCCCTATTGTTAATAATCATTATTATCTGTATAGTTTATTCTGATGGAATTGATTACTCCCGAAATGATAGAAAGTTTTATATCAGAATCCAGCGACTTTCTTGATAAGGCGGAAAAGAATATTCTTGAAATGGAGAGAGACCCGCAGAACGATAAACTTATCGCCGATTCTTTCCGGTCCGTGCACACGGTAAAGGGGAATGCAGGTTTTTTTGGTTACCCCCGAATAGAAGATACGTGCATGACCATAGAATCAACTCTGGATGCAATACGCAGAAGAACCAGGAAGACAGATCATGATATTGTAACCTCTCTTCTTGACAACCTCGATTCACTCCGAGGTTTGATAAACTCTCTGTCTAAGGGGACGGAGGAACACCCAGGATCGGAAAAAGAAGTTGTATCTTCTCCGACGGGGGCGGAGGAAGAAAGAACAAAACCATCAGGAAAGAGAGCCAATTTTTTGGAGATGGGGATGGAGGAACTCAACGGGAAACCAGATCCTACCGAGCAAAGCGGGATTGATTCTAAAGGCTATAAGCCCCTGGGTGATGTACTGGTTGAAATGGGTATTGTTAACAGGGAATTGGTGGATAAAGCTCTTGATGAGCAACAAAAAAAACTCGGAGAAATAAGCCTTATCCTGGATACGGCTTATCTTATTAAAGAGAAGTTGTACTGAGTAAAGACGGTGGTTTTTTATATATGGAGAGAGAAAGTGATTATTCATTCGATGGCATTACTCAACTAACCGAAAAAGAGTTCCGTTTGATATCAGATCTGATTTATTCAAAGTTCGGGATAAATCTTACGGAGAAAAAGAAAGCCCTTATTCGCGGTAGACTGCATAAATTGATAAGAAACGAAGGGTATAAGTCTTTCGAAGAATACTATAATGCGGTAGTAAATGATAAAACAGGCAAAAACCTCCTCATGATGGTGGACAGACTCTCCACCAATCACTCCTTTTTTTTCAGGGAAAGCGAGCATTTTGACTATCTGAGTAATACGATTCTTCCAGAAATGGCAAGGAGGCTCGAAAGAGAAAACTCACCGGATTTAAAAATCTGGTCTGCCGGATGCGCTGCAGGCGAAGAACCCTATACACTGGGCATGATTCTTCTCGATCACTTTGATCTACAATTTTTCAGAAGCAAGCCTGCAATTCTGGCTACCGATATCTCTATCACATCCCTTGCCCAGGCGCTGGAAGGAGAATATCCAGAAGAGAGGATAAAGCCGGTTTCCGATGTATACAGACTTAAATATCTGGAAAAGGCAGGACCGGGAAGATACAGGGTTAAAGATACGCTTAAAAAGCTCATTCTCTTTAAGCGTCTGAATTTGATGAGCGAGACTTTCCCCTTCAAGGGTAAATTTCATCTTATTTTTTGCAGAAATGTAATGATATATTTCGACAATGAGACTAAGCAAAGGCTAATAACAAAATTTCACAATTATATGTACGATAATGGCTATCTTTTTATCGGACATTCTGAAACTCTCGGGAGAGGCACGAACCTGTTTCGTTATATTCAGCCGGCTCTTTACCAGAAAGTATGAAACCAGCAGGAGTGAAAAAAGTGGGAGATAAAAAAGTCAAAGTTCTTCTAATAGATGACTCAGCACTGGCAAGGGAAATTCTTCGGAAAGGTCTAGCCGGCGACCCGAAAATAGAGGACATCGGAACGGCTCCCGATGTATATGTAGCAAGGGATAAACTCTGGATGTTGAAATGCCTCGGATGGATGGGGTGGAGTTCCTGAAGAAACTTATGCCCCAGTATCCCCTGCCGGTGGTAGTGGTTAAAGCAGTAGAAATGACATTCATGGACGTTGCCTTTATAGATGTTGTCGAACTGGAGTATCCGGAGGAGTTGCAATTCGGTAACATAATATATGTTTCATTTTATGCACCTGTTCTCGGAGGGATGATTCTGCATCTGCCTAGAGAATGTAAAAAGATGATCGTCGAGAATATACACGGCAGCAACTGGGAGGCTCTACCTCCAAATGAGATTGACGACTGCCTGGTGGAAGTATTAAATGTTCTTGCTGGCAATTTCCTGAATCAATATTGCGGGAAGGGCACAAGGCACAGTATGTCCTTTCCAGAGATCATGTTCGATGAATCGACAATTCCTGCTAAGGACAATTACATCGATTATTACTTTGATGGGGAAGGGAAGATCTTTAAAGTATCGGTCTGTATACAAGAACAGCAGTAATAAAAGTACCCGGGTCTATAACCGATACAGGGAAAATCCCAAGGGGTAAGACTTGAACCCTGTTAGGAAATAGGGCAAAATTAGAAGTATAGGGGTAATGATCAATGGCAAAGAAAAAAGCACTTATTGTAAACGACTCATCCATGAACAGGAGTTTCCTTAAAACCTATCTGACAGTAAATCAATTTGAAGTTGATGGAGCGGAAGATGGGCTGGTTGCTCTGGAGAAATCAAAAAAGGTAAGTACGATATTGTTTTCTGTGATGTAGAGATGCCAAACATGAACGGTCTTGAGTATCTTAAAAATGTAAAAAGACTGGATGAGTATAAAAATATACCGGTTATAATGTTCACCACAGTTGATAATCCGGAAGTTGTGGAAAGGGCAAATAAGCTGGGAGCCGCGTACTATATTATAAAGCCCTTTACAGAAGATAAAATGAGCGAAGTATTGAAAGCGGTGGGAATAGTTTAGGTTTTATGGGAGAGTCAGAACACTTAGGTAATATTCTGGAAACCCTGGATAATCTGGAAGAGAGTCTCATAAAATACGAAGAATCTTTGAAACACGGAGAAGAGGATACTTCGTTTATTCATATAATCTTCCGTTGTGCCCATAACCTGAAAAGTGCCCTTGCCATGGCGGGAAAGCAACTTTCTTCAGAGCTTATCTCTACAGTGGAGAGCAACTTCGATATGATTAGAAGCGGAAGGGGGGAGGTCTCCGACTATCTAATCAATGCGACCTTCACAGAAATTGATCTAATAAAGTCAGGGTTGGAAGAAGGAGAAAACGAGCATGAACTAGGAGAACTCAAAAGAATACTCGAAGAACTCGAAGCAAACCAGACGGCGCCCGGGACTGCAAGGATCGAATTCCCCCTTTCTGATGAACAGATCGACAGGTTAAAAGATGCTCTAAACAGAGGTTTTAACATCTACCAGGTAGAGAAACTTATTAAATCAGATATAACTGAAGAGAGCTTTAACAATTTGCCCATTTACGAAGACATTAAAGAGGTGGGATTATACATAGCTACATAGCCGCCTTTTGGCGAGCTGAAAAGATCGGGCTCGGAGAGTGTAATAAAAATACTATTCGCTTCCGAGCAGAGCACCGACGATCTTTACCTTGTAATTTTCGATCCTTTTAAAAGAGTGGAGTTTGAAGAATTAAGGGCGAATAAGGTTTACGAAAAGACAGAAGGGGGGAAAGGGGTTGAAGACCCGGTTATAACAGAGCAGGCTTCAGCAGAAATCGAACAACAGACGGGAGAAAAGAAGCTGATAGCCCGGAAACCTCTTAAAATACTTATAGTAGAGGATGATTTTGTAACCAGGCATCTGGAAGCATCCCTTCTTTCTGAATTCGGTATATGCGAGATAGTCGTAGATGGTAAAGAAGCCGTTTCCTCCTTCGAGTCCAGAATGATCGAGAACGATCCCTACAATTTGATAATTCTGGATATTATGGTTCCTTTCATGGATGGGCATGAGGTACTTAATCGAGCTGTTAAAGAAGATAATTGATTCAATTCCCATCGGGATAGCATTGATTGGAAAAAAATGATTTTTCTATAAAAATGGTAAATAAGATAGCCCTTTCTCTGCTCGATGTATCCGAGAGAGAGATAATCGGAGAGCATTGTTGCACCATTCTTTGCCCTCAGGGGGGCGAGAATTGTATCATAGCTGAAGAATTGGAGGGAGAAAGGCAGAGGGGGGTAGTAATTAAAAACAGACGGGGAAAGGAGATTCCTGTTTTTAAAACTGTAACTCCTCTACAGATCGAAGGAGATGAATATTTTCTTGAGAGTATTATCGATATTTCAAGGCAGAAGGCCTCGGAGAGAGTTTTAAAACAGAGCAGGGATGAACTTAAAAAAACACTCGAGCGAGCGGAACTTTTCGCAAAAAAGGCAGAAGAAGCAAACAGGGCTAAAAGCAGATTCCTTGCCAGTATGTCTCATGAGATAAGAACCCCTTTAAACGGCGTTATGGGCTTTCTCTCTCTCCTTTCGGAAACAGGGTTAAACGAGGAGCAGTTGGAATATCTGGATAACGCTCAAAACTCAGCCCGTACCCTGTTGACACTTATAAACGATCTTCTGGATTTCTCCAAAATAGAGGCAGGTAAACTCGATATAGAGAAGATTGCATTTAACCCCAGGGTGGCAATAGAAGAAACTGCAGTCATTTTATTCCCCTTTGCCCGTGAAAAAGCAAACCGTCTGTTTGTCTCTGTTGATGGTAAGATACCGGAAGAACTGGTGGGAGACTCTGAAAGGTTTAAACAGATCATAATGAATCTGGGAAGCAACGCTGTCAAGTTTACCGACAACGGTACTTGCATCGGGTATGGATGACTACTTAAGCAAGCCCGTTGAACCTGAACGGATGCTTTCCTGCATAAGGGAATGGCTTACAAGAGCTTAAAAATATGATTATAAATGTCGATGCGGCGCTTAATAGAATGGACGGAGATCGGGAATTATTTGAGGAATTGTGTAGAATTTTCTTAAGCGATTATTCCCACTATTTTGAAGAGATTGATAAGGCATGGAAAGAACAAAATTCCAGAGAGATAGAAAAGCTGGGACACAAGATAAAGGGTGCTGCCAGGAACATAAGTGCAGTAGAGATCGCCGAAAGCGCACAAAAAATTGAAGAAATAGGGAGAGAATCAAGACTGGAAGAGATTCCGTTAGCCCTGGAAAACTTAAAACCAGTTATCGAAATCTTAAAAATTATCTGGAAGAAAATGTTTTGAATAAAAAAAACAATTTAAATAGTGGTTCTATGAAGGCATTGCAGATAGCCGGGATAGGAAGCCCTCTTCAATTAAGGGAGCTCCCTGTTCCTCAACCAGACTACAACGAAGTGCTGGTTAGAATAAAAGCAGCAGGAATATGTCATTCAGATGTGCATTATCGCTGTGGAGTCTCAAAGGTAGGGAAGATTCCCATTACTCCTGGACATGAGATTGCAGGAGTTATTGAGGAGGTAGGTACAGGAGTAGAGAAGACCGGCAGATTAAAACCGGGGCAAAAAGTAGCCCTGCATTACCTCATATCCTGCGGGAGCTGTTATTACTGCACTACGGGAAACGAGCAGTTCTGTCTCAGCGGGAAGATGATCGGTAAACACTGTGATGGTGGTTATGCGGAATATATTACAGTACCCGCAAGAAATGCCGTTCCCCTTCCTGAGGGTATCTCCTTTATGCATGGTGCCGTTATGATGTGCTCCACTGCCACCTCCTTTCACGCTCTTAGAAAGGGAAGGCTCAGACCCGGCGAGAAGGTGGCTGTTTTCGGTATCGGCGGATTGGGGATGTCTGCCGTCCAACTGGCCGGGGCTCTGGGAGCATTCGAGATATACGCAGTGGATATAAATCAGGATAAGTTAAAGCGGGCAGAAAACTACGGAGCCGTTCCTGTGGATGCATCTTCCAGCAATCCGGTGGATGAGATTATGAGTCATACAAAAGGCAGGGGCGTTGATGTTGCTCTTGAGCTTGCAGGTCTTCCTGTTACAATGCTCCAGGCCATACAATGTCTGGCTGTTTTCGGGCGGGCGGTATTCGTGGGGATTACCGATAAGGAGATATCCTTTATGCCATACCATGAGCTTATGGCAAAAGAGGCAGAAATTATCGGTGCAAATGACCATCTATTATCGGAAATACACCTTCTTTTCGATATTGCAGGCAAGGGGAAGATCGATCTCTCGGAAGTAGTAACCAGAACGGTCTCCTTTGACGAAGATGAGGTAAATAATGTGATGGATGAGCTTGAGAGGTTTGAAAGCACCCATATTCGCACTGTAATTACATTCTGATAGAATTTTCCTTAAATCTCTTCTACTTGATTCTTTACAACCCACCTGACAGCGAATAGCTGTGAAAGAAAGACATGCTATGCTACCAAACTGCACAGAACTTTTCGACACCTTCGCCCTGCGGTCTGGCAAATGGGTATAATAATAAAATAATTATTGCATAAATAAAAATATTATATAACAATATTATAAGATTTAACAAATTATACCATACCATTATAATGTAGTTTATTTTATGCTATTAAATCCCCAGATCTTGTTATTTTAACAAGATTTTTTATTTGGTTGCGGCTACGCTGCGCTGGGTATAAAAAAACCTTGTCTCAGCCTTCATCTGTTCTTATTGTTGATGACGATGAAAACGTGCTTAAATCAATAGAAGTAATTTTAAAATCCAGCGGAATAAACAATATTCTCTGTTGCAATAATAGTACGGAGGTGATGGATATCCTTGAGAAACAGGACGTTGATGTTGTGCTTCTTGATCTCGCCATGCCTCTTTTAACAGGTGAGGAGCTTCTTTGTCAAATTAGAAAAGATTACCCGGAAATACCTGTTATTATTATTACCGGTATAACAGAAATTGAGAAGGCCGTTGAATGTATGAAGATGGGTGCGGTGGATTATATGGTGAAACCGGTGGAAAGAAACAGGCTTATAAGCAGTGTATCCAGGGGAATAGAGCTTAAGGAACTTAAAAGAGAGAACAGGAGGTTAAGGGATAAGTTTTTCTCCGACGAGGTACAGAACCCTGAAGCCTTTTACGAAATAATCACGTGCAGTAGTAAAATGCAAAAGATTTTCCAGTATGCAGAGACTATTGCAAAGAGTACACGACATGTGCTCATTACAGGGGAGACTGGAGCAGGGAAGGAGCTAATCGCCAGATCCATCCATCATCTAAGCGGAAGAAGAGGATCTTTAATAACGGTAAACATTGCCGGTCTCGATGACAATTTATTCTCCGATACTCTTTTCGGTCACAAGAAAGGTGCCTATACCGGAGCCGACTCGGTCAGAAAGGGAGTAGTGGAGGAGGCTTCGGGTGGCAGCCTGTTTCTGGATGAAATAGGGGATTTAAACCCCTCATCACAGATTAAGCTCTTAAGGTTGCTTGAAAATAGAGAGTTTCTATCTCTGGGTTCCGATATTCCCAAAAAGGCGAATATCCGGGTAATCATGGCTTCGAATAAGGATCTTTTTAAGATGGTTAAAACAAATCAATTTCGCAAGGATCTGTATTACAGGATTTCCACCTATGAGATCAACGTTCCGCCTTTGAGAGAGAGGAAAGAAGATATTGAACTGCTGGTTAATCATTTTATTAGAAAGGCATCTGCAGAACTGGATATAAAAGAGCCCGCCTATCCTCCGGAACTTATCACTCAACTAGAGGTTTATCACTTTCCGGGAAATATCAGGGAACTGGAATCAATGATTTATGATGCGATCAACCTCAGCAAAAGGGGTATGATTTCTCTTGATACCATAAAAGAGAAAATAGGAAGGGAGATATCACACATATCGGAGGAGGAGAAAACCTGTATAATTCGGTTCTCGGATAAACTACCCACACTTAAGCAGGTTACCGAACTATTGATCGAAGAAGCTCTAAAGAGAACCAGAGGTAATCAGTCTGCAGCAGCAAGGCTGCTCGGAGTATCCCAGCAGGCTCTAAGCAAAAGGCTTAATTCTTTAAGAAAAACGCATACATAACTGCTATTAACAACTCCCGTTGTAAGGGGTTTGGCTTATCAACTTTCTTCCCGGCGTTCAATAATATATTAACATACAACAAGTTACATTAACTTAAAAAAACTGGTACGGATTTTGCTGAAAACAATGAAATCAGACACTAAGAAATTTAAATGTCACAGGCAGGAGGAAAGAGAAATGAAATTAAATTTAACGCAAAAATTGATAGGCAGTTTTATCGTTCTGATTGCCCTTCTTGTAGTGTGTGTCGTGGTAAGCATCACCAGGTTAAACAGCTTAAACAGTCAACTACATAGAATTGCTGATGAAACCGCTCCTAAATTGCAGGAAAGCGCAGTCATGAATAAAGAGCTGGTTACTGATTCTTGTAAAAACCACCGAAGAAATGGAACAATAGTACCGGCGGGAGCCGAAAAAGATCAGGGAGATGAATACAGTGATCAGGATTTTGAAGAGTTTTAATAGGTATTCAATAGCTCATAACGC
>Ga0180301_10004926_pt1 | contig 10280 bp, 9 predicted proteins | sample GuaBasSediGuay16_FD_121797 | JGI IMG/M metagenome (GOLD analysis project Ga0180301, IMG submission 121797) | Subseafloor sediment microbial communities from Guaymas Basin, Gulf of California, Mexico - Guay16, Core 4569-2, 12-15 cm | ecosystem: Environmental > Aquatic > Marine > Hydrothermal... | reverse complement strand
GGTATAAATATTAGTTTTAAGAAATATACTTTGCAATTAGAATTTTGTATAATTTAAGGCTAAAAATTGCCGGAGGTCAAATATAATGAAAATCACCATTTCTTTAATTAAAGCTGACGTAGGTGGTTGGCCTGGTCATTCACGAGTTCACCCCAAGCTTATTGAGGCAGCTAAAGAATCACTTGAAGAAGCTAAGAGGGAAGGAATAATAATTGATTATTACGTTTTTAATGCTGGAGACGATTTGCAACTTTTAATGACTCATACTAAGGGCATCAACAATACTGAAATTCATGGTCTTGCATGGGAAACTTTCAAGAAAGCCACAAAAGTAGCGAAGGAACTCAAACTCTATGGAGCTGGACAAGATCTGCTTAAGGACGCTTTTAGCGGTAATATAAGGGGTCTTGGTCCTGGAGTTGCTGAAATGGAATTTGAGGAAAGAAAAAGCGAGCCCGTTATAGTTTTCGCTGCGGATAAAACTGAACCTGGAGCCTTTAATTTGCCACTATTTAGGATATTTGCTGATCCATTTAATACTGCCGGTTTAATTATTGATCCAAGAATGCATGACGGTTTTAAGTTCGAGATTTACGATGTATATAAGGGAAGGAAAATATTATTAAGCTCTCCTGAAGAAATGTATGATATCTTAGCCTTGATTGGGCATTCTAGTAGATATGTCGTTAGATATATCTATTCAAAAAATCCAGAGATAGGAGTTGCTGCTGCTGTTAGCGTGGAGCGACTTAATTTAATAGCGGGAAGGTATGTTGGAAAGGATGATCCTGTTGCTATAGTTAGAGCTCAGTCTGGTCTTCCAGCATTAGGAGAAGTTCTAGAGCCTTTCGCATTTCCTCATTTAGTTGCTGGATGGATGAGAGGTTCTCATTGGGGACCTTTAATGCCTGTGCCTCTTAAGTATTCTCAGTGTACAAGATTTGACGGTCCTCCAAGAGTTGTTGCATTAGGTTTCCAAATTGCTGAAGGAAAATTAATTGGTCCTAGCGACTTATTTGATGACCCAGCTTTTGAAATTGCTAGGCTTAAAGCTAATGAAATCGCTGATTACATTAGGAGACATGGTCCATTTGAGCCTCATAGACTCCCAGCAGAGGAGATGGAGTATACCACACTTCCACAAGTTTTAGAGAGGCTTAAGGATAGGTGGATAGAAGAAAAAGAATATGAAGTTAAAAAACCGATCTATGCCGAAGCTGAACATGATTAAACTTTTTCTATTTCTTTTTCTAATCTTTTCCTAATCTCAATCACATTCTCTTTCACTTTTTCAATGTCAAATTTGAACGTTCCCTCATGGTATATCCTTACACCCCCCACGTAAACTGACTCTATAAAGCTACTATCAAGGGAGTAAACAATCATTGAATATATGTCATGTTCTGGGACACTCTGCAAACCTTTCTCTAAATTTATAACAACAAGATCCGCTAATTTGCCTATTTCAATAGAGCCAATCTTATCATCCAAACCTAATGCTTTCGCGCCATTGATTGTTGCCATCTTTAAAACTTCCTTAGCTGAGACAACTTTAGGATTTCTCGTCATTCCTTTATGAATTAGGGCGGCAATATGCATTTCCTTCATCATATCCAATCTATTATTGCTAGCAGGACCATCAGTAGCTAAAGCAACATTGATTCCTAACCCTAACATCTTAGGTACTGGCGCTATGCCAGAAGCCAATTTTAGATTTGATGTCGGATTATGAAGAACATGAACACCTTTTGACCTTAAAATTTCAAATTCAGTATCATCCATTACCCAAACTACATGAGCAGCCATTACATCTCTTCCTAAAAAACCGATGGCATCCAAATATTTTATTGGAGTTAATCCCGTCTTCTCCTCTACATCTTTTACCTCACTTAATGTCTCCGATAGGTGAATATGTATCCTTACACCCCTCGTAGTTGCTCTTTCGCGTACTAAGAGCAGACATTCTTTAGAGCATCCATATGCTGAATGCGGAGCATAAGCAAAGAAAAGATGATTCTTATCATTTCTCATTCTCTTAAGGCTTTCAAGATCCTCATAAAACTTTTCTGCTATTTCTACTTCAGCTTCGGGAGGCCGTTTAAACCAGATGTCTGACAAACTATATCCAAGCAAAGCTCTGACTCCTGCATCTAATACTGCTTTCGCTATTTCTATTTCATGATAATACATATCTGCAAATGTCGTTATTCCTGAAGATACCATCTCAGCAATCCCATAAAGCGCACCATAATAAACGTCAGAAGGTTTTAATTTCGCCTCCGCAGGTAATATGTAATTGTAAAGCCAGTCCATTAGATCAACATCGTCCTTTAAGCCCCTTAAGGGTATCATTGCAACATGAGTATGTGAATTTATGAATCCAGGAAGAATCACTCTTTTCGGTAACTCGATCAGTTCTTCAAAATTCTCTGGTTTTTTCTTGTCTAAATAACAAATCTTTCCGTCCTCTATTCCTAAGTAATAATCCTTAAGCACTCTCTCTTTTTCATCCATCGTAACTATAATTGAAGGATGTAAAACAAGCATATTAATCATCTTTTTGAATAACTTTATTTTTATCTATAGTAATGCTCATGTATAACAGTCTTTAGTAGTGGTTTAAACTGGGCTGTTTGATTTGGAGATTCCGCTGAGATTATTAATCATAACCAAAGATTTCGGAGACCCAAAATCAGATATCAGCGTGGATAATATCATAGATGCTGGAGGACTAAGAGAATTCGTTGAAGAGTATGTAAGAACCCGTCCATCATATCCTCCAACAGCTTTTCAGCTTTTCTCTAAAAAAATAAAGGGTTTGGATTTCGCTGTAAGGCTTTTTAGACAAATTAAAAAAATCGAATGCGAGGTCTATTTTATAACACCATTTGCTGTTTTAATTGAAGATGAACCAGTTATTCCTTATAAGGAAGGAATTGATGATATCCCGTTAGAAAAGCTTCGCAAATTATTTGAGCTATTTGGAGTATCTGATCGAATTTACGCACTTTTAGAGAGTCAACCAGAATTCCTCATATTCATAACAAACGTGAAATTGATAAAGATGCTTGATTTATTCCAGAACATATCAAAGAACACAATAGCATTTATTCTATCAAAGACGCCAATAGAAAGCTACAAGGAACATATTAAAACTGTGTATCCTAACCCATACTACAATCGACTATTAAGGCATGTAGAGCCAAAATTAAGCCATGATAACTTTATAACAGTATTTCTAAAGTCTATAGCGAAAATATTTCTGAAGCTGTATGAGGAGATGGGCGACGAAAAGTTTTATAACTTCATGAAGGATGCGAAGGAAAATCCATCAGACTTCTTTAATTTAATTCTTGATGAAAATATGTTTAGGGAAATTGGAGAAAGTAGGGATGCTGACCTATTAAAATTCTTCAGGTAGGATTAAATGAAGTTATGGCGGTTTAGACCTAAGAATGCGCCAGTGATAACTCCGATAGAGGCTGAAAGAATTATTAAGGAAAAGCCAGAAAAAGCTAATTTTTCGCTTGGAAAACATGAAGATGTTGAGATTCAGTATGAAGGAAGTAGATTGAGATTTGAATACATGGGAAAAGAATACGAGCTTGACCTCTCTTCTCTCGAAGATATAGCAAAACAGCCAGAAAGAAGAGTTTTTGCTCTTAATAATTCTGAAGTATTCCACCTAGCTTGGTCATCTGAAGAGGCTTATTATCAGCTTATAGCTGTTCATCCTCGCCATGCTCCAACGGTAGAGATTAATGGTATCCACATGCATAGGATTAAAGGTATTTTGCCTTTTTATGATGCTAAGCAAAAAGTAAGAAGACTGAGAATAAGAAAGGGTATGAAAGTTCTTGATATATGTACGGGACTTGGTTATACTGCAATTTGGGAGAGGAGATTTGGAGGTATTGTAACAACCATAGAAATAGATGAAAACATCCTCGAGCTTGCTGAATGGAATCCTTGGTCTGAGGAATTAAAAGACATCACAATTATACATGGCGACGCATTCGAAGTTATAAGAGAATTTGAGGATTCTAGCTTTCATAGAGTGTTAAATGACCCTCCAAGATTTTCCTTTGCAGGTGAACTTTATTCTAGAGAGTTCTTTAAGGAGATTTATAGAGTTTTAAAACCAAGAGGAGTTCTGTTTCAATACACTGGTAGAGCTAGAGAGAATATTGGAAAGGGAATTATTAAAGGCGTTTTATCTAGACTTAGGGATGTAGGGTTTATCCCTAGATATGATGATAGTGTTCAAGGAGTTATCGCAATAAAACCTGGAAAAAGATAAAGCTCAGTCGGGCTACAGTTCATCACAAAGTCAGTAAGCCGGGACTCTTCATCGCTAATAATTTTTAAGCTGTCAATTACAATTTTAAAGGTATCCTATTGGAACTTAGCCTTTAGCTCTCAAAAGCGAAAGAATATTATATCTTAGAAACTTCAAAATAGATTGCAAAGTTCGATTAGATTGTAACTTTCAATAACCTTTAAGATTAGAACTAATTAAGTTGATTATAATGTTTCCCTTTTTAGCGATAGGTAATCCCGTATATGATATCATCGAAACGCCCTTTGCAAAAACTGATGGGAGAGTTTTATCTGGATGTTCTGTTAATGCTGCTCTTACAATCGGCAAATTGGGTGAAAGAGTAGCTCTCGTAGGAGCTATAGGTGAAGATTTTAGGGAACACATGGTGAATAAGCTTAAGCAATATAATGTTGAAGCATATGTTCAGCCTTCAAAGGAAACTGGAGGATTCCACCTTGTCTATTTAGATGAGAGCATGAATGATAGAAAATTAAGTGTTTTAGGGCACGCAAGCAGAATTGATGTAAGTAGGATACCAGAGATACTATTTGATGCAAGAATAATTATAATTGGGCCGATTCTCGACGAACTCTCATTAGAAGATTTGAAATATCTCAAAGAGAAAAGTGATGCATTGATTTTGACTGACCCTCAAGGTTTTCTTAGATTTCTTGAGAATGGTAAGGTCATTAGAAGGCGACCAGAAAATATAGAGGAAGTGATAAAACTATCTCATATATTTAAACCAAATGAGCATGAAGCGCATGTGATATTCCCTAAGATGGAGTTTTCAAAAATAGCTGAAAAAATTGCAGAGATAAACTCAGGGATTGGAATAGTAACCTTAGCTGAGAGAGGTTCAATCATTGCTTTTGAAAGGAAGACCTATAAGATACCAGCTCATCCAGCTAGAGCTATTGATCCAACAGGGTGCGGTGATGTTTACGCCGGAGCTTTTGCTTTCTATTACCTAAAATATCAGGATCCAGTTGAATCCGCAGCTTTTGCTTCTGCTGTAGCTTCATTCATGGTTGAGAGCATCGGTCCTGACTTTAAATTACCTCGTAAAGAGGTTGAGGAAAGATTTCAAAGAGTATTAGAAGGCGTCGAAAAAATTAGGTGAATTAGAATGGAAGGCGATGTTCCTAAGTTTAGGAAAAAGTATGAGGAGATGAGCGTAAAATTAGGAAAACTACTGGCAAAAACTCATTTAACTCCTAACATGATTACGGTAATTTCAATTTTTGTTGCTATGATATCATTACCCTACTTCTACATGCGTGACTTAATTATGGCTTTAGCAATAATCATCATAGCTGGCATTCTTGACATATTTGATGGAGCATTAGCAAGAGCTATCAAGAAAACATCAAAATTCGGAACGCTTCTTGATAATACTGCTGATCGTATTGTAGAAGCTATATTGATTCTAGGACTCACATTAGGAAACTTTATTCCGGGCTGGTTAGGTGTACTAACCATATCTTCTATGCTACTTCCTAGCTATGTAAGAGCTAGAGGAGAAGCGGAACTTTGGGTTAGAGGCATGGGTGTCGGATTCTTTGAGAGAAAAGAAAAGCTATCAACATTATTCGCTGGAATAATTCTCGAATACATCTTTTCAAATTATCTTAAGGATTACCAAAGCATTCTGGTATCTCTCATTGGATTTAATAACCCGTTTATCTTCATCTCTTGTTTAATCGTATCGGCCTTTTCACTCATAACAGCGGTTCAGAGACTCTATTTCTATAAGGGGGTTGAAAAAGAGATTGTAGAGTCTCGTCCTTAATATTTTTCAAAGTTTTTAGCCTCTTACTAATGTCTCATAAATTTTGTGAAGCTCAATACCCGTTGTTCTTAAACCAGCTAGGAAACCAAAGGAATTCGCTATTAAGCCGCTTCTTATGTATTGAGATCCCATATTTACTGTTCCTTTATCCACTTTTACTTTGAGTACTTCTTTTATAAAATCAATCTCATCGCCCAGAAGCATTGGAGATACCAAAACACCTTTGTTTGTAGCGCAAGCAACGGAACCTATAACAACTGTTGAAAAATCAAACGCAGCTACTTCTACATCAAGAACATCCTCTATCACTTTGATGCTTTCCTTATTCTTTTCGTAAATTTCCTCGTGGATAACAGCTCCATAATCATTAGCCAAAATAATATTTCCTAACGCGTTTTCATATGTCTTAAGCTCTAACTTCTCAACTGGAACATCTAATTTCCTTTTCAACTCCTCCAGCTCTTTTTCGTAGATGTTATAAGGAACCAGAAGCCCTTTTGAATTTCCAGCTAACATTATCCCAACAATTGGTTCATCCATAACGTTTTGAATGATTATATCATTGTTAAAGACCTCCTTAGCTGCTCGAATAATCTGAGGTCTGAAGCCTTCCCCGAAAATAACATATCTGTCGGTAGCTATTCCAAAGGCACCTATGTTCCAGCTACCCTTGTAATCAGCAAGGGCAAACTCCTTTCTCTCCTCCGCATTTCTATTCTTAACCATTTTTTCTCACACTTTTAATTAGGTTATACGATTACTTAACGATATGGTGATTTGTATGGATGAACTTAAAATGAAAGTTGCTAAAAAAGCTTTAGAATTTTTGGAAAGTAACATCGTTCTGGGCGTGGGAAGTGGAAGCACAGTCCGCTATTTTATTAAATTTCTTGGAGAAGCGATTAGAAAAGGGGAACTAAGTAATATAATTGCGATCCCAACTGGTATTGATACAGAGTTATTGTTAATTGAAGAAGGAATACCGATATCAACTCTTAATCAGTATCCAGAGCTTGATTTAGCAGTTGACGGTGCTGATTCAGTGTTGCTGGAAAATAAAGTACTTATCAAAGGTGGAGGAGGAGCTTTCTTCAGGGAGAAAATAGTTGATTATAGGGCTAAAAAGCTGGTTATAATAGTTGATGAGAGCAAAATAAATAGAGAATTTCCCGTACCAGTAGAGGTTCTTCCAATATCTCTCAGAGCTAGTATTCTAGACCTCGAGAGGTTAGGTGGGCTGCCACAAATAAGATTCTCCCAAACGAAATTAGGGCCTACTATTTCAGATAATGGAAACATAATTTTAGACGTAAAATTCCCTATGAAGCGAATAACAGCCGACCTAGAGGTTAAGATTAATTCTATTCCAGGAGTTCTAGAAAATGGAATTTTTTCTAGAAATGCTAAAATACTAATAGGTACGAGAAATGAAACAAAGGAGATTGATTTCTTATAGGTGATGATGTTGTCAAAAGGGACTAATGGGAAGCTAAGAGCTCCCATAGTCGTTGTTCTCGGACATGTTGATGTAGGAAAGACGACTCTTCTCGATAAGGTTAGAGGAACAGCTGTTCAAGCTCGAGAAGCTGGTGGAATGACACAGCATATAGGAGCATCCTTTATTCCAACTGATACAATTTATGAAATTGTAAAGCCTATGATAAATCTTGGAATTGCAAAAATAGATAGAGAAAAACTAAAGATTCCTGGTCTCCTTTTCATAGATACTCCTGGACATGAAGCATTTACGAATCTAAGAGCTAGAGGTTCTAGCGTTGCTGATCTAGCGATTCTTGTTGTAGATATTAGAAGCGGATTCCAAATGCAAACATACGAAAGCATTGACCTACTTAAAGCTACAAAAACACCTTTCTTAGTAGCAGCAAATAAGATTGATAGATTACCTGGATGGAAACCAAATCCAAATGAGCCTTTCCTTGTTACTTATAAAAAACAACAGCCCGTAACAAGAAGAGCATTAGATGAGGGTGTTGATAATATAATCATAGCACTTCATGAACTTGGATTTAATGCTGATAGATATGATAGGGTTAGAGACTTTAGGAGAACTGTAGCGATAGTTCCGGTCAGTGCTGTAACCGGAGAAGGAATACCTGATTTGTTCTTAGTTTTAGTTGGTCTTGCTCAAAGATTTATGAGTGTGAGATTAAAATTAACGCTAGGAGAGGCTAAAGGAAGCATCCTTGAAGTTAGACCGACACCAGCAGGAACAACAATTGATGTCATCTTATACGATGGAATTTTGAGAAAAGGCGATTGGATTATTCTGGGAGGAAAAAAAGGTGTTATTGTTACTAAGATTAGAGGTCTTATGATGCCAAAACCTCTTGATGAAATTAGGGATCCAAGAGATAGATTTAATTTCGTAGATGAAGTCATTGCAGCGGCAGGAGTTAGAATTGTTGCTCCAGATCTAGATGATGCTCTCGCTGGTTCTCCGATTTATGGAATTCCCGGAGATACGCCAGAGGAAGAATTGAAGAGAATAATTGAAGAAAAGAAGAGATTGATTGAGGAGGACATATCTAAGCTGATATTCAGAACCGATAAGACTGGTATTGTTCTTAAGGCTGATACACTCGGTTCTCTTGAGGCTATTATTAGAAAACTAAAAGAAATGAAAATACCTGTGGCGATAGCTGGAGTAGGACCAGTTGATAAAGAGGATGCGATTCACGCTACTGTGGTTAAGGAGAGAGATCCAAAATATGCTCTTGTTGTCACGTTTAATGTAGGAATTCTTCCAGAGGCTAAGGAGCTTCTTGAAAAAGAGGAAATAACTGTAATATCTGATGTAATTATCTATCAGCTATTCGAAAAGATTCAGGATTATCTCTATGAATATGAAGAAAGAATAAGAAGGCAAAAACTTGAGAATTTAATTTATCCTGGTAAAATTACAATTCTTCCTGGATTAGTGTTCAGATATAGCAAACCAGCTATTGTGGGTGTAAGAGTTCTTGGTGGAAAAATAAAACCTGGTTATCCTCTAATTAGAGAAGATGGTAGATCCGTTGGTTCTATATTGCAAATACAGAAGGAAGGTAAGAATATCCAAGAGGCCGTAATAGGCGATGAGGTAGCAATCTCAATAGATAAAGCTGTTTATGGAAGGCATATAAAGGATGGAACAGTATTGTATGTTGATATTCCTGAGAGTCATGCAAGGCTTATTAACAGAGAGCTATTACAATATTTAACAGAGGATGCGAAAGAGGTCTTTAAAGAATTTCTAAAGATAAAGAGAAAGATACACGGCTTCACATGGGGAATGTAGTGATAGAACAAAGACAATACCAACTTTTCCTTATTTCTGAAATATTAAGGGCAAGGGATGAAGGAAAAAGTTTGATCATAGAACTCGATGCTGGCCTTGGAAAGAGAATTCTCTCCTATCTTCTTTTAAAACATTTGGGCAAGAATGAAAGGCTTTTGATAATCACACCTTCTCAAGCATCTGTTAGAGATACTTATACAACTTTTCTGAAGTTGTATAAGGAAGAGAAGGGTAATCCAGAGGAAATCGGTTATATTGCGGCTGGAATTCCTAGCAGGTTGAAGGAGAACATTCTGAGAGAGAAAAGGGTTGTTATATCCACTCCAATTTCCCTTGCAAACATACTAAGAAGGAAGCCAGATTTGATTAATAGTTTTAAGATAATAATCGTAAATGAGGTTGATAAAGTAGTAAGAAGGATTGCCGAAGAAGTTCCAGAAGGAGAGGATGAAGAAAGTGTATTTCTAACAGCTGATAAGATTTCTAACAGCTCCATTAAAAGGAGATTAAGAGTTGTCTATCCTTGGTCAGAGCTAATTAAACATTTTCCGGATGATGCAATCATAATTGGAATGAGCGGAACCTTAAGAGATAAGCATCTCCTTAGAACTGAAGGAAAAATTCTATTTAAACCAGAATTAGAAACCCTCTTGGATACGCTATTTAAAGGAAGAGAAGTAGATATTATCACAATGGACAAAATAATTAGGGGGACCGACATTAGTAAGTTTCTGTTGAAGAACATAACAATAATTAGACCAATTGGTGTTTTTGACGATAAAGTAAAGAAGATATTAGATGCGCTTACAGAGGAAATGAATGAAGTCGCAAAAAGATTGGCGAAGAGATATGAAAAAATACTTGAAGAT
>Ga0180301_10004924_pt1 | contig 10281 bp, 10 predicted proteins | sample GuaBasSediGuay16_FD_121797 | JGI IMG/M metagenome (GOLD analysis project Ga0180301, IMG submission 121797) | Subseafloor sediment microbial communities from Guaymas Basin, Gulf of California, Mexico - Guay16, Core 4569-2, 12-15 cm | ecosystem: Environmental > Aquatic > Marine > Hydrothermal... | reverse complement strand
GCCGCGATGGTGGGTTTCGACAACCGCTCCAGTCGCGTGTGAATGGCCTGGGTCTTCCGGATTTCCCTGAAGAAGAACGTCTTCTGGGCCGCTGAAGGCCCCTCCTGGATGGCGGTGAACATCTCGTTCTCGGGGCTCAAATCGAGCCCCGCGCAAAAGCTCTTGCCCTCCCCCTGCACCAGGATCACCCTGGCCTCGGCGTCCGTCTCCGCCTCACGGACCGCATCTTCCAGGGCCTGCCAGACCGCGGGGTTGAGGGCGTTTCGTTTCTCGGGGCGGGTCAGAGTGATAAAGCCCACGTGCCCCTCTCGATGATAAGTGACGTATGCCTTCTTTTCCATGAAATCCTCCTGCTCCTTTCCTCCCGCAACGCAACGACCAGGGATTTCAAGATGTAGTGCCGCACACCTTTTTATGAAGCGGGCCGCCCTGGTCTCTTTCACCCTGCCCGCGCCCCCTCCGACCGTTCAGACACCCTCGCCCGCCTTGAGCGCCGCCTTGCGCAGGGTTTCCACGCAGTCGCGGGCCATGCTCTGCAACAGCTCCCGGCAGGTGGGGATGTCCTTGATGAGGCCGATGGACTGGCCCACCATGAGGGGCGCGTGGTCCACATCTCCGGTCTCCCAGGCCTTCTTGATCCGCTCCCCGGACATCAGGGGGATCAATTCCGTCTCATCCCCTTTCTGTTCTATGCTGATCTCAAAAAGCGATGCGCAGGTCCTCCAGGGCGTAAGTCACGCAGGAATGCACATACCCGAAGCGCCTGTCCGATTTCCGAACAGGTACGCCCGGGGGCTGGAAGACGCGGCCGTCCACCACCCTGATCCTGCACATACTACATTCGCCTGACCGGCACAAGGACGGCACCAGTATTCCCGCCCGCTCCATGGCTGAAAGGAGCGGTTCGGCGGCCCGCGTCTCGAATGCACCGCCTCCTTCCAAGCTCACCCGGAAGGTATCGCCGGGTTTCACCGAGGCAGGCCAACCAGGGGTCTCCCACACCTTGAGGGGCGCCCCGTAGACCTCGGTGCGTATTTTTCGCCGACGCACGCCCAGGGCCTCCAGTTCCGGAATGCAGAAATCGTACATGGCCCGGGGCCCGCAAAGATAAAAAGTGCGGCCTTCCACGTCGCCCACCGCATCCAGGACCGTAGTCCCCTTTATGAAGCCTTCGGCCCCGGTCGAACCGGCGGGGGGTTCCTCCAGGACCGGGATATAATGGAACCTCTCGTACTTGTCTGAGAGATCCAGGAATTCGTCATGGAACAGGAGTTCTTCGGCCGTCTTGCTGCCGTAAAAAAGGTGGATGGTGCGATCCAGTGCCGACTCCAGGGTCTCCAGGACCATGCTTCTAAAGGGCGTCACCCCGCTGCCTCCCGCCACCAGGACCATCGTCGGGTCATGAAACAGGGGGTTGAAGTAAAAGTTTCCCGCAGGCCCTGAGGCTTCCAGTTGCGTTCCCCGTTCAACCCTGTCCAGGAGGTGGTTCGAAACCAGCCCCCCCGGGACCCTTCGCACCGCGATCTCATAAAAGGCTGTCTGGTTGGGGGACGAACAAATGCTGTAAGGCCTCGCGGTCCGGATGCCTTCCGCCTCCACGTGCAGTGCTATGTACTGGCCCGGCTGAAAGGGGGGAAGATAGCGATCCCTGGAGACCAGTCTGAAGAGCTTGGTGGTCGGCGATATGTCCCGGATGTCCGCCACTTCAAGCTTGAGCCGTGCGGGGTGAAGCAGGCGGATGTACTGATCCGCCTCGTGCGTCGCCGCGCTGTGATTCACCCCGTACTTCCGGCTCACCTCGATCTCTTTCACCATCTCATCGTAACCGTCGAAGTCTTCATATACGCGCTTTTCCATCGGGAGCCTCCCCTTATTCACCGCTGATCTTTTGATAAATGGCGTTGGCCGCAGACATGCCCGCCTCCAGTGTGGGCTGAAAACCGCAGTCACCGCTCCAGCCGCTCGCAAAGTAGAGGCCCTCTATGGGCGAAAGACGGCCGGGCTGGAAAAACATGGTGTCCTTGGGATACATCTCCCAGCCGTAGATGGCCCCGAAGGGGTGGCCCAGATAGCGCATATGCGTCATGGGAGTGGCCACATCCAGTTCCTCCACATGGGCCCTGACGCCGGGGAAGATGTCCTCCACTCTCCGCATCATGGACTCGGCCACCCTGTACTTGGTCTCGAAGTATCGAGTGGGGGGTACCCTGAGCCACGCCTCTCCGTACTTGAGGGTCACCAAATTGAGCTGGCACGCACCGGAGGGTGAGAACTCGGGGTCCGCCACATCATAGCAGCTCAGCACCAGTAGCTGATCCTCGATGTCCAGCGCCTGCATCTGGTTGAGCACCCGGTCGGAAAAATCCAGATTGTCCAGGAGGAAATTAGTGGTCTCCGTGATCCCCACGGCCCCGGGCTCGCAATCGAGCCCTATGAACAGGGTGAACGCGGATGGACTCAGACTCCTTCCGCGCATTTCCCTGAAAACCCCGCCGGGGACATGTTCCGGTTCCATGAGTTCCACGTAGGTGAGGATCTGGGACACGTTGGAGACCACGTGGTCGGCCTCATACCGATCCCCGTGCTCCGTGAGCACGCCGCGCACCCTGCCTTCTTGCACCAGTATCTTTTCCACGCCGCAGTTGAAGCGAACCGTCCCCCCATTGGAGAGGAACCTGTGAATCAGGGCGTTGGACAGGGCCTGTGACCCTCCCTTGAAGTGGTAGGGCTTGAACTCCATGTATGTGAAAAAGAGAAGCGCCAGGTAGGCAAAGGACATGCGGGTGGGGGGCAGCCCGATATAGCCCCAATAGACGGAGAGCACGGCCTTCAGGAGGCGATCTTTGAAAAAGCCTTCCAGGACCTCGCAGGCCGGCTTGAACGCGTACTCATAAAGCACCGGATATTTGTCCCTGGAGGTGTCCGGGTCCTTGAAATAGAAGGCCGAAATCAGTTCGTTGGCGAACCGGTAACAAAGATCAAAAAACTTCTCGACAGCGTCTCTTTCGGCGGGGAACCGCTCCTGGAGGAGCAAGACGGTGGCCTCCTTTTCGGCCTTGAGCGCCAGCCTGAACCCGTCGGGCATCAGGACGCTGTAAAGATCCGTCATCTCGATGGGCTCCACGTGATCCAGGACACCGAGGCTTTCCAGAGCCATGCGCAGGGGCCCCGGCTTTTCAGGGGAACCCATGCCGCTCAACTGGTGAAGGGCCACCTCAAACTCGAACCGGCCCCGGCAAAAGCTCGTAGCGCACCCGCCGGGGATGTTGTGCCGCTCCAGGAGCAACACCTTGAGACCCTTCTGGGCCAGGCCCGCGGCGGCGGTGAGCCCGCCGTTTCCCGCGCCCACTACAATGGCGTCGAATCGTTCCATGTTCTCCTCCCGCATCCACGGCGTCCCACCCCCCGGTCATCACCGGACCGCCCGGCGGAGGGGCGGTCGTATCGCGGAGTTTCCGCCGCTGGAACTTCCAATGGGCGATCTATTCCCGCTCCGCCGCTTTCCTCATTTCCATCTCCCGGAGTTCTCTCCTCAGCACCTTGCCGATGGCGCTCTTGGGCAGATCATCCACGAACTCATAGACCTTGGGTACCTTGTAGGCAGCGAGCTTCTCCTTGCAATAGGCGGCTATCTCCTGTTCGTCCAGGCTCTCCCCGGGCTTGAGCACGATGAAGGCCTTGACCGTCTCGCCGCGGTATGGATCAGGGATACCTACGGCGCAGGCCTCCTGGATCTTGGGATGCTCGTAGAGCACCTCGTCTATCTCCCGCGGGTAAATATTATATCCGCCCGCGATGATCATGTCCTTCTTGCGATCAACGATGAAAAGGTACCCTTCCTCATCCATGTACCCGATATCGCCCGTGTAGAACCACCCGTCCCGGAAGGATTGGGCGGTCTCTTGGGGTCGGTTGTAATACCCGCGGCTCACCTGTGGCCCCTTGAGGATGATCTCGCCCGATTCTCCCTGGGGAAGATCCTTCTCGCCGGTCTCCAGATCCACTATGCGACAATCCGTGTCCGGGACCGGCACGCCCACGCTGCCCACCTTGGTCTTGCCCCTCCAGGGGTTTGCATGGGACAGGGGCGAGGTCTCGGTGAGGCCGTACACCTCGATGATCGTGGCCCCCACCCTTTGTTCCCACTCACGGATAGTCTCCACGGCCAGCGGGGCGGCACCGGACACGCAACCCCGTATGAAGCTGAAATCGGCCTTGGGAAAATCGGGGTGATTGAGCAGTCCCACATAGATGGTGGGTACGCACGGGAACCACTCGGGGCGGTATTTGCGGGTCATCTTGAGGACTATGTCGGGCTCCGGGCGGGGCACCAGGATCACCTTGAGGGCCCTGACGATGGACTGGTTCATGACAGCCGTGAACCCGGCGCTGTGAAAAAAGGGGAAAATACCCATGATACTATCCCTGCCGTCCCCGGCATCGAAGACCCAGGCCATGAGCTGCTGCACGTTGATGCTCAGGTTCGCGTGACTCAGCATGACGCCCTTGGACAGGCCCGTGGTGCCGCCCGTGTAGAGAAGGGCAGCCAGGTCGTCTAAGGCGATGTCCGTACGAATCGGATCGTCGGGATAGCGGCCCAGGAGATCCAGGAAATCGTGAACACCCTCGGAGGGATCCGTGGGCCGGTGCATATCCTTTTTTGTCAAGCCTCTTTGTCCCCGGGGTCAATCCTCTACCCCCGTCCCTGCGGCAGGTGAGCCGGGGTTCAGCGACTCAGCGGCACTTCTTGTGACTCGGGGAGTAGGGCCCTGGGCTCATGGGTCCAGAAAGAAAACATGGTAGGGCACGCCGTGAAAATACCGCTGAGGCCCTCTCCGAAAACCCAGGCCCAGGTAAAAATCCACTTTACGGTAGGGGAAAAAGGACTCGGCGTAAAGCCTGAGCCCTTCTTGTCTGGCCCTTTGGACGGCGTAGCGCACGAGCATCATCCCCACGCCGGTCTTCCGATATTCAGGCCGTACCGCCAGGGAGCCCACGGCCAGGGATTCACGGGCGTAGCCTGCCTCAGGCCCACGGCGCTCCAGGACCATCGCCCCTTTCAGGACGGTTTGGTTCTTGACCACCATGCAACGCTCTTCTCGAATCGCCTCCCGAATATAGGACTCAGTGTCCCAGTAGAATCCGGGCACGTCCGGGAGTCTAAGCAGCGAGTTGGTGGTCCGAACCGCCTCGTAGTCCGCTTCCGTGGCCGTGAGGACCCGATCGCCTGCGGTGCTTGCGGCCCCCGGCCGAGGCTGTTGATGCTTGGAGGAGGTCGGGGACTCCTCTGCCGTCCCGCAAATCCCCGCCCCCGTGGCTAGGGGGGTCCGATGCTCGATCTCCAAAACGATTCTCCTACGCCGCCTTCACCGGATTATGAAGAGGTCCTCTCCGGCCTTTCAACCCATGACCGTCCTTACGGCCTCCACCAATTTCTCCTCGTCGGGGATAAAGGCGTTCTCCAGTACAAGTGAAAAAGGAACGGGTGTAAAAGGGGCCCCCACCCTGACTATGGGGGCGTCCAGTTCATCGAAGCCCTTCTCCGCCACCATGGCGGCGATCTCTGCGCCCGAGCCTGCAAACTTCACTTCCTCGTGCAGGATCACGAGCCGGTGGGTCTTGGACACCGAGGCGAGGATCGCCTCTTCGTCCAGTGGAGACAGGGTGCGGGGGTCCACCACTTCGAGGCTGACGCCTTCTTCGGCCAACCGCTCTGCGGCGGCCAGGGCCACATGCACCATGCGGGCCGTGGCCACCACGGTCACGTCCGTTCCCTCGCGCTTGACTTCCGCCCGCCCCAATGGAACGGTGTAGGGCTCCTCAGGGACCTCACCCTCCAGGCTATAGAGCATCTTGTGCTCCAGGAACACCACGGGATTGTCGTCCCGGATGGAGGAGATCAGCAGGCCCTTGGCGTCGTATGGGGTGCTGGGCATTACGACTTTCAACCCTGGAAGGTGCATGAAGAGCGCCTCCAGGCACTGGGAATGCTGCGCCGCGGCCCCCAGGCCCGCGCCGCAAGCGGCCCGCACCACCATGGGAATACGGGCCTTTCCCCCGAACATGCGGATCTTCACCATGGTGGCCAGCATGTCCTTCATCAGTTCAGCGTCCAATTCCATGGCCTTCCTCCTTTCCCCCCGGGTTCCTCCGGCCTTCATAGCAGGCCCGCCCGAGCCCTGGGTTTGGGTTGCCACCCGGTTGCCACCAAGAAACGCGCCTTCGGTTCAATACTGTCTATCCGCCTTGCTGCCCGACCTCCTGAGTAAACAGGAATCGGTCGCAGGCTGCCTCCAGCACCCGGTCCACCTGGACCACCAGGGGGCCCTGGAGGTTGATCCTCACACTGACCCGGTCTTCCGGTTCCGCGGAAAACTCCCGCTCTCCGTCCAGGGCGATCATCGCGGGTGTTCGGGCAAGGCTGATGTCCCTGCCGGGCTCAAAGACCTCGTGGGAAGCCACCTCCAGCCAACGGATCAGCCCCGGTGCGATGGGGCTTTGAACCTTTTTCCCGCCCGGCCCCAACCTGATGTGAAGACCACGGCCGGAACCTTGAGGCATGGGGCATACGCGGCCGCCCACGGAGGAAAACCCGATGTTCCAGGGTTCCGCACGGGTCAGGAAGATTTCCTGGATCGTGGAGACATCCCAGACCGCCCTGGAGGCCGTAAAACCTTCCTGGGAGACCACTACGTCCACAAGGGCCATGTCCAGGAAACGATCTCCGCTCCAGAGCTCAAGGCGGGGTGCCCGGAAAGTGGCCTGCCCGGTCGGCACATCGCCCCGTGCCACGAGGCCTGCGGCCAGACCCGCCAACGTACCCTCCACCATGTACCCGAAGACGTTATTCGTCCCGGTGGATATGGGAAGAAGGGGCGTTTCGCCGCAGGCCTTTGCCGCGACACGATTCGTTCCGTCCCCCCCGAGGGTGACGATACAGGCGGCGCCCGCCTCCGCCATCATACCCGCCGCCGCGGTGGTGTCTTCCTGGGAGCCCGTCACCGGCATCTCAAGGGCCCTCGCCCCCAGGCCCAGGTCCACGTCCTCCAGGGCACGGGGCACGATATGAAAGTAATCCGGCATGTAGAGGACCTCGCGAACACCCAGAGAGTCCAGGGCCATAAGCAGGCGCTTGACGATATTAGTCTTTTCATTGTTGTCAAAGACCGAGCCGTAGGCCACGAGTCTCCTGATATCCTTTCCCGATGCGGGATTTGCGATGATTCCGACTGGTTTCAATAATCGCTCCTTCGTCCAGGGGGGCCCAGTGTCATGGTTTCAGAAGGACTTTCACGGACGCGTCGGACCGGGCCTGGGTATCGAAGGCCTCTTCGATTGGGCCACAAGGCACTGGACTATGCCCAGCCCGATGATCCCGGCCCCGAAGACCACCACGTGCTCCTCCTGCGCAGTACCTGCCAGGGAGCAGGCATGAAAAGAGGTGGCCAGAGGCTCGATGGTGGCGGCCTCCTCGTAGGAAAGGCCTTCGGGGAGTTTGAATACGGTTGCGCCCAGGGAAGCTTTGGGGATCGAGACGTAATGAGCCATGGCACCCAGGCCCAGCGCGGCCACCCGATCGCCCACCCGAATGTCCTTGACCTTCCCGCCCACCTCCACCACTTCTCAACTGAACTCGTGGCCCGGGATCGGGCCCTGTTCAGAGGAACGGGTGATCATCTCCGTCAAAAGCCCGTGCCGGTAAAGATGAAGGTCAGACCCGCAGATGCCGCAGGCCGCGACGCGGACGATGATGCCCGTCTCCCGGCAGGAGGGCCGTTCCACCTCCTCACAGGCCACTTTACCAGGACGCTTGTAACAGACCGCCTTCATACATCACCTCCCGGGGTTGTCCCACGGTTTCATGGGAACGCTCACACCATCAGCCCAAGTCCCAGATAGCCCTGGCCCCTTCCTCGGTGGCTTCGATGATGCGGCGCACCGCGACAGCATCTCCCACCACCCGGTATGGGATACCCCCCGTATCCAGGGCCCGACTCAGATCGTCGCATGGTTTCATGCCCACGGCCATGATAACCTGATCCGTGGGCGTGAGGACCTGCTCTTCCCCGCCCTTGACGACCACCACGGATTCGGATCGTATCTCCGCCAGGCTCGTCCCCAGGAGCAGGGCGCACCCCTTCTCCTTCAATCGCCGATGGAGCATGTACCCGTGTGATGTAATCTTGGGCACCGGGGATTGATCGAGTTTTTCGATCACGGTCACCCTCGCACCCCGTTCCGCGCAGAAGTCCGCCGTTTCCATGCCCACGAGGCCACCGCCCACCACCACCACATCCTTTCCAACGGCCACGGATTCGTCCAGGATCTGCCAGGCATCGTGCACGTGATTCAGTTGCCCGCCGGGGACCTCCGGTATGATCTTCTCAGACCCTGTCGCCAAGACGACGAAATCCCAGTCTCCCTCTTTCAGTAGCGTCCCGGTGACATGCACGCCCGTGTGGATCTCAACGCCCATACTCCGCACCTGCTTGATCAACCATTCGAGCCACCCGGCGAAAAGATCCTTATGCGGGGCCCTGCTTGCATAAAAGAGGTTGCCCCCCAGCCGCGGCTCCTTTTCAAACAGGCTCACCCGGTGCCCCAGCCTGGCGCCCTCGTAGGCGGTTGTGAGCCCGGCGGGTCCCGAGCCTACCACGCAGACGTCCCTGGGTTTCTTGGAGGGTCCCCGGGGATAAATCAACTCCTGTCCCGTTTCCGGATTGATGGCGCAGCGGATCGATTTTCCGGGCTCAAACATCACGCGCTCAATGCACCCCTGGTTGCAAGCGATGCACTTGCGGATCTCTTCCGGTCGGCCTTCCCGGGCCTTCTTCAGGTAATCCGGATCTGCCAGTTGCTGCCTGCCGAAGGCCACCATGTCGGCGTCCCCCCGCGCGATGACTTGATCCGCCTCGGCCGGGTCCGTAAAACGGCCCACGGCGATCACCGGTACCTCCGCGGCTTCCTTGAGCCTGCGGGCGCGCCAGGCGTTGAAGCCGGGTTCATACTCCGGCGGCGCGCTCGTTATACCGCCCGGGCTTCCGTGGGTCCCTATGGAGGCGTGAATCACGTCCGCGCCCGCTCTCACCAGGTCGGGCAGAATGCCCTGCATCTCCTCCACGGTGTAACCAGTCTTGATGAATTCCTCGGCGGAAACCCGAAGGAGTACGGGAAAATCCTCACCAACCGCCCCGCGAACCGCCTCCAGGACTTCGATCATGAACCGAGCCCGGTTCCTGAAGGATCCTCCGTATTCGTCCTTTCGCCGGTTGGATATGGCCGATAGGAATTGGGTCAGGAGATAGCCATGAGCCCCGTGAACCTCCACGGCGTCAAAGCCCGCCGCCTGCGCCCTGGCGGCGGCGGTTCCAAAGGATGCCACCACCTCCCGGATCATGTCGAGACTCATCTCCTGGGGCGCCATGCCGTAGACCAGGCTCCGCACGGCCGAGGGACCTATGGCCTTGCCCTCTTGTAAAAGGAAAAAGTTTTCCCGTCCCGTGTGGTGAAGTTGGAGTGCCACCTTGCCCCCCGCCTCGTGCACCACCCGGGCCAGCTTCTCAAGCCCGGGCATGAACCGGTCATCGTACACCGCTATCTGATCAGACCCATAACATCCCGTAGGGTGTACGGCGGCGATCTCCGTGATTACGAGCCCCACACCGCTTGACGCCTGCCGTCTCATGTAGGCCAGGTTAGCCTCGGTCACCATGGAATCCCTGGCCAGGCTGGTACCCATGGGGGGCATCACGGCCCGGTTGGCCAGTGTCATCGAACGGATGGTAATGGGTGAAAATAGATGTTTTAGGGCAGACATGAGCATTCCTCCTTCGGGGACCAGGTTTTTGGCGAACCACGGTTGGATTCTAGGGGGAAACGGAGCCGGAGTCAAACCAAAGGGGTGATCGCCACGAGGGAATCCATAGCGCTCTGCTCTTGACAGGAAGATCCCAGGCCCTAGGATAAGGCGACTCCTTGAACCCGAACGCCCAGGCTGTTTTCCAGGAGCACTGATCGTGGACATCCAAGCAATGCCCATCCTGAGGCAGGTCAGGGTGACCCCATGAACGTTGCCGGAACCTCCCAGGGACGCATTCCCTTTGGTTGGTGGGTCGTGACCGCGGCATTCCTGATCATGGCAGTAACCGTGGGGGCGTTTTACAGTTACGGGGTCTTTTTCCTGCCGGTGCTCACGGAATTCGGCTGGGGGAGGGGGCTCGCTTCCGGGGTCGTGCTCTTTTCCGCCCTGGTTTATGCCGCAGCCGTTGCGCCTGCCGGCTG
>Ga0180301_10004923_pt1 | contig 10284 bp, 10 predicted proteins | sample GuaBasSediGuay16_FD_121797 | JGI IMG/M metagenome (GOLD analysis project Ga0180301, IMG submission 121797) | Subseafloor sediment microbial communities from Guaymas Basin, Gulf of California, Mexico - Guay16, Core 4569-2, 12-15 cm | ecosystem: Environmental > Aquatic > Marine > Hydrothermal... | reverse complement strand
GCAAGATCGTGTGTGATAAATAGTATACTTGTACCCTCTTTCTTAAAACTTTCAATAAGATCCATTATAGTATCCTGTACAATAACGTCTAATGCTGTTGTAGGCTCATCAGCTATCAATAGCTTTGGACGTAGTGCCATTGCTATCGCAATGGAAACACGTTGTCTTTGTCCTCCACTCAATTGATGCGGATAATAATTAACTCGGTCCTTTGTAAGACCTACTTTTTCAAGAAGATCACCTGCATATCTTAAGGCTTCTTTCTGATCCATTTTAAGATGTATCATAAAGACTTCAGCTAATTGTTCACCTACTTTTCTCAAGGGATCCAGGCTTGTCATAGGGTCTTGGAACACCATTCCAATGTCTTTTCCAAGCATTTTCCTAAATTCTTCACGATCCATTGAAAGTAAATCTTTTCCTTGGAAAACTATCTTCCCTGAAATGATTTTACCGGGTGGAGGTACTAGTCTTATGACTCCATATGCTAATGTACTTTTACCACATCCACTTTCTCCAACTACGCTAATCCACTCATTTTCATTAATAGTTAGTGATACATTATCGACTGCTTTTACAATTCCTGTCAAGGTGTAATAGTATATTTTGATATTAGATATTTCGAGAAGTACCACGGTTATCACCTTGTTTGGGCAAGTGAGATTCTCTCACTTAATGCTTCGCCTATCAAAGCAAATCCCATGGCTAAAAGCATGACCATTAAACCTGGGAAGAATACCAGCCACCATTTCCCATCTAATAGAAATGGTTGTCCAGCCCTCAGATCATATCCCCAGTCTGGTGTAGGTACAGTTACTGATAGACCAAGGTAGCTTAGACCAGCTTCAGTAAGTATGGCGTCTGTAACACTTAGTGTGAATACAACCAATACTGTATGTGCCAGATTAGGAAGTATGTATCTACCCATAATGGTATTGTCTGGTGCTCCAAGCGCTCGTGCAGCATCGACATATAATGAGCTCTTAATACTTAGTGTCTGTCCACGGATCATTCTAAAATAGGTTGGCACATATACGAAAGCTATGGCAATCGCAGTATTTGACGGGCTGGGACCGAGTACTGCAGCTATAGCAATAGCTAATATAAGTGCTGGAAAGGCGTACATACTATCCATAACCATACTTAACACACGGTCCAGTTTACCGCCGTAGTATCCTGAGATTAATCCTAGAGGTATACCTATAGCCATAGATAGAGCCGTAGCAAAAAATACAACATATAATACTATTCTAGATCCCCATATAATTCTTGAAAAGACATCTTGCCCTATACGATTAGTGCCCATAGGATATTCCCATGATGGGGATAGGAAGGGATCAGCTACTCTCTTAGTTGGATCATAAGGAGATATCCATGGAGCCAGTATGGCCATGAATACAAAGAGTAATACAATGCCGACACCTACCCTAAGCATCCACACACCTGGTGCTCTAGTTAGTAAATAAGTCTTTATCACAGACCTTAACATATTCAATGCTTTCTTCAAGTACACTGCTTTATCACCTCCTAATACTTTACCCTAGGATCTAGTAATGCATAGATTATGTCTACTATCAAGCTAATGATGCTTACAAAGAACGCAAAGAATATTATGGCACCTTGTATCGAATTATAGTCTCTGTAATCAATACGGTCGACAATGAACGTACCCATACCTGGCCAGCTAAAGGTTGTTTCCGTAAGTATTGCTCCTCCAAGTAATATAGCGAATTGCAGGCCCATAAGTGTAATAACAGGTATAAAAGCGTTCTTTAGGGCATACCATACTATTTTCCCTCTAGATATTCCACGTGCATGATATGATCTTATAAAGTCCATGCCAAGTATATCCACTAGATTGTTCCTTACAAGCCTCGTATATGCACCACTTAATACAATACCTAAGGTAATGCTTGGAAGTACAAGGTGAGCTAATGCACTTGTCAACGCCCTTATATTACCCGTCAGTATACTATCTAATACATATAATCCAGTTATTGACTGAACCTCGATACCTGGGTCTAGTCTACCGCTGGTCGGTAGTACTCCTAAAACTAATCCAAAGAAGTATTGTAACATTAGACCAAACCAGGGTATGAATAGCGTATATGCTATTATGCTATAAAGCCTCATTCCAGTATCAATAACTGTACCACGTTTAATAGCCGCTAATGTACCTGTCAATAACCCTAATCCTACACTTACTATAAAGCTAAAGATTGTTAGTTCAAGTGTTGCAGGGAATCTAGTAAATATATAATCCTTCACAGGTTTACCCATAGGTATAGCTAATGTCACTCCGAAATCTCCATGAAAAACCTTCCAAAGATAATCAAAATACTGTATATATGGCGGCTTATCAAGACCAGCAATCTTCATTAAGTGTTCAAGCTGTTCTGGAGGTATGTGTCTAGTTCCAACAACAGCTAGGATAGGATTTCCTGGTAGAAGCCTCAGTAGTATGAATACTATAGTATATAGAATAAGTATAGTTGGTATAATCATTAGAGCTCTAACTAATATATAGTAGCCCAACCCCCTAGCCATATCTAGTCATCACTCCAACTAAACTATATGGGTTAGGGGAAAATAATTTATATGCATAGGCCTGAAGGGTATAAAAAATTTATTTAGAAAGAAATATTCATTGTCCTCATGTCTTATATATTGTAGTATACAGGAGCAACATTGTCGGATTAGGCACTATGCCCTCTACATTCTCACTAGCTACTATATAGAGTTTGCCCTGGAATATAGGTATATAGGGTACATCTTCAGCTAGATAATCTTGTACTTGTTCATAAAGCTGGGTTCTCTGGTTCTGATCGGTTATTGTCTGTGCCTGTGTTAATAGTTGATCAACAGTTTCATTAGCATAACCAGTGCCACTCCACGAGTTTGCTTCACTGTGTAGGAATGGCGTTAAATAGTCGTCGGGATCAAGATAGTCTGGATACCATCCAAGTAGGTATACTGGCAACTGTCCTTTTCTAATATACTCGACGTAAGTACCCCATTCAGCGCTCTTAATATCGACTTCTATTACTCCAGTAGCCTCCCATTGCTCTTTAAGTAATTGTGCTATATCGGCTTCTGTATCACCATAGTGTGTAGGTGTATACCATAGCTCTATCTTTAGCTTGTTGTTCTCATCATATCCGGCCTGTGCAAGTAGTTCCTTGGCAAGATCTATGTTTGCATCACCGTATTTGTCCTTAAAGACATCCTTATGACTCCACATACCTATTGGTACCATGCTATATAGAGGTGTGCCAGCACCACGTAATACAGTGTCGATGATGTCTTGTCTATTAATGGCGGCCGCAAGTGCTTGTCTAATTAGTTTATTGTTTATAGGATCTACCTTGGTGTTTAGACAAATGTATCTAATGAATGAGCCAGGTACCTCAATAACCTTAAACCCTGACTTGCCCTGGAAATACTCTATATCTGTTGGCCTAAGTGTTCTCCATGCAATATCGATTTCCCCGTTCTCTAATGCAAGCCTTAATGTAGCCGCGTCACGATAGAATTTAATCACAACTTTAGAAGTCTTAGGTTTATCTCCATAGTAGTATGGATTAGCCTCTAGGACAAGCTCTTCATCACGTTTGAAGTCAACAATTCTATAAGGACCTGCACCACCAGCTGTCTGATCACTATCTATCTTATCTGGAGCATAGTTTGGATGAACAGGGAAGTATGGTGGGGTAGCAACTAATGCTAGGAAGAATGATGTTGGCTGCTTAAGATGGAATACAACTGTTGTGTCATCAGGAGCCTCTACACTCTCAACAAAACTCGTCACGAGCCAAGCAGGATCACCATTGATTGTCATAACCCTGTCAATACTCCTCTTAACATCTTGGGCCGTTAATGGGGTCCCATCAGCAAACTTTAATCCCTCTCTTAGCTTAAAGGTCCATGTCTTACCATCTTCACTAACGGTCCAGCTCTCGGCAAGGCCGGGCTCTATTTCTAAGGTTCCAGGCTTGTATTTAACAAGGCCTTCCATGATATTATTAAGTACTTCCCATGTGAAGAAATCATAAGCATTAGATGGATCAAGATCTGTAACCTTGTCGGTGACACCGATGACTATAATCTTTTCCTCTGCAGGCGGCGCTTCAGCGGGCCTAAGCATAAATAATGCAGCTATTGCCGCTATAATAATTACTACAACCAACACTAAAACAAGGGTTTTTGTAGCAATAGCTTTTAAACCCAACTTCACATATCACCTATACCATATCTTAACATCTTAATTAAACACAGCATTAGTTAAAAAATCTAACCCACCGATGTGGGACATATTTAATAAAACAAATATACCATTGCTAAAAATAAAATTTAAGATTATAAACATATTCCAGATATTTAAGAAATTGATCAAAACAATATAAAATTGTAAAGAAGTAAATGATATATTGAAATAAGAATATTAGCCCATAAATCCGCCGTTTCCTCAAGCCGTATCACTCTATGTGTTTTTGTTTCTTTGTGATACGGTTTCATTGGTTCTGTCTCGCCTAGAGGGCTCGTTTTCACGGTTCATCCCGTGGGGTCATGGGCGGCTGTCGAGCCCAACGGCACAGGACTCCCATCGCCCACATACTCATGAAAAACATTAACACAACACACAATAAACATTTGCCTAAAAACAGAACAATATAAAATAGTACAAAAAACTACAATCTAACGTTTCTGCTCCATTTTCTTAAAAATATTGACTCGATCTTCTCAATTATAAGCTGATATACAAGGGCAAGAAATCCTATTAAAATAACTAGAGCCAGCATTTCATCGATTTTTAGTAAAGAATATGAACGCATCATTAGAGCTCCTAATCCATTTGGTAACGCAAGAAATTCAGTAACAAATACTATACGCCAACTGTGACCAGCTTCTATTCTTAATATTGGTGCTATGTGGGATAATGATAAAGGTAAAATTATTTTTCTAATTAATTCCATGTTGTCAGCGCCTGATATTATAGCGTCATCGATCATTTCTTGACTAATACTCTTTGACGCACTGGTTAGGGAATGAATTAATGGAAAGGAAGTACAAATTATTACAGCTGATATAGGTAGGAAATCATTTAATCCAATCCATACCATTAATAATGGAATAAATACAAATGTAGGGATCACTATTATAAATGAAATAATCGGATAAAACAATTTCTTTAAAATCCCCGATATAAGGATGGCGATACCCAATAGAATTCCTAAAGCTATGCCTGTAAGAAATCCTATAAAAACTCTAAACAATGAGATTATGAGATTTTCAAGTAAATCTTTATTAAGAAACAAATTGATTAAAGCAAATCCTACTTCGTGGGGATAAGGTAATAAATAATGAGGTGCAATACTCGATAAAACATACCATATAATTATTACTGGTATGGATGCTATTAGCGTATAGAAATTATTTTTCATTTTCGACTACCTCATAAAGTATGTCGAGTTCAATAAATGACTGTATATCTATAGGTGCTTCAATTGCACCATATTCTACAAGATAATTTACATACTTTTCAATATTCGTAATATTAATCTTGATTGTATAGTTTAAATATTTCATAGACTCTTCCATTATACCTGGATCGGTTGCTAAATACTTTGCGACGATTCTTGATGCTTCAATGGGGTTATTCTTTATAAACTCAATAGCTTTGGCCAATGCTTTAACAATATATGTAACTTCATCACGATGTTTATTAAGGAAGTCTTCTGTAACACTAACACCACTACCTGGCATATTACTCCAAATGTCTTGACTCCTAATCAATATATGAGCTCCCATTTTATATACTAACGTCACATAATGTTCTGGAAGCGAAGATGCATCAACTTGATTCGATAATAGTGCATTGACTGCAATAAACGGTGGCATTTTCCTAGTTTGTACATTCAAATTATAATTGTCTCTCACAAGATTTAATAAAAGCCATGTAGGAGAACCTGGGCCAGACACTGATACTATCTTTCCATTTAGGTCCCTAATATCATCTATACCTTCACTAGCTACTATTGCATATCCATTAAGATGAGTCATAGCAATTAATTTTATAGGAGCGCCTCTAGATCTAATAACAATTAATGGTCCTATGCAGGCTAAAGCTACATCAATATCTCCACGGGCCATTGCAATAGCTAGTTCTAGACCTGTTGAAAATGTTTTATAATCAATATTCAGACCATATTCTCTAAAATATCCTTTATCAAGAGCCACCCAAAAAGCCGCTGAATGATCATTAAGTTCAACGGCAAATCTTATTATATTTTCCTCGTTATTTTTGAATAGAATATTATAGGCGTAGACCGAGCATATGCCTATCAATATTCCAATAACTAGGAAAACTGCATACATATACTCATGTCTCATGAAACCACCAGTGTTAGACATTAAGGGAGCATAAAATATTAATTTTACTACAAATTTAAAATAAACTTGTTTGACATGTATATAGGTTGTGAAACCCTTGCCCCGTAAATATGGCTTATTTACTGATCTTCAAATAAAGGTATTAATTGGAAGATCAAGGGGATTAACTCTTAGAGAGATAGCAAAAATACTTAACACAAGCCATCAGAACATTAGTATTGCAGAGAAAAGAGCTTACGATAATCTTGAAAATGCAAAAAGAACCATTCTAACATACTATATTATCGGTTCGCCGGTTAGAATAATTATTGATAAAGATACTCATTTAATGGATGTTCCCAAGATAATTGTTAATGAATGTGATAAGAAAGGGTTAAGACTTAGATCAGATTTTACACTAATATATAAACTCATACGATTTAATGCATCTGAATGTATTAGTGGTTCAAGAATAATAAATCCTATTCTTGTAATAGTTGACGAAACTGGTAGACCCCATGTTTATCCCTTTGGCAAGGTAAAAGATCTATATAATCAATTGGAGAAAATCCGCCAAGACATGATAGGTGGATATTCATGAACTTTATCCATGAGGCTTTACGGGATGTATTGTATAATCTAATATCTAATTCTAAAATCGATCTTGAAGAGAATGTTATATGCAATTATCGGACGGGATATGATCTTGGCTTAAAGGATAAGGACTATGCACTAATTAGGGGCCCCGAAATACTATTAACATGTAATGTATTGGGCTACTATGGTCAAGCATTTACTGTAGCTCCAAGAAACTATAGAGGAAAATTACTAGATGTATTTAAAATGGATCTTTCATCTATATATAATAGAGGCATATTCTATGCTATTCTTAATGCATTATTGAGGAAGATAGGTATAATAAATAGATCATGTCACTGTACTGGTAATGAAGCAGAACTATGTGGTAAAGTACTAGTAAATCATATTGTTGAAAAACACGGCCTTGGTATTAGAATTCTACATATAGGCTATCATCCAAGTCATGTACATGAACTTTACCATGTCTTTAGAGATAATCTATTAATAACTGATCTTAGGGAGGACATTATATGGAAAATTAAAAATGGTAGAACAATATATGATGGAACAGGTAATGACGTTTACATAAGAAATGTAGATGTTGTACTAGTGACAGGCAGTTCAATAATTAATGATACGTTTTGGAATATAATATCTAGTTCAATCATAGGTAATGCCAAAGTAATCATGTATGGTATAACAGGACTTGGTGCATCAAGATTAATTCAAAAGCTCATTCCAATAAAGATAGAAACTTTCTGTCCTTTTTCTAAATAATTGTATATTTGGAGTTATGGGCTAGTTTTTTATCCCCCTTTATAATATAGTTAACTAAAAGGATGTTCAGTTTGTTCGGAAATAGCTGTATAGACAGAATAAGGTGATAAAATTGATGAGTACAAGCTATGGCATAATAAAGTTCTTAATGCTTACAGGATTGCCTATGGCAGCAGCATCCATACTAGCCACACTACTCATAGAAAGCCGTCCTATGGATCTTAATGAACTCAGTCATTTAACAGGATATGCTAAGAGCCATTTATCAGCTATGACAAGGTTATTAGAGGAAAGAAAACTTATTGAGAGAATAAGACTTCGTGGTAAAAAGGTATTATTTAGAGCTAAAAAAGAGGCTATTGTATCTATTCTTCGTAATCATATTGATGAGCTTAGAAAAGCATTACATAGTGCTTCATCAGAACTTGAAATACACATGGAATCGATCAGCCGCCTTGAACACGGATTATCTGAATTATTGAGAAAACTTGAAGGTGAAGACAATGCTTCAGATCGAGAATGACGCTTTTCATATGGTTCTCATATATGGGGTTGATGGTGAAAAAATAATTTCAAAGGCGTTTGCCAAAATGCATTCTAATGAATTACATGGTGTTAAGAAGTTTGTTATTCATGTAGTTTCTCCTGTAGGTAATGTATATTACTTAGAGTATCTAAGAGATCTCATTAGAAATAATATTGCATATACAATTATAATCAGATATCATGGGGATTCTCCTAGAGATCTTGAAGGATTAGTCAAGGAATTAAATGACAATGCATTATATGTTGTAAGCCGGGATATGGTTGAGTATAGATCTATTTTAGCAAAACATGGTATAGAACCTATGATTGCTGAGGGGTAACGAATAATGAAAGGGTTTGAGATAATTATAACCACGGATCGTACTATGATGTCTAATCATCATGGTAAAGAATTCTTAGGCTTTATGGCAACGGGTCCTGCAATAGGTATTCCAGAGAAACTATGGATGTGGATAGCAGCTCCTAAGATTAAAACAGATAGTCTAGGCAGACCTAAAGAAGCACCGTATGGATTAAGGAAGGTTGAGGCTAAATTAGTTGATGCAGGATTTAATGCAGCAATAATTGATCCTGATTATTTACATAAGCATCTCGATACGATGAAAGTATTAATGATAGGCCATCATGACTTCTTTGCATATGGTCCACCAAGTAGTGAATGGTGGATGATTACTGGTAAAGAACCAGTTAATCGCGTATATTTTAGAAGGCTTATGGAAAGCCCTATTGTTAAGAAGGCTAAGGAAAAAGGTGTTAAGATAATTGTTGGTGGTCCAGCTGCTTGGCAATGGCTTTGGGAGCTCGAGCTTTGGAGAAAATGGGGTGTAGACACAGTTGTTGATGGCGAGGCTGAGAAAATTATAGTTGATCTTGTTGAAAAGGCTTTGAATGATGAGCCTTTACCTCACTACATCTATGTTGGACCAAGTGATAGCCCGAGTATAGAGGAGATACCGGTTATTAAGGGAGCAAGTGTTAACGGCCTTGTAGAGATTATGAGGGGTTGTCCTAGAGGCTGTAAATTCTGCAGTGTTACTCTTAGACCCTTGAGATATATTCCATTAGAGATTATTGAAAAGGAGATCAAAGTTAATTTGGAAAACGGAGTCAAAGCAGCAATACTACATAGTGAAGACGTTCTATTATATGGAGCTAATGGTGTAAAGCCAAGGCCTGATCCCTTGATAAAACTTCATGAGATAGCTCGAAAACTTGTACCCGGATCACTTGCATGGAGCCATTCAAGTCTTGCAGCTATAAAATATGCTGAAGAAGAATATAAGCTAGTTTCAAAATTAATGCAGGATATTATAATGACAAGACAAGATTTCCTAGGTGTCGAGGTAGGTATTGAAACACTTAGTCCTCGATTAGCAAAAATCATCATGCCTGGAAAGTCAGCTCCATATCCTCCAGATAAATGGCCTGACATAGTTGAAGATGCCTTCAGGATAATGCATGAAAACCTAATTATACCCGCAGCTACACTAATACTTGGCTTACCTGAGGAAACAGCTAGTGATGTGGCTATTACAGCTGAAATGTTTGATAGATTAAAGCCCTATCGAAGTGTAATAGTACCTATGTTCTTCGTACCAATGGGTGTCTTAAAGAATCGTGACTGGTTTAGAAGAAACCTAGTACAGCCGGAGCATATAGAAGTTATGAAGAAATGCTTATTCCACACACTATACTGGGCAGAAGATATAATGAATAAATTCTATCTAAAGGAGCCACATCTTACACCAGTTAGACTGGGATTAAAGCTCTTTATGAGATACGTTAAATGGAAAGTAAGTAAAATAATACCAAAATTAGAAGCAAAATTAAGGAAATAAATAATTAAGTAGATACTTTTTATGATATTTTCCTGCTTTCCCATATTAGTACAATTACATAAATGTCTATAATGCTAAAAGTATTTATTTTTACATCAATTCCTGTTAATAATGATATCTTAAATAATATATTTAATATATCCTTATATTCTTATTCAAAAGATCAACAATGATC
>Ga0180301_10004922_pt1 | contig 10284 bp, 10 predicted proteins | sample GuaBasSediGuay16_FD_121797 | JGI IMG/M metagenome (GOLD analysis project Ga0180301, IMG submission 121797) | Subseafloor sediment microbial communities from Guaymas Basin, Gulf of California, Mexico - Guay16, Core 4569-2, 12-15 cm | ecosystem: Environmental > Aquatic > Marine > Hydrothermal... | reverse complement strand
GTGCGGGGCCCGGGATTTGAACCCGGGTTATCGGCTTGGAAGGCCGACGTCCTAGTCCAGGCTAGACTAGCCCCGCTTATTATCCTTAGTTTATTGGTATGATTTTTAAGAATTTATTGTAATTTTTACTTTTTTATCAATTTTTATTATTTCAACTTTTTACGATGCTTAGGAACTCTTAGTGGCTATGTTTTTATTACAACCTAAATTTAAAAAGTTTACGGGACATATGCAAGAATACCTAAAGCGAAAGCCTCGCATTAATATAACGTAAAAGGCATGAAAACAAAATTATCGTTAGGTAAAACTAAAAGACACTAATGATTCAATACCTTTGATTTAAGAGATTTTATGTAGAAATAAAGATAGTAGCCCTCTTTGGTGCATAATTTCTAACTATGCATGCTCCTTTAAGTAAGTTTGTGTTAAGACAGCTCAGACAATGTGTGCATTTATCTCTGTTTAATTTTAAATGGCCATCTTTTATGCTTAAGGCACCACTTTTGCAAGTTGCACTACAAGCTCCACAACCTATGCAGTTAATCGCCTTCTCTATTAGAATATTGAGTTTTTTTCCTGGTATATTGATGGGTATACAAATTATTTTCCCATTTTCATGGATTTCAAACATATCACATAGAATCGGAAGAAGTTCTGCAACAGCCATTCCAGCTTGTTCATCCATAAAAACAAGGTGACGCAAGGGCTTACCTTTATCACAAGGATTTGAAAAGACTGCGTAAAATTTATCTATAGGCGATGCCCAACTTGTCCATCCAAATTTGTCTACAAACTTTTCTTGGTCTTTGATGCCTAACTTTTCAGCATACCTTAACAATTCCTTTTTAAGTTTGTTATATAACTCTGGAAAATATCGTTTTATTTTTTCCCACTCTTCTTTTGTTTTGAACGGGCAACACCAACATCCTAGTCGTTTGAAATATTTGTATAAGGGGTTAATAGGTAGAGCATATTTTTTAATGTAATTCCAGACATCCCTTTCCGACCACTCTAGGATTGGATTTAATTGTCTTACTGGTACGAGAGGGTTTCTATCAATAGTTATATAGCTTGATCGAAAGACTGATTCATCTTTTCTTAGTCCAGTGATAAAGGCATCTATGTTGTTTTCCAAGGCGTACTTGGCAAGAGGGGCAAATTTAAATACATCACAGCACCAACGTCTTCTTCTGGATGGGAATCCCACCTTTTGAACTATTTCAAAAAAATCTTTAGGAGCACGAACGATGTCAATTTTGATACCGTAAAAATCTTTTAAGAATTTTATATATTCAACAGTTTCTCTAAACTCAATTGTAGTATCGCAGAAGACGGCTCTATCTAGACCAGCTCTAATGGATAGATCCAATGCTACTAGACTATCTTTACCACCAGAGATACTAACAACCGTGTTTTCAGTCGCATTTTCTCGAATAAACGATATAGCTCTAAATTCCAATTCTCTCATAAGATTATTCGTTATCCCCTGTTTTTTAAATTTTCCTTGAATCAAGGAAAAAAGAAAAACGGAAATTTTAAATGTGGAAATATGACTGATGAATAATGAAATGTGAGGTGTGAAAGTATGAAATGTATACTCTGTGGTTGGACAAAAAAAGGGCCTTCCCAGTTTTTCATGTGTGATGACTGTAGAAAGTTTTCTCAGATAGTAAATATGGTGTGGAGTGATGTGAATAAAAAATTTGAGAACTTAGATACCATAGACCCTACAGTTGACCCTATTTTTCGCTTGTTATCTGATAGTGTCTTCATTACAAGTCATAATCCTCAGGTATCCATATTTTATAAGATGTGTACAATTTTTGTGGAGAGCGTTCTTAAGTCAATAACCACGATTACCGAGGAAGAATTAAATAGAAAACTGCGATCTACACGACCACTTACTGATGCATTAAAGGTATTTGAGGAATTGGGGTTAATTACTGTCAAACTTGACAAATATCAACGGATAATAGTGATAAATGAGAAGGTTAAAAAGATTGCCAGGTCTATTCAGATAGATACATTAGATGAACAGGTAACTAAGAGAATAAGTCAAATTTTCGCGGGATATGTTATGTTATATTTACTCCGTAAAATGGCAAGTGTGAGGAATATTGAAGAGGTTTATGAATTACCATATAAGCAGAGATTTAGAACATTATGGACTATTTTGATGTTTCTTTGGAGTAAGGCTTTTGAAGGAGATGATAACTTTCAAGAAATAGAACTAACTAAATTCTTAGGTCGCAGACGTATATCTACAGCATCCGTTATACATTCGCTTATAAACATCGATCCAAGAAAGTTAACTGGCATGTTAAAAGATGTACAAATACGTAATGACGATAGAGTTTTCTACTTTGCTGACTATATATTAAGAGAAATGGAAAGAATACGTGAAGTTGAACGTGAAAGAATGGGGACAAGAGGATAGTGATAACAAATGTTCGAGGAAAATCAGATCCAAAAAATGATACCCGTAATTCCCGGAAGGCAAATACCAGAAGTAGACGTTCTTCCATCTTTACGTAGGATAAAAGAGTTAATGGTAAGGGTTTGTCGATACTTTTTTGCAGGTCCCGGCATAAGTGGTACTGCTCCATTTAAGGGATTTTTACTCTATGGAGAGCCAGGTACGGGGAAAACTGAGCTAGTTAAGCAAGTGGCAAGAGAATTAGATATGTCTCTTGGAAATTTTGCATCTGTTTACCTCTTATTTGTCGATGGTTCGATAATTGCAACACCAAAGTGGGGTGAAGCCGAGCAAAGACTAAGAGCAGTATTTAATAAGGTAGAATACATGCAAAAGAAAATGGGGATAACAAACCCTAAACTAATAATACTATTTGATGACATTGAAAGCTTAATGCTCGGTAGGGGGGCAGAATTGGCAAAAGAATGGCATTATTCTATTAATTCTGTGTTTTTCCATGGAGTGGATGACATTAATCCGTCAAAAGCTATGGTTTTTGCCACAACGAACAGAAATGACTTAGTGGATGATGCTATAAAGGATCGTTTGTATCCCATTCATGTGCCTCCCCCGCCGATTGAAGATTTAATCAAAATTGTTAATGAAATGTTAGAGTCAACTGGTGTTTCAACTCCAAAGAAAGAAAAAATCATAACGTCCATAAAAAATAAACTTATGAAGATGAAAAAACCGAGCATTAGAGATGCTAAGCAACTTACAATTATAGAATGTATCGAGAATGGTGTATGGATGTGACAGAAATAGGTGATTTACCAAAAGATGGATTTTTCGTAGTTATAGTATATTTTAAGGAATATAAAGATAACACACCGAATGATACAAGACGAAGTTTAGAATCTATGGTGAAAAAAATAAGAAAAGAAAATAAAGTAGATGTCATCCATCACTTATTTGCTTTATTGAAATCTGTTGATCTTAAATACTTATATGCACTTTTAGCGATGGCCGAGGATATTAGGCAAAAAAACAAAGGTAACATAGAACATCACGTATCGGCAGTGATAAAAAAACCTCCAGGAGGAAAAAGGATCACTCGTGCTATAGGTGCTATAGAAATGATCCGCTATAAGTGTAAAAACCACGAACAGGTAATAAAAATATATGAAGATATTAAGCAATGGTGTAAGAAAAGAAATTGGAATTATGAAATAATGTTTGCTGATTGGATTATTGAAGCGAGGTGAATTTCAATGAATGAAAAAACTAAAAAAATAATTGACAAAATTGTAAGTAATGGAGCAAGGTTGGAAGACATTGAAAAATTTCTAAACAAAAAACTTGAGGAAATAATTGAAAAGGTGATTAGAAGTGAAGGCTAGAATTGAACTAGAAAATGTTGGCGGTATAAGAGGTAAAGTTTCATTTGAAATAGAGCAAGGGAAAGTTAATGAAGTATTAGCTCCTAATGCTATGGGAAAAACATCATTTGTTCGCGGTCTTGCTGTTGTCTTGTCTGCACCTTATCGAGACGAATTCATAATAAATGAAGCAATTAATTTAGGCATAAAGGGTGAGAGGGGTAGTAAATGGGAGGAGTTGGTAAATATTTACGAGGAGTATGCTAGAGTGGTTCTAAGTATAAATAGTGATAAAAGGGAGTACATGGTCCATAAGGATGGCACTGTAAAGAAATTACCATTTGGGGATGAGAGGTTTCTTCTGGCTGGATTATTAACGGGTGAGTGTCGGACTATTAGACAATTGTTGACTGGAGATGACAAATTTAACTGGATCGTCAACAAACTATCACTTGCAAACTTCTATGAAGCATTCTATAAAGAGGTGAAAAGATACAAAGATAGTGCAGAAAGGAAACGAGCTGAAATAGAGAGAAAAATCGAAATTATCTCAAACAAACTCAGAGAAAAAGAAGAATTAGAAAAACAACGGGAGTCCATATCAAAATCCCTAGAAGAAATTAAAAAGAAATTGGATAGAGAAAAACAAAAGCTACTTGAAGAGCGCAAGGCTCTAATTAATGATATAAATGTGTTAAAAGAGGAAATTGAAAAAAGGAAAGGAGAAATAAGACGCATAGAAAAAAAGAAAGATTACTTAGAAAAACAACTAGAGAAAATTAGGAATGAGATTAAGAAATTAGAAAAAGAAAAAAAATCCATTAACCTCGAAGATATACGTAAAGAGGTAGAAAAGAAACGTAGAGAGCTAGACGATAAAATTAATGAATTAAAAAAACTAAGAGATGAATATAGAGGCAATGTGAACTTATTTCAAGATGTTCTTCTTGTGATGAGACGTCACAAAAAGGAAAAAACCATATGTCCTGCATGTCGTAAATCAGTTCTTACCATAGAAGAAGTAGAAGCAAACATCACGGAATATGAGGAAAAAGTGCGACAAATTAATTCAGAGATAACGAAACTCAATATTGAGAAGGAAAAAATAAATCAGAAAGTAGCCGGGGCAGAAAGAAAGATAAGGGAATTAGACAGAAGAATAGAAGATTTTCACAAGGAGATGAAAGATATCGAAAGTAATTTAAGGAAAATCATGGCGGAGATGCCAGTAATTAAACGTGAAATAGAGCGCAATGAAAAAGAAATTGCAAAAAAAGCAAGAAAACTGGAAGAATTAGAACTTAAGACTAAAGAGGAAGATGAAGCACTTAATAATGAATTAAAAAAACTAGAGAGGCATCTTAGTGAAATTTCCGAAAAAATAGGTAGTATAAAGGGGTTTATCGAGGAATCATCTACCGAGAAGGTAGGCTCTAGGTGGGTTGACCCTTCCGTGGCTAACAAAATATATTTACATTGGATAGCGTTCCTAGACTCTTTGGCTGATTATTTACGACAAAAAATACATGAGCATAGAGAAGCAGCTAGAACAAAATTTAATCAAAGGATTAAGGATCTGATGATTAAGCTAGGCTTTACTGAATTTGACCAGATAGCATTGACTCAAGACGATTATCGCTTAGTTGTTTTCAGAAAAGGATTCGTCAATCAACCCATAAGAACGCTAAGCATGTCTGAGAAATACGCAATAGCTACATTGCTACAAATAACATTAAAGGAAACGTATCTGCCAGATATTCCATTTTTCATAGTAGACGAGGTAATATTGAGTTTCGACGAAACTAGAAAGAAAAGAATACTCGAATATTTGGCCGAGCAAGCGAGAAGAAATAACTGGTTTATTATAGTAACAAAATTAGCTGAGGAGGAAAAAGGAATAGTAGTAAAACCCTTAGAATTGGTGGGATAGTGTGAAATGTAGAATTTGTAAAGGACCTTCTAGGGGTAATATGTGTAAACCTTGTCAATTAACACTTTTTCAACTAAATGAAGTTATAAATGATTATTTAAATGGTAGTCCTCCAGAATGGATGAGCGATTTTATAAGGGAATTGGATTTTATATATCAGGAAGATCTCAGAGTGAGAGGCTACTTTAATGTTGCATCAGAAGTTGTAGAAATTTTCGTGATTGATAAGGAACCCTCAGTCAAAATTGATGATGTGGAAGAATTTCATAATACACATATTGCCCAGCGAAGAATAATCGAAGTACTAGAATGGGCAAAAATAGTGGAAAGAAAGGGTGATAGGTTATACCCCGGGGAATTAACTATTAAATTTATTTCCCTCAGACGTGAAGAGCGTTATTTAACTGATGAGGAAATTCAAAAAGTTATTTTTGAAATTCGCGGGCTCTTAACTGTTGCACTTACAAAAGCTTTGCTTGAAATGAATGTTTATGTCCCTAGGGGGGCTCTCAGTATTTTTAATATGCTTTCCAGACAAATTTTAGCTTCTTACGGTCAAGATAGTGTGGACCCTAAAATCTACAAATTAAATCAAGACATAACATTCGGTATGATTCCAAAGAGACAGAGAAATCACATAAAACGACGTATGATTGGCCTTTCTGGTGGAGGGACTAGACTGATCGAAGATATTGATGATGAGGGAAATCTTGTGCTAAAACCAAAAGTAGTAAGATACTTACAAAGAATTAGAGAGAGAATTAGAGAACGGCAAAGAACAGTAACCTACTAAAAAACAAAATTCAGTGGTTAACTCCTTTATTTTGTATCAGATATTGTCAAGACCAAAAGAAGGATATAAATTAGAGAGTAGAGATGTTTAACCAAGTCTTTTGTTATAATTTCAATTTTGGTATCCTAATGTTACGCGTGGAACATGTTCCTAGTATGAAGAATTCCTCCTAACATTCTTTTAAACCTCCCAAAAATATTGTTGTTTTATATTTATTTTGTTTAATTTTTATTATAGGCATTTTTGATTTGTAATACCATCTCTTAATCTATTCAAAAATTAATAAACAATTAATGAACCCATCTTTTTCCGACAACTTATCATAATGCGGTTGGATGGGGATCATCATTAAGAATTGTGTGTTATTAAATGAGAGGCATTTGATACGTTACTAGAGATGTTGACGATTAGAAAAACGTATAGAATATTCCAAAGTTATGAACCGGCCCTTTCGACTTACCTCATATCAAAGACCTTTCCGAACAAAAATGGATATGAGAAAATAAAGCAGTTGTTTAACCTAAACATGGTACTAATTCAAACTATAAATGACAAAGGGTAAAGCTCTAAAGAATTTTAACGAAAGGAGGAAGAAAGAGATAAAGTTGAGACTAAGAAACCAGTAAATTTAAAAGGTTCAATTTAATAAACATTGTGGTTCCTTGTCAAAGCTTTAAATGTTTTACACCATACTGGTTAAACAATTAGTTTAATAGAAAATTTAATATTGGGTGCTGTACTTATGACAACATTAGAAAAACGTAAATCAGACACTAACGTTATAAACATATATATAAACATTTTAACTACCAATTTGCTTATCGTCATGAAGCCAGAGAAGAAAAGTGAAATATAATATAAGGCTCTAATACAATATATTAAGTTGTGTGTCAAAATAATGAATATGAATTATCTGGCTTCTAAAAGTTTATTATAGTCAAAAACTGTAATAATAGTGGTTCGTTAGTCATATAAGCTTGGTGGGGGACGAAAATGAATAACAACGAAGAGATAATTTTAGTTGAAGAGCTTATTAATATTTTAGGGGAAATTGGTAAGCATATAAAGAAATTACATCCTCGTCGCGCAACTCTGCTTTTAAGTAGCAAATTATTATCATTTATATCTTATTATCGATGCTATGATCTATTAGTCCCCACAGCATTGTTTCGGTTTCTCGTATATCTATTCGATAGATATTTCGACCAACGAATCGTGACTTTAAGCATAGAGGAATTAGATAAGGTTTCTATGCCGGAAGAGATTAAAAATATGATCAAAAGAGAATTTCAGGGATTAGATTTTAGGTACTTTGATTTTGACTATGTTCTGCTATTTAATCGGTTAAAGAAGGACATGACTACACTATCAGAGATAGTAAAATTATTTGGAGAAGAATTTGAGAAGAAGGTTGTTGAATGTATAAGCAGGGCAGTTGACAGAATACTTGAAGAGTTAAGGGAATTTCAATTAAGAATCCTTCAAAGAGCGTTAGAAGAGATAAAGAATAAGAAATCCGTTAAAGCTTTAGAAGAAACAATTTTAGAGTGTGTAAAGGAAATATATGTTGGAGTAAGTATATAATCTTCGAGTTAAATACTTAAGGTGGCAAAGATGAAAGATACCATACCTAGCCTTGAGTTATTGCATATTGAGCGCGAAAAAGGAGAACTAATGACGTATGAAAAGAAAATGAGTGATATCTCACGGAAAGAAGTGTGGTTGCTTTCCACAGACTTTATAAAATCAGAAGAAGAGGCTAAATCTATTTTACTTTTAATAAAACCAGAAGAAGCCGAATTAAGAGAAATAACACCTAAGTTTAAGAAAGAACTTGAAAAAATGATTAGCCGTCTTATCGAATATAAAGAAATGGAGACTTTTAAACTAATATTCTATACTGTAATAGATGAACGTCTTTATCATCCCTATCCTTTTGTTAAAGAAAGAGAGAAGGACACCGAATTGTCAGGATTTCTATTGCGAACAATATGTTTGCCTAATCTTTCCGTGACTCTAGAAACTAGGAAAAGCATAAATTGGTGTGATCAGTTAATTAACACTTTGAGAAAGTTAAAAAGCACCAAAATTTACAACATTTTCTCACTAACTGAGATGATAAATAAATTAGACAAGATAGAGGAGGAAGCATTTCCGCTTTCATTAAAGAAAGGAATTATCGCCATACGAGAACACTTAAAGGAAGCAGTTATTAAAACTTTAGCTGAGCAAAAAAACGAGGCAGAACAGCATGTAGAGCGTGCTTTAGCGCTTGCATTACCGGTTAGAGAGATTTTACGTCTAAAAGAAGAATTTGATGAGGAAATTATAGGTCTTGAAGACCTCGAAGAGGTAGACAGGATAAATGGCCATCCAGTCTATTCCTTCAGAAGAAAATGAAATAGTTCTAATAGATAAGAAACCCCGAAAAGTTTTCGTAGAAAAAAGAGGTAATCAAGTAATTCACTATTTTTATTGGCTTTGGGATCTTTATAGGCCATTTGACTATGAGCCTGTAAAGGTCGAAGAAATTAACGGGGATACTTGGGTCCTTACACGTTTTCATTGGAAAGGATTAGTGATATTTACATCCCCACGACTTATTAATGGGAAACCCCTACTAAGTTTTGCTCGGGGAGTACACACTCCGTTAGTATACTCTTCCAACTGGCTTTTTCACATAATATTTTGTTTAAAAGAACTAGACCTAGAACAACAACTATGGCTAACAGTTTATATCAATATACTCCGTAATTTATCGAAGAAAGGACTTACCTTAAATAATTTAGAAAAATTTAAGGGATATAAAGAGCTTCTGTCATATGACCCTGTACCTGATAGATATAAATTTAGGTTAGACACTTGGGATTACTTAATAATTGTTGGAAAATATCCTCTTTGTCTTTTAAAGGAGATAGAGGAAAGACTTAAAGCTTGTGACTGATTAGGTACCGATCCCTTTCATCATTCACTAATAATCTTATTGATAGTTTAGGCATATTAAAGAAATATTTTAAATTAAAAAATATCTAGAAAACCTCGTTTTGTTATTATTAATCATTTCTGTCGTTAAGATGGGGGCAAAATACTCAATTTCTATCAGATTTTTGTTTGTTTTGTTTTTTGCCAAGTTTTGGTGTTTATATTTTTTGATGGTTATGTTTTTGTGTTTTTTAGTTTTTAAGGTTTATGGACTACTTTTTATTTTGTTGGTGAGGACTTTGTTCTTGTATACGTGTTGTTGCATGTAGGTGTTAAGGTTTGCTATTTGGAGTTTTGATGAGTTTGAGATGTTATTTATTAACCATACTAGTTTAGACGCATTTAACTGAAACTGTATTAAAAGGACAGTAAATATCCTTTAACTTTATTTTAGCTTTTTAAACTCGTTCTAAAGGTTTATAAAATTTTGAGGTGAAATATTTGTATGGGGGGATTTTGTGGTGAAGGTGGCTTTAATTTCTAGTTGGGGCGCATGTTGTGGGGTGTCTATTCACGCTGAACTTATTGGAAGGGCTTTGTTGAGGCGGGGGCATGAGTTGATTGTTTTTGCTCCGCGGTGCTATGAAGATCGTAGGACTTATTTTTTCTTTTCGAGGGATGAGGAGTTTGTGGTGAGGAATTTTTCTTTTCTAAGGTATGGTGACCGATATAGTGATGAGGAGCTTCTTAATTCTTTCTACTTGGATCCTACGCCTATTCTCGAATCGGATTACGATGTGTTGATGGTTGAGAAGCCAACTTCTATACCTCTTGGTAAATTGCT
>Ga0180301_10004921_pt1 | contig 10287 bp, 15 predicted proteins | sample GuaBasSediGuay16_FD_121797 | JGI IMG/M metagenome (GOLD analysis project Ga0180301, IMG submission 121797) | Subseafloor sediment microbial communities from Guaymas Basin, Gulf of California, Mexico - Guay16, Core 4569-2, 12-15 cm | ecosystem: Environmental > Aquatic > Marine > Hydrothermal... | reverse complement strand
GTATCACTAAGAATTGTTAATGCTATTATTTTCTTTACCATATTTGGCTTACTTACAATTCCATAAATAGATATTGCAATATTTGCACCTAGTGATAGCAATAATATGTTGAAGAGAAGTGTTGTTATATTCATTTTTCTCATTTCTCCGATTCTTTAGTTTGTGTAGATATTAATATGAAGATAATTAGAAAACCTGCAAATATAGCTATGAATTCAAATATATTTAAAAGAAGTACCATAGCACTAAGAATATATCCATCAGTAATATATGAAAATCCTAAAGGACTCATAACTTTTGCTTGATTTTGAAATATAAAACCATAGCTATTGGATACTAAGGATATTAGTATTGGAATAAATATTATCAATACTAAACCAATGAGTCCTATACTTCGAATAATAATAACTAAATTCTTTGTCAATCCTTTTGCTTGTATGAAGTATACAGAGAATACTATGATTATTATTAGTAGGAGAGCTGCAAGTATTGACCCAGCTTGGAATCCTCCTCCAGGTGTTAAATGACCATGAAGTGCTATTGCTACTGAAGCTCCTAGAGCTATAACTAATAGTATTTTTGTTACTGTTTTAACTATTTTGCTTAGACCTAGATATCTATACTCCTTAATTAATTTACTACCCACTTCTCTAAATAGAGCTATAGAGGAGATTATTGCGATATAAAATACTGAAGTCTCAAAGAATGTATCAATTCCTCTATAATCCCATATAACTGCATTAACTACTGCAGGAACCATAGAACTAAAACTAGGCTCAGATACTAAATACGATGAGTAAATAATCCATTGGGATAATTGCTTAATACTATAAGGAATACTTCCAATATCATTAATTGTCAAATATGTAGATATCGCTATTATGGTAATTATTATTAGTAATAAATGGATAAGCTTATTAATATTCATTAGTAAGCCCTCTAGCCCATAAAAAGAGTAACATACGAATAAGTCTTTCTACAAGAAGAGAACTAAGATAATTAATAATATCATCATAGCTATAGTTAGTAATGTCATGAATCTATATGAAGCTTGAACTCTTTCATAAGCATTTGATATAAGAGTTATTTTATGTCTTATAGGTTCTATAATTAAACCCCATATCTTACGCTCTATGAATAGTAGGACTTTATAACTAGCTAATTCAACATGGGACCATATCCAGTATGAAATTAATAATGCAAATGGTGATGCTAGTAGAAGCAATGAAATTATTACTGTTTCTAAGTAAATTCCTAGAGGTAACTTAGGTAATGGTCTAATGAGTATTAATGAGGGATATATGAAGAGGTATTGTAATACATTAGATGGTTCAAGATCTGTTACAGAATTGACTATACTCATCAAGAGCTCAACTATAGGTCTAGGATATATACCTATGATGATACATATAGCTGTTAAGATTATTAGTGGTATTAACATTGTCGATGGTGCTTCAATACTCTCACTGATTTTAGCACTTCTTCGCTCACTTAGAAATACAAAGAATAAATACTTAATTCCATATGATGCCGTAATTATCGTTGCTAATATACCTATAGCAACATCTGCTATTAATGTAGTTCCTGAAGCTAGAATTGAGATATGCATTAAGGATTTTGCAATAAATCCTATGAATGGAGGTATACCTATCATAGATAGTACTGCTAGTAATGATGCTATGAATGTTATTGGCATTCCCTTAGCTAAACCGCCCATTTTCATTAGGTTCCTAGTCCCAATTCTACTAATTACATTACCAGCTGAGAGGAATAGAACAGTCTTAAATAATGAATGACTAAATAAGTAAAGAAGAGATGAGATTAATAATATGGAACCTAGAATTATGAATTCATAGATACTCTTAGATAATAAGTACATAGAGCCTCCTAAACCCACCATTACATAACCTATATGGCCCATTGTGCTATATGCAATTAGTCTCTTAGTATCATTTTGTGCTAGAGCTAGTGTAGAACCAAATAGTAGTGTTATGAGTCCATTTAGGATAAATACAATAGCCCAAAACATACTTGGCTGAAGTACTAAGAGAAATGCTCTTACAAATCCGTAAATCCCTATATTTACTGTAATACCACTGAGTAGAGCTGAAATACTTGAAGGTGCTTCTGGATGTGCTCTTGGAAGCCAAGTATGTAGAGGTACTAATGCAGCTTTAATTCCAAATCCTATGAACATTACGGACTCTATTAAATACATCATTGGATATTTGGGAATTGTATTTTTACTAAGAAATTCCTTCATATCATAGAAAGATAATGAACCAACTTCAAATGCAAGTGTTAGAAATGCTAGAAGAATAAGTGCACTACCAATTATGCTCATAACTAGGAATTTCCTAGCTGCTTTCCTAGCTCTAATATTATGTCTATCATATGATATAAGAAATGCTGTTAGTATAGAAGCTACATCCCAGAAAAACACCATTAATATAACATCTGATGAATTAAATACCATGTACATAGATGCTAGAAGAATACTGAAGTAGATCCAATAAAGTCTAGGATCTTCATGTTCATAATGATGTACTATGTAGCTTATGCTATAGATAGATACTGCAAATCCTACAATACCTAGTACTAATGTGAAGAAAGCTGAGAGATAATCCATTACAAATTCAAATGTTACATACATATTACCAAGTGTTATGGAGAATAACTCAAGTCTCAAGACTTTAAAATAGCCTAATACCATTATAGCATTAATCATCATGAATATGGAGGCAAATGCTGATATAGATCCTAGAATCCATGTATATTTTCTTAGACCTAGCGCAATTATAGAATTGAGTATTAGTAAAAATACAGGCATTAGTATGTAAGCTATCTCTGTATTTACATAAATCAATAAATTAACACCGTGTAGGTAAGATGCTTAGTTCACTAAAAAATAAATCACTAATCAAATATCTTCTTAGCAAATAATTCAAAACGTTTGACTAAGAGTTCGTGAAGTATTGCAGGTTCAAGAGTACGTACATATATCCAATTTACATAAAGAGCTCTCTCATCTTCATCTATATCAACTACAACTGTTCCAGGTGTATTAGTTATTGAGTTTGCAATCATTGTAATAGCATAATCGTTATTTACATTATAATGTACTTTGACTATTCCCGGCTTTAATGAGGGTTCTTTACTTAGTATTCTCTTAATCATATCTATATGTGACTTAACCTCTATTATAAGGAAGAATTGTAGAAGATATGCTATGAACCAAAAATATCTTTTTAAATCAAGGATTTTTTGAGGGTTTTTTATTATGATATTTGATACTATGGTACTTAGAAATATGGCTATAATTATTCCGAATACTATGCTGTGAATTGACACTTTACTAAATACTATGTAGATAATGAATATAGCTATTGATATTATTGCTATTTTCAATACTTTAATGATTCTTCTATGCATTCCTATTTCCTCTCATATCTTCCTGTTCTTTTTATTAAGAATAGTAATAGAGCTGGATATATTCCAAGTGCTATGGGTATGTAGACTAATACTATATCTGGAGCCATTAAGAGGTAGAATATAATTACATAGGAAGTACTTTGAAGAGCTGAGTATATGATTGCTTTTAATAAATCTCGTTCTGTTATTGCTAGATATGTAGCTATTACAGATAATAATGCTAATAAGCTCATAGCTCCAAGTAGTAATGTTATTAAATCTATCTTTATTCACCTCTCTTTCTCTTCTAAATGATCTACGAATTTAGGCTTGAAAATTACTGTTTTAGATCTATAAGCTGCTCTTGTAAGTGCATGAGATCCTGTAGGTCCTAATATTATAGTTAGTATTGATGTAAGAAATATTCCTCCAGATATGAATAGTCTTTCATTACCTAAATTCTCTAGACCTAAGGTGATAAAGCCACAACCTATTAGAGGTGTGAATGTTCCTCCTACAATACTAATTGTTAATGCATGAATTCTTATAAAGAAGTTAGGAAGACGTAGAACTCCTATAGCAGCTACTAAATTACAGAATGAGCCTATAGCTACTAGCATTCCTCCAATTACCATAAATATTATTGAAAGAGACAAACTACTCCCCCATCTCATGAGATTCAAGGTATTTAGCTATGTATATATTAAGAACATAAACAAATAGAGAAAGAACCATAGCGCATGTTACTAACAATGGAATATTCAATATCAATACTAAGAGAATAAATATAGTTATAAAGCTGTATGTTATTGCATCTATTGCTAAAACCATATCTGGAATTGATGGTCCTCTAAGTAAGCGAATTACATATAGTAATACTGATATGAAATATATTATTAAGGATGCTCTAATTATTGTCTCTATGTAGTTTTCTATCATCAACTCACATACCCACTACAATTCCTAATATAAAATAGTTATTGTTTCTAAAATAAATCACTTGAATATGCATTACTTCACAGAATTATAATTACTCTAACTCTCTATTAGTTCTTGCTATAATACGTTATTAGTTATCTTGAACTATGACTTGTAATATATCGTTGTTTTTCGATAGATTTTTATATAGCTCTCTTCTCTTTAATTAAATGTAATTAATGGGTTGATGAATTTGATAATACAACTATTGCTCATAGCTACAGGTTTTAGTGCTGGCTTAGTTATGAGTGCTCTTGGTGCTACTTGGGGAGCTATATGTATGCCTGCTCTTATTGTATTTGGTATTGATCCTATAGTTGCTAAAGGCTCTACTCTAACTTCTGAAATTGGTGTTGCAGCTATATCATCTAGTATTCATAAGAGATTTGGATATATTAGAATTGAATTAGTTTTAGCTCTACTACTTGGTGTTGTAAGTGCTGTTATTGGTTCATGGACGTCATCATTAATTTCATCTCAAGATCTGAAATTTACTATAGGTATTTATGAAGTTATCATTGGCTCAACATTATTATTTAAGAAATCATCGAGTATTATTAAGGATATGAAAAGTACTAGGGATCTAACAATAATAATTATTATTAGTTTCATAGCAGGTTTCATTAAGGGATTCTTAGGTAGTGGTTGGGGACCCATAGGAGTATCACTACTTATATTAATTGGTATTACTGCTCATGAAGTCATAGCTTCAGCAATAGTAAGTAGGATTGCTATTTCATCATCATCAGCATTAATGCATATAGCTATGAATGTTATTAATTGGAACTACATAGCTCTACTAACAATAGGAGGAGTTATTGGAGCTATTATTGGAGCTTTCATTATGAGTAAATTAGAATCTAAGCTTCTTAGCAAAATTGTAGGATTTGTAATAGTAATACTTGGAGTATTAGTACTTATAAAAGAATTCTTTTAAATCAACAAATTACTGATTTACATCATAGATTAACTATAAGTACTTTTATTAAGTATTCTTAAGGATACTACTTAAATATTTCTGAGCAAAAGCACAAAAAGGTGATTAGTTGCAGGGCTATGGTAGAGGTAGAGGATATGGAGGTGGTTTTAGAAGTTTTATATCAATGCCCAATCCATTACCTCCACCACCTCCAGGCACCCTTAGAGTTGCAACAGCTGTTATTGACAATAGAGGACTTAATTCAATAATTTCACCAAGATTTGCTAGAGCTCCTTTCATAGCTGTAATCGATATTATGGGTAATATAGCCGTTAATACTCAGATAATTGAGAACCCAGCTGCTTCAGCACCTAGAGGCGCTGGCTCAGCTGTTGCTCAATGGCTTATATCAAGTGGTGTAAGAGCTGTTCTAGCTGTTAATCTAGGTCATCACATTTACTCAATATTTCAACAAGCTGGTATAACAATATACACAGTACAACCAGGTATTAGAGTAATAGATGCTCTTAGATCTGTAGGACTTGTTAAGGGTTAGGTATTGGAAATAGTTATTGCTAGTGGTAAGGGGGGTACTGGAAAAACATTTTTCTCATCAAATTTCATACACTATATGAATAAATATGTAGAACCTGTTATAGGAGCTGATGCTGATGTAGAAGCACCAGATTTAGCACTAGCACTAGGTGGTGTAGAGAAGGTAATACATTCAGAGAGTCTTTATGAATCTAGAAAAGCTATTATTAATCATGATAAGTGCTTAGGAATTAAGTGCTCTAAGTGCATATCTGTATGTAGATTCCACGCACTTAGAATAGTTGGAAACTCTATAGAAGTTATTAATGAGAATTGTGAAGGTTGTGGTGCATGTAGCATTATATGCCCGGTAAAAGCCATAGAATTCAAAGACACACTCACAGGTAAGCTATATATATGCCACGTAAAGACTAGCAATGTAATAGTAACTGGTGATCTTGAGATAGGGCAACGCAATACTGGTCACTTAGTTTATAGAGTTAAGGAGTTAGCACATGATTATGGAGGAAAGATAGGTGTTAAACATGTTGTAGTAGATGCTGCAGCAGGCATTGGCTGTCCTGTTATTTCTAGTTTAGCAGGTGCTGATGTGTTAATATTAGTAAGTGAACCTACACCTCAATCATTTCAAGGTGCACAAAGGCTCTTAGAGATAAGTAGGAGTATGAAGCTTAAAGCATATCTAGTTATTAATAGATATGATTTGAATGAAGAATTCGCCTTGAAAATATCTAAGGAACTAGATGTAGAGCTTCTAGGACTTATACCCAATGACTTCTCAGTTATAAGATCATATGCTGCTATGAAGCCTATAATTGAGTATAGACCAGAGAGTAGAGCTTCCCAAGCCCTAAGGAGATTATTTGAGATCATAGCTACTTCTGTGGTGAGATAGTGAGTAGAGTAATTGTTATTGCTGGTGGTAAGGGAGGTACTGGTAAGTCTGTTATAGCTTGTAATTTAGCACTACTACTTAGTCAAAGAGATAAGACATTATTAGTTGATGCTGATGTTGAGAACCCATGTACATATATGTTCTTTAGAAATCTAGAACTTCAATGGATAAAGGAGCTCACTGATTTTAGACCGTTAATTAATATGAATATGTGTAGATTATGCTTATTATGCGTTAAGAATTGTCCTGAGAATGCACTTATTCACATACCTTCTAAGGGAATAATACATATGGATACGTTATGTGCTGGATGCGGTGTTTGTTATCTCATATGTCCATTCAAGGCTATTGAGGAAGAAAAGAAAATAAGTGGATGGTTAAAATTCTATAACTCATCATCTCAACTAGATATTCTCGTAGGTGAGTTAAAAGCTGGGAATAGAAAGAGAAATAATGTTATTGTAGAATTAATGCTTAAAGTTAGTGAAATTGCTCATATCTATAAATACATTGTTATAGATTCACCTCCAGGTATAGGTGCAGGAATTCTCACAATTCTTAAGGAGGCTAATTTAGTACTGTTAGTTACTGAACCAACACCTCTGGGATTAAGTGATGTTAAGAAGTTCTTAGAACTTAGTGAAAAAGCTAAGTGTAAGAAATTAATTATTATAAATAAATATGGTATAGGAGGTATTGAAAGTGATATAGAGGATTTTGCTTCTAAAAGTGCTTTAGAAGTTGTTAAGATACCTTATGATGATGAACTCATAAAGAGCTACATGGAGGGTTCTTTAGTAGTAAGTAGTTATCCTAACTCACCTTCAGCTAAAGCTCTTATGGATTTATTTATGGTTATTGAGAGGTTTTTAAAGTGAAATACATAGCAATTACTATAGCTGTGATTATTATAATTATAATCACTATGATTATAGCTACAAGACTACATCTAAGGTCAAGCTCTATAACTACAACACCTATACCTAAGGTGAAGGAGCTTGGTTCATTAAAATGGGTTGAGCTAACTATCGTTATTGATAATAATTCAGGACCTAATTTAACAAGTGTTTGGGGTATTAGTATCTTAGTGAAAACATCTACAACTACAATACTCTTTGACACAGGTCCAAGTCCTGAGGCACTTAGAGAAAATATAGAGAAGCTCGGTATTAATATCAGTGATGTAGATTTCATAGTTATATCTCATGAACATGGAGATCATGTTGGTGGATTACCTTACATTGCTAGAATTAAACCCAGTACTATAGTTTATGTACCTAAGGACATGAGTTATTCTACTAAAGACTGGATAAAGAATTTAGGTTTCGAGGTTATTGAGGTTAGTGAATCTAGAGTAATTAGTAAGGGTATAGCAATTATTGGAGAACTCTATGGTCCACCATATGAACAAGCACTAGCAATTAATATAGAGAATAAAGGCCTCGTAATAGTTGTTGGTTGTAGCCATCCAGGTGTTGAGAACATAGTTAGTAAAGCTGTAAGAGATCTAGGAATAAAACCATATATGGTAATAGGTGGTTTTCATCTTGCAGGAGCTTCAAGTGAAAAACTAGAGCAAGTAATAAAGAGCCTCATTAATCTAGGTATCAGTAAAATAGTTCCAATACACTGTAGTGGTGATAGAATAAGAAATATTTTGAAAACTAAGTATAGAGAGTATTATATTGAGTGTTTTGTAGGGTCGAGAGTTAGGGTTTATTAGTTCTGTGCATATGCACAAAATTTATTAATTCTGTGCCTATGCACATATACGGTGAGAGCAGATGGCATGGATGTTCCCTGGTTGGAGAGGTGGTGGTTGGGGCTGGGGTAGAGGTAGAGGTGGTTGGAGTGGTCCATGGCCTGGTAGAGGACCTTTTAGTCATTTACCACCATGGCAGAGACCTGGCTGGTTATTTGGTAGAGGAGCTTGCCGATGGCTCTTTGGATGGCCTTGGGGATTTGGATGGATGTATCCATGGTCTGGTTATTATCCTATGATGCCTTACTACTACCCATGGTATATGTGGAGATATCCAATGCCTTATTATTACCCATGGTTTGGATGGTGATGTAGCTATGTATTGGTGGGGTTATTACCCTTATTATTGGTATCCAGCACCATATATGCCAGATCCAACATATTTGATGATGTCAGCATTTCAATGGATAATATATCCATATTACTACATGATGTTATTTGAGATGTATAGAGCAATTATAGATACTTGGAGGAAGAGTCTTGAGCTAATTACTAAGGGTCTTGAAACTAAAAGTGTGAAATCAACTTAGGAAATTAATTATAGAGAGGTGAAGAATATGTCACATTGGTGGTTTAGGTTCCTAAGGAGGATGTGGATGTTTTATCCACCACCTCCATACTGGATGCCTTATCCACCACCAACACAGAGTTATCAACAACCACAGCAACAACAGCAAACACCTACATATCAACAAGTAACTCCTTATCCACCTTATCCAGGGTATTATCCACCAATACCTCCACCACCTATGACTCCTGAAGATGAATTAGCTATGCTTGAAGATTATAAAAGAGCTTTAGAAGAGGATTTAAAGGATTTACAAGATGAGTTAAGAAGTGTTGAAGAACGTATTAAGGAGCTTAAGGAGTTATTGAGAAGACAGGGTAAGCAAGTCTAATTATTTTTTAATTATTCCACAAGTAGGGCATGTAGGATTTCTTTGTATTTTTAGCTTTTTAAACTCCATAGTGCTTAGGTCAACTAATAGAAGTAGGTTTTTCAGTGAAGTTCCTCTACCTATTAGGTACTTAATAGCTTCTGTTGCTTGTAGAGTTCCGAGAATTCCTGGTGTAACTCCTATTACTTGGATTTTTTCTTCAGGTGGTTGTTTGGGGAGTAAGCAGTTTAGGCATGGTGTTTCACCTGGTATTATTGTGAATAATTGTCCATAGAATTCACGAACACCTGCGTGTATTAGTGGTTTTCTATGTTCTACACATAGTTTATTTAGTACAAATCTTGATCTCCAATTATCTAAGCAGTCAAGAACTATATCTGATTTCTTAACTAAGTCTTTGAAGTCTTCATCTTCTACTCTTAATCTAAATGATTCAATGTTTATGTATGGATTGAGTTTATTTAATTTCTCCTTAGCTAAATCAGCTTTTGCTTTACCAATATCATTAGTGTTATAAAGTATTTGTCTATTGAGATTACTTAGCTCAACAACATCTTTATCAACTAATAACATTCTACCAACACCAGCAGCAGCTAAGAATATAGAAGCTACAGAACCTAAACCACCAAGACCAACAATAAGAACTGTAGAATTCTTAAGCTTTAACTGACCATCCTCACTAATAATACCCAACTGCCTATCATACCTAACAAACTCAACACTACTAAGACCCAACCAAAACACCCACTAAAAACAAAAACAAAAATACTAAAAAACACACCCATAAACAAAAACCAAAAACACAACATAGACAAATTCAAAATAGAGTCAGAAATTCCGGCTCTCATCACAGATCAAGAGACCCTCT
>Ga0180301_10004920_pt1 | contig 10288 bp, 9 predicted proteins | sample GuaBasSediGuay16_FD_121797 | JGI IMG/M metagenome (GOLD analysis project Ga0180301, IMG submission 121797) | Subseafloor sediment microbial communities from Guaymas Basin, Gulf of California, Mexico - Guay16, Core 4569-2, 12-15 cm | ecosystem: Environmental > Aquatic > Marine > Hydrothermal... | reverse complement strand
GCGGACGGACGCGTGGTTGAGACGGGGACAAGGGCGCCCAAGACTTCACTGGGCTATGACCTGACGCATCTGTTTTCCTCGGCCGAGGGCACCCTGGGCATCATCACCGAGGTGGTGGTGAAATTGGAACCCAAGCCTGAGTACGGGGCCCTGGCCACGGCGGTGTTCGGGGATCTGAACGCAGCCGGGGACGCCGTGACCGAGGTGACCACCTCCGGGATCAAGCTGGCGGGCTGCGAGATCATGGACCGATTCAGCCTGAAGGTGGTGGAAAAGGCCCTGGGAAAGGACGCCGGCACCATAGAGGCCCTCCTCATCATGGAGGCGGACGGGCCGCGCGAGGTGGTGGTGCGGGACATGGATCGGATCGGGGAGATCTGCCGCAAGTACGGGGTCCTGGAGTACGAGTGGACGGACGATCCGGAAAGGCGGGAGGAGATGATGAGGGCCCGGGGCGGGCTCGTGCCCACGCTCTCCCGCATAAAGCCGTTCAACCGTTTGGTCCCCATCGCCGAAGACCTGGGCGTGCCTTCGACCAAGATTCCGGAGACCATCAGGCGGGCACAGGCCATTTCGGAAAAGTACGGGGTCCTGATCGCCACCTTCGGCCACGTGGGCGACGGCAACGTCCACACTACCTTTGTCTGCGACGTGCGAAACCGGGACGACTGGGATCGCTTGAAACCGGCGGTGGAGGAACTGGTAAACACCGCCATGGAGATGAAGGGGACCTTGAGCGCCGAGCACGGCAGCGGTCTGACGCGCGCGCCCCACATGGAACGCCAGTTGGGCCCGGGCCTGGATGTGATGCGCGTCATCAAGAAGGCCCTGGACCCGGAGAAGATCCTCAATCCGGGCAAAATGGCCCTGGAGGAGAAGGAAGGCGGGGCGGATATATATGACTACTTCGCCTTCAAACCGCTGGTGGAAGACCCGGACAAGATGCGGTCCCTCGGCGAGGAGGTGGACAACGAGGTCCTGGCCTGCATCCACTGCGGTTTCTGTCGCATGGGATGCCCCACCTTCAGTGTGACCCAGCGGGAAGGGAGAAACGCCAGGGGCCGGAACGCGCTGGCCTTCTATCTCATGGACGGCACGGTGGAGCCTTCCCCGGAACTGGCCGAGGCCTTTTACAGTTGCACCACTTGCCAGGCCTGCACCTACTTCTGCCCGGCCCAGATCAAGGTGGACGAGATCGTGGAAGCGGTGCGCAGGAGGCTGTACGAAGCGGGCATGGCTCCCCAGCCCGTGCTGGGGGTGCGGGACAACATCTTGAAGACGGGGAACGTTTACGCGGGCGCGCGAGAGGATCGCATTGAAATCTATCCCGCGGCCCTCAAGGAGAGGATCAAAAAGGGAGAGCTGAAAAAACAGGCCGAGACATTGTTGTTCATGGGTTGCGTGCCGAGCTACCTGGACATGAAGATGGTCCCGAGCCTGATTCAGCCCCTGGACGCCGCGGGCGTGGATTACACCACCCTTGCCATGGATGAGAACTGCTGCGGGTTTCCGCTGTTTCTGATGGGCTCGTCGGAATTCGAGGACCACGCCGCAAAAGTCATGGAGCGGATCCGGGCCACGGGCGCGCGGGAACTGGTAACCCCGTGCGCGGGCTGTTTCAAGACCTTCAGCAAGATCTATCCTCGGCTGGGGGACCTGGGCCTGGAGGTGTATCACTCGGTCCACTACCTGGAACGGTTGATCAGCGAGGGCCGTATCCCTCTCAAGGGCCGGAAGGCCGTGAAGGTGACCTACCATGACCCCTGCGACCTGGGCCGGGCCTTCCAGATCTTCGAGGAGCCGCGTAACATCCTCAAAGGGATCCCCGGGGTGGAATACGTGGAGATGGCCCGAAACCGCTTGCAGGCCCGGTGCTGCGGAGGCGGGGGCGGAGTGCAGGCCAACAACCCGGAGATGGCCGTCCAGATGGCCGCCGAAAGGGTGCGGGACGCCCTGGCAGTGGGTGCCGAGGTGATCGTCTCCGGGTGTGCGGCGTGCAAGGACAACCTCAGGAAAGGGGCAAAGGCTATTCCCAAGCAGGAGCGGGGAAAGATCAAGATCATGGACATCACGGAGATGGTCGCCAGGTCCATGGCCTGAGCCCCCCGGGCAGAGGTGAATACATGTCTGAAGACCGAAAGGCGCAAAGGAGGACCATTGAGGCCACAAAGGCCTGCCGCAGGCTCATGGAGGACCACTTCCGGGAACTGGACGAGGCGGCAAGGACCGGTTCCAGGAAGATCGCCTGGTGCACCAGCGTGGGGCCGGCCGAACTCTTGCGCGGAATGGGATTCCTGGTCTATTTCCCGGAAAACCACGGCGCCATGCTGGGTGCGACCAGGATGGCCACGGAATTGATCCCCTACGCCAATGCCATCGGCTACTCTCCGGACATCTGCTCCTACCTCACCGCGGATATCGGGTCGTATCTCCGGAAGAAGACGCCCCTGACGCGGGCGTACGGCATCGAGTCGGTGCCGCGGCCGGACGTGCTGGTGTTCAACACGAACCAGTGCAGGGACGTGCAGGACTGGTTCGCCTGGTACGCGCGGGAGCTGGGGGTCCCGCTGGTGGGAGTTCACACCCACCGGGATATCGGTCCTATCCGTTCGTTCCAGATCAAGGATATCGCAAAACAGATCGAGGAGCTGGTGCCGTTGCTGGAAGAGATTACCGGGGAACGGTTCGACATTGACCGGCTCAAAGAGGCGGTGGGCCTGTCACGGCGGACCTCGGAACTGTGGCGTGCATGCCTGGAGTCGGCAGCCGCCGTGCCTTCGCCGTGGACCTTCTTCGACGCCACGATCCTGATGGGACCGGCCGTGGTGGCCCGGGGGACCCGGGAGGCGGTGGATTTTTACGAAGTGCTCCTGGCTGAACTCAAGGAACGGATCCACCAGGGGATTGCGGCCGTGGAGGGAGAGCGGCACCGGCTGTACTGGGAGGGGATGCCGGTGTGGGGGAAATTACGGGCCCTGTCCGAGCAGCTCGCGGAGCTGGGGGCCTGCGTGGTGGCTTCCACTTACTGCAACAGTTGGATCTTCGACCAACTGGACCCGGAGCGCCCTTTCGAGAGCATGGCCCAGGCCTATACCGAGCTTTTCATTGTTCGGGACGAGGCGTACAAGGAGGAATACATCACCCGGTGCCACGAGCTCTTCCGGTTCGACGGGATGATCTTTCATGACGCCAAGACCTGCCCCAACAATTCCAACAACCGCTATGGCATGCCTGAGCGGCTGGCACGAAAGCTGGGCGTTCCCGCATTGACAATCAACGGCGACCTGAACGACCTCAGGTGCTATTCAGAGGAACAGACCCGGACCAACATCGAGGCCTTTATCGAGCAACTGGACGAAGGGGCGTGAGCGGCCCGAGAGGGCGCTTCCCGAAGAGCAAGAATTTGGTTTCCATAGTGGAAAGGCGGCCGTGGGAAAGGAACTTTTCTTAGGCGTGGACGTGGGGGCATCCCGTACCAAGGTGGCGGTCCTGGATTCTGCGAAGAGCCTCGTAGGCCGTTCAGTGCGAAAGTCGGGCACGGACTTTGCCGAGACTGCGGACACCTGCCTGGAAGAGGCCCTGGCCATGGCGGGGAGGGCGCGGGAGGACGTGGCCTGCTGCGTTTCAACGGGATACGGCCGGAAGAACGTGGGCTACAGTGACACGTCCAGGACGGAAATCGGTTGCCATGCCAAGGGCTGCTATCACTATTTTCCCCGGGCCATGACGATCATCGACATCGGCGGCCAGGACAACAAGGTGATAAGGCTGGACGATGCGGGCAGGCGTCTCGGGTTCAAGATGAACCGGAAGTGCGCGGCCGGAACCGGCGCCTTCCTGGAGGAGATGTCCATGCGCCTGGACATCCCCCTGGAGGAGATGGACGCCCTTGCCCGCTCTTCGGAAGGCATGGTGGAACTGGGCAGCTACTGCACGGTTTTTCCGCCACCGAGGTGCTGGAGAAGATCCGCAGCGGCAAGAAGGTCCCGGACATCGTCAAGGGACTCTTTTACTCGGTGATCAAGCGGATCCTGGAGATGGACACGCTGACGGACACTGTGGTGATGACCGGGGGGGTCGTGGCGCACAACCCCTACCTCGTGGACATGGTGGCGGAAATCATCGGCAGGCCCGTGCTGGTGCCGGAATACCCCCAGTTCACCGGCGCCGTGGGGGCCGCCCTGTTCGCCCTGGAGGAGACGGCGGGGTCCCCGTCGAATCCGGGGAGGTCAACAATGATGGAGGAGGTCGAAAATGCTTCAGAGTAAATGGATGCACATGGGGACGGTCTTGAAGATGCACGCCGTCAACTACCCCGACAAACTGGGATGGCAGGACAAGGCCCGGGAATTCACCTTCGGTGAGTGGAATGCGCGTTCCTGCCGCCTGGCAAACGGCCTCAAACGGTTGGGGGTGGGGCATGGGGACACCTTTGCGGTCATCGCCTACAACCGCGGGGAGTGGATGGATATCTACGCCGCGTGCGGTAAGGGGGGCCAGGTCTGCGTGCCGGTGATGTTCCGGCTGGCGGGACCCGAGATCGAGTACATCGTGAACCACTCCGAGTGCAAGGCCTTTATCGTGGAAGCTCCCTTCGTGGAACTCATCAACAGCATCAAGGACAAACTGCCGGTGCCCGGGGACGCCTACATCTACCTGGGGGATGGACCTGTGCCCGAGGGTTACGTGGGGTACGAGGAATTGCTGGCGGATTCGTCTCAGGAAGAGCCTGAGGAGTTGGTGGATGCGGCCGATATCTGGGTCGTCATGTACACCTCCGGGACCACCGGAAGGCCCAAGGGCGTCCTGAGGACCCATGAAGCGAACATGGCCCAGTACTACCTCAACAACATAAACATGGGTGTCCTCCCCACGGACAAGGTGATGCTGGTGATGCCCATGTGCCATGTCAATTCCATTTTCTACTCCTTCCCTTACACACTGGTTACGGCCCCGGTTTTCGTGTATAATATGATAAGTTTTGATCCGGAAGACCTCCTGAGGACCATCGACAAGTACAAGATCACCTTTACTTCCCTCGTGCCCACTCACTACATCATGCTCCTGGCCCTGCCCGAAGAAGTGAAGGACAGTATCGACGTCTCTTCCATTCGTCAGCTCCTCATCTCCTCGGCCCCGGCCCGAAAGGACCTCAAGTTGGCCATCATGGACTACTTCAAGAACGCCGAGCTGTGGGAGGCGTACGGGACCACCGAGGGGGGCCTGGTGACCCTCCTGCGGCCGGAAGACCAGTTCAAGAAGCTGGGTTCCATCGGCAAGGAGATCTTCGGGACGGATCGCATCCGGATCCTGGACGAGAATAGAAACGAGGTGCCGGACGGAGAAGTCGGAGAACTATTCTACCGCACCCCCATGCTTTTCAAGGAGTATCTCAAAGAGCCTGAAAAGACCCGGGACGCCTTTGACAACGGCTGGTCCTCGGCCGGAGACATGGTGCGCCGCGACGAGGACGGGTATTACGTCCTGGTGGATCGGAAGGCCAACATGATCATCACGGGTGGGGAGAACGTCTACCCCTCGGAAGTTGAAAGCGCCGTGGGCGCACACGAGGCCATCAAGGACATCGCGGTCATCGGTGTGCCGGATGAAAAGTGGGGTGAGGCGGTAAAGGCCGTGGTGGTATTGCACGAGGGCTACGAGCCCGGCGAGGAGCTGGCCAGGGAAATCCTGGAGTGGTCCCGGGACAAGATCGCCGGGTTCAAGCGGCCCAAGAGCATTGATTTCGTGACGGACGAGGAGATGCCTCGGACACCCACGGGCAAGATCCTGCACCGCATCCTGCGGGAAAAGTACGGCAAGTGGAGCGAAGGCTGAGAAACGGAAAAGATCCGACATCGCAAATTTCAGGACCAAAGGAGACCGAATATGTTGACCAAGGCATACATTCCCTACCGAGGATACTACAGCACCCCGTTTTGCCGGTGGCAGGGCAAGATGGCCAATGAGCACGCCCTTGTCCTGGCGTCTGAGACCAGCAAACGCTGGCTGGCGGAAAAGGGCTGGGACCCCGCCATGTTCGATTACCTGATCCTGGGTATGACCATAGGCCAGCCCCAGTGGTTCTACGGCAGCCCCTGGGCGGCGGCGGTCATGGGCGCCGAGGGCATTCCCGGCATGACCATCAGCCAGGCCTGCACTACATCCACCACCTGCCTGTTCCAGGCCGCCGTCGGGATCGAGACCGGGCAGTGGGAAAACGTCTACACCCTGATGACGGACCGCACTTCCAACGGGCCTCACACGGTGTGGCCCAACCCGAACGGACCGGGGGGAGAGGTCCTGAGCGAAAACTGGCTCATGGACAATTTCAATCGCGACCCCTGGGCCCGAAACGCCATGATACAGACTGCCGAAAACGTGTCCAAAGAGGCGGGTTTCACCAGGGAGGAGGCCGACGAGGTGACCCTGCGGCGCTATGAGCAGTACTGTATGGGCCTGGAAAACGACCGTGAGTTCCAGAAACGGTACATGTTCCCGGCCGAGGTGAGGCTCTCCAAGAAAAAGACCCTCATGGTGGAAGAGGACGAAGGCATCATGCCCAGCACGAAGGAAGGCCTGGCCGCGTTGCGCCCGGTCCTTCCGGACGGTATTCATACCTTCGGGTCACAGACTCACCCGGCGGACGGAAACTGCGCCCTTGCGGTGACCACCAGGGAGCGGGCAAAGGAGCTGAGCGCGGACGGATCCATCGAGATTCAGGTGCTCTCCTACGGGTATGCGAGGGCCAAGAAGGGTTATATGGCCATGGCCGTGGTGCCGGCCGTGAACATGGCCCTCGAAAAGGCCGGGATCAAGATCACCGACGCCAAGGTCCTCAAGACGCACAACCCCTTTGCGGCCAACGACCTGTATCTGGCAAAGGAGACGGGAATCGATGTCATGGGGTTCAACAATTACGGCTGCTCCATGATATTCGGCCATCCCCAGGGGCCGACAGCCGGTCGGTGCATCATAGAGGGAATCGAGGAGGCCGTGCTCCTGGGCGGCGGGTACATGGTATGGGGCGGTTGCGCGGCAGGCGACACGGGCGCAGCGATTGTGCTCAAGGTGGGCTGATTAGGCCTCATCTCCTCGTAACAGCTCAAGAAGAAGGGGCGGAAGGGTTTTTCTGACGCGACTGTAGGGAGGGCTGGTCGGCGAAGCCACCGCGCTTCCCCCAAGCATTGTGCTGATACATCATTCCTTGTCATCCCATATTTGAGGGCCGTTCCAACTTCGGGAACGGCCCTTTTTCTTGTGGCGATTTATCTTGAAATCGGCTATAGGGGGACCCAAGATTTTTTAAGCACTCCCGGTCAATCATCCGAATCCTGGTCCGGAATCGAGAACTATGGATGTAGTGATTCTTACGGTTGCGACCATCTTGGGCTTTTACATGGCCGCCAATATCGGATCCAACGACCTTGCCAACGCCATGGGAACGTCCGTCGGATCCTGTGCCATCACGCTGAAACAGGCGGTCGTCATTTCCATCGTGGCCAACGCCCTGGGAGCGGTGCTTGCCGGTGGGTATGTCACCGGGACCATCAGCAAGGGGATCATCGACCCATCGCTCCTGGCGCACAACCCCAATCTGCTGATGCTGGGCATGTTCGCCTCCCTGCTGGCCGCGGGGCTTTGGGTGAATCTTGCTACTTATATGGCGCTCCCGGTTTCAACGTCCCACGCCATCGTGGGCGCGGTGGTGGGATTCGGGATCCTGAGCGTGGGTGCGGGGGCCGTGACCTGGAACAAGATCATCCTGATCGTGGCAAGCTGGATCACCTCTCCCGCCATAGGCGCATTAATAGCAGGCGGCCTGTACAGGTTCATCGACAGGAAGATGATGTCTGCGGAAGACCCGCTCAAGGCCACGCATCGCTATGTCCCCTACATGGTCTTCATGGTCTTTCTGGTCCTGATCCTGTCGTTCATCTTCAAGGGCCTTAAGAATCTGAATCTGCACGTGGGGTTTTTCCAGACCGTCCTGCTGGCCATTCCCTTTTCCGTGCTGGGGGGGGCACTGGGCCTCTGGTGGGTCCGGAGACAGGCGCGCCCCGAGTGCGCCCTTAGACCGGAGCAGGAGGGGTTCACGCCCCTGGACAGGCTTTTCGCCCAGCTCCAGGTGCTCACGGCCTGCTACGTGGCCTTTGCCCACGGCGCCAACGACGTGGCGAACGCCGTGGGGCCGCTGGCTGCGATCTTTTCGGTGGTACAGACAAAGGCGGTCGCACTGAAGGTGGAGGTCCCCTTCTGGATGCTCCTGGGAGGCGGCATGGCCGTTGGGGGCGGGCTCATGCTTTTCGGGACGCGCGTCATGGAAACCATCGGAAAGAACATCACTGAACTCACCCCCTTGCGCGGCTTTTGCGCCGAGTTCGGAGCGGCCACCACGATCCTCATTTGCTCCCGCATGGGGCTTCCCATCTCCACCACCCACGTGCTGGTGGGATCGGTTGTGGGCGTGGGGATCATGCGGGGAATGGGGACCCTCGACCTCCGGGTCCTGAAGAATATCGCCCTGTCCTGGGGCGTCACCTTGCCGTTCACGGTCCTTTTGTCGATGCTTTTTTATAAACTTTTTGTTTATATGCTGTTATAATTTTTCCATTTCGGCAGGGCGTTGAAAAGCGTGAGCCGGCGCGGGCGAGGCAAAACGATGCGAGAAGGTCAGTTTATATCTTGTGATCCTAATTTTGACCCGAGCATCGACAACCGCCGTAATTTTTCAACAGCCTGTTAGAGGGGGAGGGGGTTATGCGGCTTTTACTCAGCTCATTGTTTCACACGTCTCCGTTTGAGAACCTGCAGAAGCATGCGGACATGGTGCGGGACTGCGCGAAACTCTTCAGAGAGGCCGCCCTGATGCGTACGGGCGAGGAGCCGGCCAAATTCGAAGAGATCACCGACAAGGTGGCCCATCTGGAAAGCAGGGCGGACGCCGTGAAACGTAATATCAGAAACCATCTCCCCCGCGGTGTCCTGATGCCCGTGGACAAATTCCAATTCCTCCAGTATGTCAGGGAACAGGATAAGGTCCTGGACGAAGTGGAAGAGGCCTTGCTCTGGCTTTCCCTCAGATCGGAGCCCATACCGGAAGCGGTGGCCGCGGATTTCAAGGACCTGGTGGAAGCCGTTATTCCCCCCATTGAAAAGCTTTCCGACCTGGTGGCCATGGCCACCGATTTCTTCAAGAGCCGAACGGAGGGGCAGCGCACCCGGATGAAAAGCCTGATCCAGGATATCCGGCAGCACGAAAACGAGGCCGACTTTCTGGAGCATGAGCTCAAGGTGAAGATCTTCCAGGAGATAGATGACGCCCTGGCCGTATTTCACCTCGTGCGTCTGGTGGAGATCGTGGGTCACATTGCGGATCATGCCGAGAACGCGTCCGACAGGATGCGAGCCATGATCGCACGGTGACAGCCATGGAGGAGGGTAGGAGCTTTTGCATCCGATGCGGGGAGTGCTGCCTGGCCGCCGGCCCGACCCTCCAACGCCCGGACTTGATCCTCGTGAGGGAAGGGGCCATTGCGCCCGAAAACCTCTTTACGATCCGCCGGGGCGAGGTGGTCAGGGACAATGTGCATGGGGGACTGGCGCGAACGGGCGTGGAAATGGTGAAGGTCCGCGAACGGGAGGACGGGGGCTGAGTCTTTTACGACGCCGCGGGCTCCCGCTGCCGGATATACGAACAAAGGCCGGCCCAGTGCAGGGCCCTTGCCTGCTGGGACAGCACCGAGTTCATGGCCGTTTTCAAGGGGCCGCGCGCCACCCGCTGGGACCTGGTGCGGGACGGTGCTCTCCTGGCCCTGATGCGCGAGCATGAAGCACGGTGCGCCTACGAAACCCTGGCCCGCCTGGTGGCCGAAATACCGCAACAGGGAGACCGTGCCGTGGATCGCCTCCTGGAGATCTTGCGGTTCGACGCACATATCCGCCCATTTACCGCCGGCAAACTGGGCCTTGATCCCAAGCAGATGGATTTTCTCTATGGCAGGCCGCTTACCCGGACCATCGAGGTGTTCGGATTGACGGTGAGACGGGAGCCGGACGGCACATTTTTGCTCACCACGGTGGATGACCGGGAAAGGCGCAGTGTGAAATAGCCGAAAAGGCAGGGAGGGGGGTCTGTTTTTGAGTCCCGGGTCTTGAAGCGGGGAGGGTTTCGTGCCTCGGGTGAAGCCGGCAGGCGGAACGGGCGGTGAGGCCTTGAGGCTTTCACCGCAGATTAGGAAGAGGGGGAAGCCCAGGAGCTTGCAGGACCCAAATTGGGAGACATGAAGCG
>Ga0180301_10004919_pt1 | contig 10290 bp, 7 predicted proteins | sample GuaBasSediGuay16_FD_121797 | JGI IMG/M metagenome (GOLD analysis project Ga0180301, IMG submission 121797) | Subseafloor sediment microbial communities from Guaymas Basin, Gulf of California, Mexico - Guay16, Core 4569-2, 12-15 cm | ecosystem: Environmental > Aquatic > Marine > Hydrothermal... | reverse complement strand
ATCATCTCCAATGATTCAATGGGCTAGTAGCTTCTGGATGCTTTTCAGCAACCTGGGCAACTGTGAAGCCTCTCGATAAATCGGCATTTGGCTGATTTGGCAGTGTTGCCATTTTGGCCAAATGATTACGGATCGTCTACCTGGCTTGTCCCAATCTCGTGGCAATCCTGTCCTGTGGGATCCCGAGCCGGTCCATGCGAAATATCTTGACATTGACAGCCAAATCTTCTTCTTTTCAGGACTGTTCACTCAACATTTTGCTCTTTTTCCAAATCGTCAAGGATTTGAGAGAGCTTTATATCGCTTGTTAGTTTCATCCCTCAAGCTTTCAAGGATAAAAAGAATTTGCTTTTTTGTGATGACATTCGGCGTAAATATCAATTGAAGTGAAATCAATGAGATCCTTAGGAAGAAATACACACAGCCCAAAAATACGCTTTGGAAGATCCGTTTTTACAGTGGTCAAGGCCATTCAGAATTTGTACCTGGGGGAAGATAAGTGAAAGTTTTCAACAACGTCCCCAAGTCACTCACTCCTCGAACTTGACCATCAAGATCTATTATCATATACTCATACAACATACACAATTCAAGCTGCTCCCGAATGTCCACCGCTATCATTGTTTAGCCCTTTCAAAGGAACAAGGGCGCTTCCAATAACAAAATTATGAGGCCCTGAAGAATATCACCAAGGGAAGATATATGCATCTATTTTTATGAGCTATACTATAAAAAATATGCTGAATCCAAGATACCTCGCTATGAAATTAATAAGAGCCAATCATAAACTTTTTTTTGTTTTCTTTCTTTTATCTTTTGTATTCCTTATTTTTTGCCATCTATCCTATTGCTCTCCGCTTTATGAAGATAGTCAACATTATAAGAAGATCAGATACAAGATGGTAAACAAACAGATAGCTGCCAGAGGTATCTATGATCAAAAAGTTTTACAGGCTATGAGAGATGTTCCCCGCCACTTGTTTGTGCCAGAAAGAAGACGAAGGTCTGCCTATGGCGATTTCCCTTTGCCTATTGGATATGGACAGACCATCTCTCAACCTTATATTGTAGCTTTAATGACCGAGTTGCTTAAGCCAGAAAAAGATGATATTGCGTTGGAAGTAGGAACTGGTTCTGGGTATCAGGCAGCAGTACTAAGCAAGATAGTAAAAAAGGTCTATACTGTAGAAATTATCACTCCTCTGGGTAAAGATGCTGAAAAACGACTTAATGAAATGGGGTATAAAAATATTACAGTGAAAGTTGGCGATGGCTACTTTGGGTGGGAACAATACGCTCCCTTTGACTGTATTATAGTAACGGCAGCCTCTGATCATATTCCTCCTCCCCTTATAAAACAGCTGAAAAATGGAGGGAAAATGGCTATCCCCGTAGGCATGCCTTTCCAGGTACAGAAGCTTATGGTAGTAGAAAAATCAGAGAAGGGCGAGATAGGGATAAAAAATATTTTGCCAGTTCGATTTGTGCCTTTACGGAGGGTTCAAAGATAATTCCACGAGTATGGAGTTATAAACCATCTTACCCCTGTCTAAAGAGATATTCCCGGAAAAGGCCTTTGGGATGGCTCATTTAATTGCATAGGAATTTTCTTTCCATAAAAGGTAAATAATTTTAGAAACGAGGTGAACAGAATTTTCTTGTTTCATTTTCTTGCCCTTCTATGTATCTCTTCAAGCTCCCTCGCTTATGAACTAATCTTGATGCGCCTTTTTAGCATTGTCCAATGGTATCATTTTGCCTATATGGTAATAAGCATAGCCCTTCTGGGTTTTGCCGCCAGCGGCACCTTGTTGGCCCTTATACAGCACAGAAGAAAAATGCCTTTCACTGAAAAAGATTTTGCTTTCCTGTTTTCTTGTCTTTCCTTATTGCTTTTCATTTTTACGGTGGCAAGTTTCTCTCTTGCTCAAACAATTCCTTTTTCTCCTTTTCAGTTAGTCTGGCAAAAAAGTCAGTATTTATATTTGGCAGGATATTATGTGTTATTGTTTATCCCTTTTTTCCTCGCAGGATGTTTTATTGGGCTGAATTTTATATGCTTTAAGAAAAATATAGCCCAGGTTTATTTTTTCAACTTGCTGGGTTCCGGATCAGGAGTATTGATAGCCTTTCTTTCTTTTTATTTACTAACTCCGGCTCTATTACTTACAGTCCCCAGCTTTTTTGCATTATTGGGTTTTCACTTTTCTGCTCGAAAAAAGATCCAAATGAAATCCTATATTATTCTGAGTATAGTAGGTATCCTCTTTTTGTTCATGTTCGCGATTAAGGGTGGAGTTTCATTAAAAATTTCTCCTTATAAAGGAATCAGTAAATGCCTGCAGTTACCGGGAGCAAGACTTGAATATGAGGGATATTCACCTCTGGGGTTAATACAGGTAGTAGATGCACCTTCCCTTCGGTATGCACCTGGGCTAAGTCTTGCATATACCCAGGGTGGTCCACCTCCTCAGAAGGAAGTATTTATCGATGGACATTCGTATGGCGCGATCACTAATTTTAAAGGTGACAGGAGTAAATTAAAATATCTTGACTACACTACTTTTACGCTTGCCTACCATTTGATTTCCCCTCAGGGTGATTTAATCGTGAATCCGGGAAGTGGAAATCAGATTTTAGCTGCTTTGTATCACTCCTCAACTCATATTCAGGTTGTTGAGTCTCATCCTGATATTGTAAATCTTCTCAGGGGCCCTTTACGGTCTTTCCCCCAGAATATCTATAACCAGCAGCCTCATATTACCGTAGATATAGCCTCTCCGCGAGAGTTTATAGCGAGAGAACTCAACACATACGACCTTATCCAATTGGGCTTGATTGGTAGTTGGAGAGGAATGGAGGGAGGGATTTATGCTACAGGAGAGAATTATATTTATACGATAGAGGCCTTCCAGGAATATTTTGAGCATCTGAAGCCCCAGGGTATATTCAGTGCCTCTGCGTGGTTGAGCAGTCCTCCCCGCACTTTTCTAAAACTTATAGCTTTATCTGTTGAGACCTTAGATACAAAATGGAGAGGAGATATTTCTCGCTCAGTGGTAGCTATTCGCAGTTGGGCAACCGGGACTGTGCTTATAAAGAAGGGGGAGTTTAGTTTTGCTGAGCTTATAAAGATAAAGAATTTTTGTAAGAGAAGAGCTTTTGATCTGGTTTATTATCCAGGAATTGACCGAGGAGAAGTTAATCTATATAGCATACTGGAGAAGCCGGTTTATTATGAAGGTATTTGTCATTTATTAAGGAGGGGTACCCGGGATGAATATTATGAGAATCACGTATTCAACATAAAACCACCTACTGATGACAAACCCTATTTTTTCCATTTCTTCAGGTTATCCTCTTTTTTTTATCTTCTTAAGACTTTGGGCAGAGAATGGATTCCTTTCGTAGAGTGGGGCTATGTAATTTTATGGGGCACCTTAGTGCAAGCCCTTATTATCGCCCCCCTCTTTATGTTTTTGCCAATTATTTTTATTAGAAATAAGGGGAGACTATCTTTTTTAGAAAAAGAAAAAATCTTTCTTTATTTTAGCTTGCTTGGTTTGGCTTTTATGTTCATAGAGATGGGCTATATTCAAAAATTTATTGTTTTATTGACTCATCCCATTTTTTCTCTGGCTCTTGTATTGTTCACCGTAATGTTTTTCTCCGGGATAGGCAGCCTTATAAGCAGCAGGATAGGTCAGAAGAACAGATGGATACCATTTATGGGAATACTGTTCTTTTCCTGCATCTACCTTATATTCTTAGATGGATTACTGAAGATTTTCCTTCCAGTTCCTTTTCCTTTGAAGTGCATAGCAGTGGTTATATTATTGGCCCCCTTAGCCATTTTTATGGGAATGCCTTTTCCCATTGGTCTGCAAATAGTCTCAGATAAGGCGAGTAATTATATACCCTGGGTGTGGGGTATCAACGGTGTAGCTTCAGTGATTGCTCCTGTTCTAGGGAGTTTGTTGAGTGTTTGTCTGGGGTTTCGTATAGTGATGGGAGTTAGTTTGTTGCTCTATGGTGTAGCTGGATGGATTATTCATCGCACTGCATACTAAAAATCAATCTCGGATTTTGGGTTTCAACGGATATTGCTTTTTTTATATTTTATATAATATAATTTTGAAGTCGATATTTAAAGGGCGAATTTAGGAATCTGGCTCTAATTTCATACCTTATGCGATAAATTCAGAAAGGCATAGTTATGACAGGAGAAGCAGTAAGGGAAACACATTTTCCCAATTTAAAACTGATTAATCGTGGGAAGGTCAGGGATATCTATGAGGTGGGAGATACCTTGCTTATAGTTGCTACTGATCGGATATCAGCTTTTGATGTGGTTATGGATGACCCAATTCCAGATAAGGGAAGGATCTTAACAAAGCTATCGCTCTTTTGGTTTGAAAAAACCTCATCCATAATTAATAATCATGTAATCACTGCTAACCCAGATGAATACCCTGCATCTTGCAGGCCTTACAAAGACTATCTTCTGGATAGAAGCATGCTGGTACATAAAGCAAATCCCTTTCCAGTGGAATGTATTGTAAGGGGTTATGTTTCAGGTTCCGGTTGGCTTGAGTATCAGGCTCATGGGAAGATCTCAGGGATCTATCTTCCTGAGGGCCTGAAAGAGTCAGATATACTGCCAGAACCAATTTTTACACCATCTACAAAAGCTGAGGCGGGAATACATGATGAAAATATTTCCTTTGAGGATGCTGCACATATTGTTGGTGAAGATATAGCCAGACAGATGCGAAGTATTAGTTTAAAAATATACCAATGCGGAAGAGATCTGGCTTCTAATAAGGGTATTATCATAGCTGATACCAAATTCGAGTTTGGATTGGTAGAAGATAATTTTATGTTGATTGATGAAATATTAACCCCGGATTCATCCAGATTCTGGCCCATGGATGGATATATGCCAGGAAGGGCACAAAAGAGTTTTGACAAACAGTTTTTAAGGGATTACCTCAATAGCCTTGATTGGCCGAAAAAGCCACCTCCACCAAAATTACCAGTAGAAATAATTCAAATCACAAGAGACAAATATCTCGAGGCCCTTGAGAGATTAACAGGGAAAGGCCTGTAAGCCCTACTAGCCAATTGAGGCCCAATTTTTTTCACTCCACTTCTTTAGTCGCTTCCCTTGACAACGCTTCTATTGATGGTTAATATTTTCCCATACTAATCTTTATTATTGATGCTCTCGTACAAAGTCTCAACAACATTTCATTTCTATCGACCTGTCTACGTGCGGTCACCTGCCTGCCGCGCCAATGGCGCAGGTGGACGCACAGGCAGGAGTGAGAAATCTTACCAATGTAATCCCGACATGTCGGGAAAAATACAAGATTTCTCCTTGCAGTCGAAATGACAGATTCACAAAATATGACTTTTTCCGAGGTTACCATTATTAATCAATAATAAGAGTTCTCATATGAGTGAAGTAGAGATTAAAATAAATGAGGAAGATGATAAGGTAAATACCGGCAAAGAGATGGATAAAAAAGAGGGAAAAAAAGCAGAAGACCTTAAAGAACAACATGAGAACTCCCGTGAGAAGAGTAAAGAAAAGAAGGTGAAGAAGATAGAGGAAATGACAAAACGGGAACTCCTGGAAAAGCTAAAAAAAACTGAGTTAAAGGCCAAAGAAAATTACGATCTCTATATGCGAACCTATGCTGAAATGGAAAATATCAAAAAAAGAGGGAAAAAAGAAAGAGAGGATCTGGCAAAATTTGCAAATGAGTCTCTCATCAAGGAGATTTTACCAACTATTGATAATCTCGAAAAGGCGATATCTCATGCGAACAACGATGCTAACCCTTCAGTGTTAATTAAGGGTCTTGAAATGACATTGAGTGGTCTCATGAAAACGTTAGAAAAATCGGGTCTTAAAAAGGTTGAGGCAGCAGGAAAACCATTTGACCCCAATTTTCATGAGGCAATTTCACAACAGATAGATGATAAGGTTGTTCAGGGACATATTATAATGGAGCTGCAAAAGGGCTATCTGCTCAATGAGCGTTTGATTAGGCCATCAATGGTTGTGGTCTCGCAAGGAAACAGTAAAAGTGAAGGAGTTAAAAGTCCTCAAACATAAGGAAATAAATTCTGTTAACGTTAGCTCATTCATGAATTAGACACTTTATAGACACCTTTCCAGATAATAATTATTTTTAAGGAGGAGATAATGGCTAAGATAATCGGAATCGATTTAGGAACAACAAATTCCTGTGTAGCTCTAATGGAGGGAGGTGAACCAAAGGTAATTGCCAATGTTGAAGGGAATCGGACCACACCGTCTATTGTGGCATTCACTGATAGTGGAGAACGCCTTGTAGGTCAGGCTGCAAAAAGGCAGGCAATCACCAATCCGGAGAACACTGTCTATGCGGTTAAAAGACTTATCGGAAGAAAGTTTGATTCACCTGAGGTTCAAAGAGACGTTAAGATATCCCCTTACAAGATTACCAGGGCAAAAAATGCTGATGCTCAGATAACTGTCAGAGGCGTGGATCACAGTCCAGCAGAGATTTCGTCAATGGTATTGCAAAAAATGAAGCAGACTGCCGAAGAATATCTTGGTGAAAAGGTAACTGAAGCTGTTATTACCGTTCCGGCCTACTTTAATGACAGCCAGAGACAGGCAACAAAGGATGCTGGAAAGATAGCGGGATTGAATGTTCAACGGATAATCAATGAACCCACGGCTGCATCACTTGCCTATGGTCTGGATAAAAAGAAGGACGAAAAAATTGCTGTATTTGATCTTGGGGGTGGAACCTTTGATATCTCTATCCTGGAGATAGGTGATGGAGTTTTTGAGGTCAAATCCACAAACGGGGACACCCATTTAGGGGGTGAGGACTTTGATCAAAGGGTTATGGATTACCTTGCTGATGAATTCAAAAAGGATCAAGGGATTGATCTAAGAAATGACAAAATGGCATTGCAACGTCTGAAGGAGGCGGCTGAGAAGGCAAAAATGGAACTTTCCTCCGCAATGGAGACAGAGGTTAATCTTCCCTTTATTACTGCCGATGCAAGCGGGCCGAAACATCTGAATATTAAACTCACCAGGGCAAAGCTTGAGTCTCTTGTAGAGGATTTGGTTGATAAAACAGTGGAGCCCTGCAAACTTGCCTTAGGAGATTCTGGTTTGAAGACCGGTGATATTAACGAGATTATTCTGGTTGGAGGGATGACCAGGATGCCTATGGTTCAGGAGAAAGTAAAGCAAATCTTTGGTAAAGAGCCACATAAAGGTGTTAACCCTGATGAGGTTGTTGCAATCGGTGCAGCAATACAGGGAGGCGTGTTAAAGGGAGATGTAAAGGATGTTCTCTTGCTTGATGTTACTCCCCTTTCCCTGGGAATTGAGACCCTTGGTGGTGTTTTCACCAAGTTGATTGAGAAAAACACTACGATACCTACCAAAAAGAGCCAGATATTCTCAACTGCTGCAGATAACCAGCCTGCTGTGTCTATCCATGTCCTTCAAGGTGAAAGGGAAATGGCTGCCTACAATAAAACACTCGGTCGCTTTGAACTCGTTGGAATTCCACCAGCGCCAAGAGGCGTTCCTCAGATAGAGGTAACCTTTGATATCGATGCAAATGGAATTGTTAATGTATCTGCAAAAGATATGGGAACCGGAAAGGAACAATCCATAAAGATAACCGCTTCAAGTGGTCTCAGTGAGGAGGAAATTGAGAAGTTAGTCAAAGATGCTGAGCTTCACAGTGAAGAGGATAAAAAGAAGAGAGAGCTTGTTGATGCTCGAAATGCTGCTGATTCCCTTATCTACTCGACTGAAAAATCTCTTAAAGAGGCTGGAGATAAAATAGATGCTGGCACAAAAGGAGAGATAGATGACGCCATAGGTAAGCTTAAAAAGGCTATGGAGGGTGAAGATACATCAGAAATTAAACGGCTTTCAGAGGAATTAACACAGGTTTCACATAAAATAGCTGAAGTTTTGTATGCACAAGCCACCCAATCACAAGGACAAGCTGGCCCGAAGCCAGGCCCTGCGGAAGCAGAGACAGCAAAAAAGGATGAGGAGGTTGTTGACGCAGATTTTGAGGAAGTAAAGGATGACAATAAATAAAGTCCCTTATTTTATAAAGGCCATTACTGTTTTGATAGCGGTAATGGCTTTTTTTGTATTCTCTTGTGAGAAGAGAATAATCTTAAAGAAACCGCCTGAAAAGGTAGCTGTAAAGAAACCGCCTGAAAAGAAAATAGTCATCGATTATTTCTTAGAGGCTGAGCGATATTGGAGTGAAAAAAATTATGATAAAGCGCTGGCAGCGTATGATCAGTATCTTATGATAGAACCAAAAGGGGATAGGGTTCGAGATGCATTAACCAGGAAGGCAACGATATATTATAATACGAACCGGTATGAGGAGGCCTTGCCCCTATTTTTAGATGTTATCGAAGAATATCCCGTGGAAAGGAGGGCTGAAATCCACCTTTTAACTGCCAAGACGTATTTCCACCTGAAGAAATACCCGGAGGCAAGATTATCTGCTTTACGCTGGCTTGAGATTTATACATATTATCCTGGCAGAGAAGAGGTATTTTTTCTTTTAGGCCAAACCTTAAAAGAATTACATAATAATCCACGGGCCTTTTATTGGTGGCTCAAGGTTCTGGAATCTTCATCAATAAAAGGAGAGCGGAAGGAAAGAATAAGGTTGCAACTTTCAGATCTTATCTATCAGGCCACAGAAGATGAACTCATGCAAATGTCTGCCTATGCTAAAGAGTCTGATTTTATCTATCCTATCTATTATCAGCTTGCACTATATTATTTTACCTCGGGCCGGTTAGAAAAGGCACGCAAGGCGGTATTAAATGTGGTGGGTGTTGCGCCGGAAGAAGACTGGGTTATAAAACCTCAAGAAATGCTCCAGATGATTGATGAGAGATTGGAAGTGCGCCCTAATGTTGTTGGCTGCCTCTTGCCCCTGAGCGGTCCATTTGCTCTCTATGGACAGGAGGTGCTCAACGGTCTCGAGCTTGGTTTTGATATCTTTCAGGAGAACGAAGAAGGCCTTTCATCTATGGAGCTTGTTATCAGAGACACAAAAGGTGATCCTGAAACAGCAATTGAGGCTATAAAAGAACTGGCAGTCAAAGAAAAGGCGCTTGTTACTATAGGACCTCTTGTTAGCAGGGTAGCTGAAGGGGTTGTGGAAAAGGCTCAAGAATTAGGTATGCCCATAATAACCTTAAGCCAGAGTGAAGCCATTACAAAAAAAGGAGATATGGTTTTTCAGAATTGCCTTAACCCAGAGGACCAGCTAAGAAGTTTAGTAAATAAGGTTATGGGAGAGATGGGCTTAAAGAGATTTGCTATTCTCTATCCTGCCAATTCTTACGGCAAATACTTTATGAATAAATTATGGGATAAGGTTGAATCAAATGGAGGGGTGATAACTGCAGTAGAGTCGTATGATCCGAAGAGTACAGATTTTGCAGTAGAGATAAAAAAAATGGTTGGTCTCTTCTATCCCAGGCCAAGACCAGAGATTGAGGAAGAACAGGAGGAAAAGGAAGAGGATAAGGGACAATTAGAACAGAAAATGGAAGAACAAGATTTAGAAGAGGAACCGGAGCCTATCGTTGATTTTGATGCTGTCTTTATCCCGGATAATTATGAAAGGGCAGGCCTTATAGCATCTCAATTGGCCTATCATGATGTTTTGGGGGTAACCCTTTTAGGAACAAGTCTTTGGAACTCTCCGAAATTAATAGACATCGCCGGAAGATATGTTCATGGAGCAATATTTCCATCTGGATTCTTTTCTGGTAGTGGTTATATAGGTGTTGATAGTTTTGTTGACCAGTACAGAACAAGTTTTGGCAAAGAACCACGATTTCTTGCTGCAATAGGCTACGATACTATTCGAGTAGTCAAAGAAATCTTGAAGGAAAAAGGGAAAGACATAAAGACAAGAGAAGATTTTCGTTCTGCCTTAGCAAGGAATAAATATTTTGATACCGTAACCGGGCCAATGTTTTTTGATGATGAAAGAAGGGCAAAAAGGGACCCTCTTCTTCTGACCATTAGTGGGAGACATTTTCTTCCTATGCCATAACATATTCGTACCAGCTCAATAAACAGGGGCGTTTCACTCCCACCCCAACCCTCCCCCCTCAAGGGGGGAGGGAGTTTCTTTAATGATTTCAATCAATTAATTCCCTCTCCCGTAACTTCTCAATAAGTTGGGGCAGCAGCTTAAAAATGCTGCATTT
>Ga0180301_10004918_pt1 | contig 10291 bp, 10 predicted proteins | sample GuaBasSediGuay16_FD_121797 | JGI IMG/M metagenome (GOLD analysis project Ga0180301, IMG submission 121797) | Subseafloor sediment microbial communities from Guaymas Basin, Gulf of California, Mexico - Guay16, Core 4569-2, 12-15 cm | ecosystem: Environmental > Aquatic > Marine > Hydrothermal... | reverse complement strand
GGCTACTATCCCTCTCCTCTCGGCAGCTTCCCTATCTGCTGGTGACAAGGCGGTGGAAGAGACGGGGTTTAACACTATGCATCCGCGAGGGACGTCGCTTACACGCCACACAACTCTAACCTTCCCAAGGCGTGCAAGCCTTAAAGCGGTACACTTGAAAGGGTCACATGCTCTCTCATGATACACGAAAATTCTAGGATCCACATGTCCTCCTCCAGATCGTGAAAGCCAATGAAACGTTAGGGAAACAGCTATATAAAAGAAGTTTTAAAGGCTTCTTAGCAGGAAGTGCTTGTAAAGGTGAGTGTAGTGCCAACCGCCTTTGTTTTGATCAACACCGAGCCAGCGAATGAGGAAACAGTTTTAAAGGCTGTGTCGGAGATCGAGGGAGTTATTGAAGCGTACATCCTATATGGCGTCTACGACGTCCTGGCTAAGGTTCAAACCGACTCCATGGAAAGGCTAAAAGAAACCGTGATCTGGCAGATAAGGAGGATAAAGGGTGTAGTATCGACTTTAACGCTAATCGTGGCAGAGGGGAAAACTTAGCCCCCTAGCTTCACCGCTTCCTTTTAGACGGCGAAAAGCAACTACTCAACCACCAGCTTGCCATCTCTTAATTATTTTGAGGGATTTGATATAAGCTCTCCTATCACTTCACCGCATTTTTTCTTACCCATTAGAATTAATTGGATGCTTACAAGTTAAGATTTGAAAGGATAGAATTCACGTGTCACAACCCCCTTTAAAAGACATTGCCAATGAACATTTAAGCCTCTCATGGTATTTTTCAGAGTGATGCTTTCAATTGGACTATTCGTTAAGTGGTTAAGATGAGCGGTCTGTGTGATGTGTGCGGCTCTCAGCTAGGTGAATTTACGTGCAGTCTGTGTGGGCGGCATGTCTGCAAGAACTGTTTTAGGGACGGCAAGTGCACTTACTGCATTGAAAGCCTATGCGAGCTATGTGGGAAAATGCTTGCAGACAGGTTTTGCAACTACTGCGGTTTGCTCGTCTGCGAGGATTGCAGCGTGAAGAAGGGAGAAGAAACAGTCTGTAAACGATGCTTGGAGGAGGGCTCTCATGCCTCTGATCCACATAGGGTTCGATGACACAGACTCCCCTAAAGGAGGATGTACAACGTACTTATGTGCGGTTCTAGTAGAGAAACTTTCAAGGTTTAACGTTGAATTTAAAGATTACCCTCTCCTAGTAAGGTTAAATCCTAACGTCCCGTTTAGAACTAGGGGTAATGGATGTATATGCTTACGTCTTAGAGTAGACGAGGAGGACATTGAAAAAGTTAAATCCCTTGTACTAGAAGAAGTGGAAAACTTTTCAGACCTATCTTTTTCCGGCACGAACCCTGGTGTAGCCTACTTCGTAGGTCAGGTTCCCGTAAAGCTCAGGCGCTTCTCTGAGAAAGCGTTATACGACATGATTAGCTTGGAGGAAGCTAGACGCGTCGCTGAAAAATGTGGCGTAGAAGTACATGCCTTCAAGAAGGGGAGAGGCATCATAGGGGCACTAGCTGCGGTGGGGGCGCTGTTAGAAGATGACTCCACTTATGAACTAATAGCATATAGGACTCGTGAAAACCGGGGGAAGCCTAGGAGAGTGGATCCCGGGTCTGTAAGGGAAATGGATCGCTTAACAGGGCATCGCACATTTAACAACATTGACGGGGAAAGAATTCTCATAACGCCTCATGGCCCAGACCCTGTGCTTTATGGGATAAGAGGCGAGACGCCGGAGGACGTGCTTTACGCGCACACTTTAGTTAGGGTTTACGAGCCGATAGAGAGATGGGTTATCTTCCGGTCAAACCAAGGTACGGATGCCCACTTACGGTTAAAACTTAAAATTGCCGAGCTCCGCCCTTACATGTCTGTAATAGTGGAGGGAAAGGTAACGTGTAATCCGACGATTATACCAGGTGGGCATGTGATCGTTAAAATAGGAGATGAAACAGGAGAAATAGACTGCGCAGCCTACGAGCCGACTAAAGCCTTCAGGTGGATTGTGAGTAAGCTCATACCAGGCGACGTGGTGCGTGTCTACGGTGGGGTCCGCCCTCCATCGTCAAAGCATCCTAAAACAGTAAATATAGAGAAACTGGAGGTCATCAAGCTTTCCCCTTTAATCAAATGGGAAAACCCTCTATGTCCAAACTGTGGTAAAAGGATGACCTCGGCAGGAAGAGGAAAAGGTTTTAAATGTAAACGATGTGGTAAGCGGCTCCTGACAGGAAAGAGAGCCGTTCATTTCGCACGTAACATCAAGGAAGGCCTTTACATCCCTCCTCCACAGGCCCAACGCCACCTCACGAGGCCTTACGAACGACTTAACACAAGAAATAAGCCGCCCATAAAGCTCGTTCCACTATGGCACTTCCCATGAGAAACGTCAACTGTCTCCTTTTAAATTGCAGGAATGTAGAGGAGAATTTCTAAATGTCCGGAGAACTACCTTACTTTTTCAGGATTTCCTTCACTGCCGCCATCATTAACGGCAACGCTACTGTTACATCTGCGATGACGTCCACGGTCTCTGCATCCTTCTCTATCTTCCCCCATGACTTTGCCTCGCTCAGCGTTGCCCCGCTTAGTCCACCAGGTTCCGGTCGGTCGAGTGTCACTTGAACCGCGAAGTTGAACCCCTTACCCGTCAGCAGCATAGCCTGCAAAATATGGTTTTTCGGGACACCCCCTCCAAGAATGAACGCTCCCGTCTTCTCAGCATCGTAAGCAATAGTAACTATCTTGTGTAGATCTTCAAGAACATCTATTTTTAACTGGTTTCTCTGGGAGAAAAGCCACATTTGTAATCCTAAAATTGAATCTGTTATTGCAGGACAGAAAACCGGCACATCCATTTCCGCCGCCGCCCTAACAAAGGATGTCTTGCAGTCGATCTGTTCCCCTATCTCCTTAATTAACTGGTAAACAGGGATCCCCCTACTTCGCTTCTCACTACTTATATTGGACAACACCTCTTGGATTCTCTCTTCAAAAACGGTGAAAGCCTCGTTGGAAACATACGCATCAAATATCCTGTTGATTCCCTTCTCCCTTAGCTCCACATCGCTGCCCTTGATCCCCTTCTTGTGCTTTCCGCCAAATGCCTCAATTAGGTCGTGTGTTAGGTTCGCACCCGTAGTGACGATCACGTCTATAAACCCGTCATAGATCATTTCCGCGATGATCCCTCCCAGCCCGGCTGGGACTAAAGCCCCGGCTGCTCCAAGGAAGGTTGTGACTGCAGGATCGCTGAACATTTTCGAAAGAACCTGAACTGCTCTGGCAACACGCCCAGCTATAAAAACACCGGCATCACCCATCTCCCTAATAATCTCTAAGGCGGTCATGCCGCTGCGAATACGCATCTGCTTAACGTACATTGGGATCGGCCTCTCATCCTCCTAAGGTGGTATCAAGAACCTCTCCTTAAAAAAGTTAAGAAAATTAGCTTCGGAGACACCAACCTTTCATCTGGACTTGAGGATCACCTCAGCACACTTCATCGCTGAGTTATACGCTATGTCACCTCCAGCCCCTCTGCCGTTGCACGTGTCACTCGCCAAGTAAAGTCCTTTCAGGGGGGTTTCAGGGCTCGGCCTCTTATCCTGCGACTGCGTCACTGTTAGGGCTGCTCCATCCACCATGCGGAGTATTAGCGGCCTCCTCCACCTGACGCTTCCCTTAAATTTTGGAAACATTTCCCCAAGCTTCTCCTCTATACGACTTATCTCCGCTTTGGCCCTTTCCTTGTCTAAGACTACATCGGAGGGTAAAACTGAGAAGACCGTTAGGAGCTGTTCCCCTCGGGGCGCAACGCTTGGATCCATGTTAGAAGTTGCAGCGCCTGTCATCCATGGGTCAGAACACATGAACGTATCGTACTCGGAAATCCTTCCCGATAATCCATAGTCTATCGAAACACCCATCGTGGGTTTCATGCTGGAAAGCTTCTCAGCATAGTCGTCGGGAAATAGATTTCTGTCCACTACGCTGAAAAGGTGCTGAACGGGGATTGCCGCTACCACGGTGTCGGCTACCAGCTTCTCCCCACGTATGCTTACCCCCTTAACTCGTCCCTCCTTGACAAGGACGCCGTCGACCTTAGCTTTAGTCCTAACCTCACCGTTCTCCTCTATAATCTCGGTTAACCTATCCGTTATAGTTTTCCATCCGCCAACCACGTAGCCGGCTCCCTTACCCGACTTGACAAAAGCCTGAACTAAGTCGAAAAACTCGCCAGTCGAAGTTTCACTCATATCTACTGCTATCAATAAAAGCTTCGCCAAAAGCTCCTGAATAAACCAGCGTACATTTTCACTCTTAAAGGCCCCTTCGGCCCAATCCTTTAAGGGAACATCCCAGTACTCTTCTGGTTTAGCACCAAGAAGCTCGGTAAGTCCCTTCATCAACTCATCAAGGTCTTCCTTGCTGAAAAGAGGGCTAGACGTTATCGCGTTGACGCTAAGGGGTAGCTCGCTCCACTCTCCCTGGTGGTAAAGCCCGGACTCCTCGGGTTCAACCACTTCTAGGCTTTCACCTAGTTTCCTGAAAACGCTTGCAGCAGCTCCCTCATCAGCCATTCTGAGAGCGTGAATACCGTAATCCACGAGATATCCTTTCTTGTACTCGAAGCACTTTCCTCTACCACCAACCATGAAAGCCCTTTCAACAACCAACGTCCTAAGCCCCTCCCTAGCTAGAATAGCCCCCGTTGAAAGCCCAGCAACCCCGGCACCCACAATAATGACATCCCACATACCATACACCTCAAATTCCTCATCTTCCATTTAATAGTAAAAAAGGAGTAGCTTCAAGAAAAAGTTCTCTCTAAAAAAGCATTTTCAAGAAAATTAAGGGTAGATGGGAGAATACGACGGGGGACTGCCTGTCTCCCTAAAGGCTTATAGATCTCTTAACCAGCTCTACGTTTATTTGCCCAGCATAAAATGAGTTACCTGTTGTTATGTTGTTTACCATTATACTCGCCGGAGCAAAGAGTCCTGGGTCTATTTTATAGAAGTCAAACCCTGCTTCTTTAAATATTTCATAGAATGGTTTGCCGTAACTTTCAGAGGTGTTTGAAGGTGTCTTCTCCACGTACTTTTTCAGTTCCTCCTCATTCTCCACTTCAACGAAAAGGTTTACGTGTCCCGCAGCGATTATCATGTCATTTGTTCGACCCATAGCAACCATTGAGTCTGGGTGGATCGGAGCTATTGGTGCTACACCGCTCGCATACTTAATCTTTTTTGGGTCAAGTCCAACTTCAGAGATCTTATGAATTCCCGTTTCAACTACTCGCCCAGAGATCTGAACAGATCCCACAATGCTGCTGGTAGGCGCCACAACCATGTAGACGTTTGATGGCTCAACGCGGCAAGCTTCAGCCACAACCTCTACCGTCTCGTCTCCAGGAACATTATCTGCTTCGAGGAATAAGACCGCTACGTCAGCGTCATCCTTATAATCTATTTTCCCATACAGCTTCTTCGGTTTAAGCGCTAAGGCTCTAGCTGGGCCTGAACCCATACCGATAAACTTTCCATCCTTACTGGTGATCCTCCACCCTGCAAACTGTGATCCCAGCGTTGAAATGGCAGGATGATTCGTAGATACGCTTATCGCGGGAAGGATTAAATCCCCATACTGGAAAGAGGTAACAGTAGCTGATCCCAGTCCGCCAAGGCATATCTCAGTTACGTATTCTCCTGCTAGGATAGACCCGTCCACTTCTACTCCCGCATCAACTATTGTCGCACCGTTATCTAACGTTATGACGTTAATCTGCAATTCCTCAGCATAGTCCATCATGTCCTCAACTATTTCCTGTGCCAGCAAATTCACACTAACCATTTTTCTAAACCACCAACCCAGCTCTTAACAGCCAGATATCGGAGTCGTTAAATGGGGATTTTTCTCCTTTAATATGTAAATCATACCTTTCCCGTCCTCTGCAAGGTCTCCGGAGAAGGAGAGGAACGGTCCCGAAATTTTCTCGCCGTCAACCTCGACCTCAGATACCTCCCCTCTATATTCGAAGCTCGGCAGAAGCTCCTGTACACGCCCCATAACGACTATGGTTCCCCCCGTCATTTCGCCTCCAAGTCTCTCCCCGGCGTCGCCGTGAATCACTATTATTCCACCTGACATGTGCACCCCTGCGAACGCTCCCACATTCCCCTTAACTATTATTTTTCCGTTTGACATCCATGCTCCGACCTCGCTCCCCGCGTTCCCCTCAACGATTATGGTTCCATAAACTCCCTTCTTAAGGGCGCTCATCCCCGTTCCGCCCCTGTAGCCGCCACCAAGGTAATTCCCCGCATTACCCTTAATGTGAAGTACTCCCGCCTTCATCTCGGCTCCCGCCCAGTGGTCGGCGTCTCCCTCAACCACGATCCGTCCTCCCTTCATGCCCGCACCGACATGCATCCCGGCGCTTCCCTTAATTACTATCTCCCCAGACGACATGTTCTGGCCTATGCGCTTAGCGTAACTCACGTCTCCGTTTATAATTATTGTTGTCTCCTCGGAGGATCCCGCAGCATCACCTGAAATCCTAAATAAATCCTTAAGCTTCTTCTTCCTGTTCCCCCGCCAAACTTCCAACTCACCGATCTCCTCAACGCTTCTCCCCGAGAAAACGTCAGGGGATATCACCTCAGCTTCAACCGGAACCTTAGGCTTCTCAATAGGGGTAAGCTCCACCTTCATTAAATTTCACCTCTCCTCCACTAACCTCCAACTTCCACTACTTCGGGCTTTGGCAAGTACTCCATGCCAACCGGGTAATTGCTCAGTGACACGGTGTAGTACTTCGAAAACTTCTCCTTCAGGTCCTCCTCGATGAGCTCCTTCAACTCGTCAAGGTTCCTTACCTTAACCCATATGGTGCTTCCATCAGGTGTAGCTACAACCTGCCCGTCTTTAACAACTATTTCTCCATTCTTGAAGGTGTATGCCGCCGCGCTGAAAGCCTTCTCGACCACCTCAGGCGACGCTGAAATATCCACTTTTGTCGGGTCAAGGTCGTAAACAGCTACGTCAGCCCTCGCACCAGGGCCAAGATGTCCTCTATCTTTAAGCCCCAAAAGTTTAGCTTCCGTGGCTCTCGTCACAATAGCAATCTCATAAAGGCTGTACTCTCTGTCTAAGTCTTTCAATGTGGTTCTCTCCACAGCAGTCTTATGTACCTTCTCAAGCATCTCCTCTCTTGCTTTACGACTAACCAGCCAGGAAATGATCTTCGGGTAGAAGTAGAATGGCCCCCCGTTCGGGTGGTCGGTGGTAAGGCAAAGCCTGAAGGGATCCTTCACGGAAAGCATTACTTCTAAGCCTATTGCCCACTGAACAGCATTAACAGGGTTCTTCCTCCTGAACACGTAGGGGACTATCCCTGAACCCGTCTCGAGCTCTACGTCGCTGTTCACCCACTTGTTGCCTGTAATATGGTAAAGCCTAAACTCCCAAGGGCCATCAGCGGTCATAGTCGTCGTGTCCCCGAATATTACCTGCCCTATGTCAACCGTTACATGGTCATGCTTGTTCAAGTACTCTGCCACTTGTTGCCCTCCAGACGCAAAGTCCTTCCAGCTTGTACCAGCATAGGCGTTAAACTGTAAGTGGGTGAAGTGGAGCACGCTTTTCCTTTCTCTAAATGGTTTTACCTCCCTAACAGCATCGAACGTTTCAAGGGTGATTTCATAGTTTCCAGGATGACCTAGGTTGTTCCCGTGGACATGAATGGTGTGCGGTAACCCTAATTTCTCATTAGCTTGAGCTAATGCCGTCATAACCTCCCGAGGAGTCACGTCGAAATATGGAACTCTATCGTCAAGACTGTCAACGTCTTTACCCCACCCCCATGACTCTACTCCACCAGGATTAACTATTTTGACGGCATAACACTTAGTTGCCCAGAGAAGCCATGCAACATATGCAGCCAGCTTATCCATCTCGTTATTCCTGATGTATTCTAACACGAACCAGTTGTTCCCCATTAAGGCGAATCCTCCATTATCGAGAATGGGTGTGTCTTGGAATTCCTCGTGGGTGTGTCTAGCCTTAAGAGGAGGGACAGCTGGCTCGAAGACCGTAGTATATCCCATACGTGCAAACCTGTATCCTGTTGTGAACGTTGAGGGAACCGAGTGTCCCACTCCAGATCTTAACCCCGGTTTCTTAGGCTCAACATCCTTCCTATGATCCTCCGGACGGAGCTTACGGCCCGTGCAGACTTTCCCTCCTGCTATATGAGAATGAATGCAGACCCCTCCAGGCATCACGATTTTTCCTGAAACATCTATGGTTTTAGCACCTTTTGGAGGCTTTTCAACTATTTTTCCATTAGCTATGGCAATGTCCATCTTCTCCCCGTCAATGTTATTTAGTGGATCATAAACGTATCCGCCTTTCAGAACATACGCCTGTGCCACTCTACTCGCCTCCGATCTCCCTTGACCGAAAGACAACTGACTTAAGTTTGTATTTATGTTTTTTGTTGGCTTTAAAACCAAATCGGTGACGAATCAGCTGAAACCTAAGCTGCAAGTTTAAGAGGGCGAATTAAAACATAATTTCATAGTAATCACTCTAAGGACGGGAGAAATAGCCTCCTACTTAGTTTAAAAATTTCCTGTTGCCTTATTTTATCGGGGATGTGCTTATGCCCGTCAAAGCGCCCGTCTTAGTGCTGCCTGTGCTATTGGTTTTGTAGCTTCTGTTATTTTCTCGCTGGCGTCCAATATTATCTGGAGCATGAGGGTTTCCGAGATGGATGCTTGATCCAGCTTGTTCTCTATTTCCCTTTTTTCCATTAGCAGCTTTGAAATGCTCGTTAGGACCTCTATTGCATCTTGCTCCTTTTTGAACAGGAATGACCGTGTTGCCTCTTGAAGCAGCTCGTAGACTTTTTGTAGAATTTCTACAACTTCCTTCACGTATTCCTCGTTTTCCGGGTACCTGTGTCTCTGCATGGCTTTACTCATTACTTCAATGTTCCCCGCTATCTCGTTTAACGCCGTCACATAGGTGACCATGTCGATGGTGTCTTGGGCCGTTACCCCCATCTGAACTAGTAGGAGTGACTGCTGTATTCCCTTTCTGAGCTGCCTGACTATCCTCATATAATATTTATTTATGTTAATGCGCGACTGGATTATTGCCTCAGCAACCTTTAAATCTCCCCTCTGGAATGCGTCGATAAACTCCTCCATTAGTTCAAGAACGTTTCTGCTCAGGACACGTATTAGAAGCGTAATGTTCGTTTGTTGTATCGACATTACATCCTGCAATGTGACTTGGTTTGGCGTCTTACTTGTTATTTCAAAGCCAAGAAGTTGCTGCGCAACCTCCGAAATGTAAGCGTATTTTTCAGATGTAAACGGGTGCTTTGAGGATATGTTAATTACGTCGAAGCCGCTAAGGTATTTCGTCTGAATAACGTACTTTAAATGTTCAGGGTTAGGATACTTTTGAATGTCGATCGTGGAGGTGGATGTTTGCTCGGAGCCCGACTCAAACGGTATTATCAGGAGAGTGCCGTCAGGGTTCTCTATAACGTGTACCTCATCATCTGAAGTAAGCCTATTACGACGTACCCAATCCCGGGGCAAACTAATGATTAGCGTATTGCTGCTACCCCACTTCACCAGTTTACGCGTCTGCTTCTGGCTCAAAGAACCCCTCCACTCATAAACATAAGAGCAGTCAATTTAATCTTTTAACACGGCCTTCTTTTTATGTTTTTTCAAAAACTTCCCATTTCCTACTTAAACCTATGTTTCCCTCAGCTTCCTTTCAAGGAACATCAAGATGATTTTTATGTCTGTTTTCTCCGTTGGGCTCCTCTCTTCCAAGACCCTCCTGTCCAGCCTACTTATAAGCTCATCCATTGTGGACACGTTTTCAAGCTCACGTTCTAGCAGCTCCTTAACCTGTAACGGCTCGCACAGGTGCGGAAACGCCTCCATAAACGCCTCCCGAATTTTCTCCTTAAGACAATCCACGCCGCTCCCTTTAGAAGTCATATTTCACTCTTCCTTCCCTCTAACGCTAATCACCACGTAAACAAGTATGAAAATAACGATTAATGCCCCTAAGAGCAAAGTCAAACCCTGAATGAAAGGAAACTCAAACAGCATTACGGAAACCTCCTAAACGGGATTTAACTACGGTTAATCAGCACTCCCTTTCAAGGCTTTTCCACTCTTCTACTAGCGGCTCAAACTCCTCGTCTGACAGCATGTACGTCTCATATACTTTAAGGGCTT
>Ga0180301_10004917_pt1 | contig 10291 bp, 12 predicted proteins | sample GuaBasSediGuay16_FD_121797 | JGI IMG/M metagenome (GOLD analysis project Ga0180301, IMG submission 121797) | Subseafloor sediment microbial communities from Guaymas Basin, Gulf of California, Mexico - Guay16, Core 4569-2, 12-15 cm | ecosystem: Environmental > Aquatic > Marine > Hydrothermal... | reverse complement strand
TTTATAAGCTCCATTATTATGACGGTTTTCCCGACGCCGGCGCCGCCGAACAAACCAACCTTGCCGCCTTTCATGAACGGCGCAAGCAGGTCTACGACTTTTATTCCCGTCTCAAATATTTCCGGAGTTGTTTTCTGATCCACCAGGGCAGGCGGCTCCCTGTGTATGGGCATGCGTTCCTTTGTATTTATCGGCCCCCTGTAATCCTTGGGCTCGCCCAGAACATCCATGAGACGCCCAAGGCACTCCGGGCCCACCGGTACTTTGAGCGGAGCGGCAGTATCTATAACCTGCAACCCCTTTCTTAATCCAATTGTGGAGCCTAAGGTTATAGCCCTCACAATATTGTCTCCAAGATGCTGCGCGACTTCGGCAATCAATTTTTCCTTCTTGCCTTCTCCTCTTTCATGAACTATTTCAAGGGCATTGTAAATATTCGGCAGTTTCCCGGGTTCAAACTCTATGTCTATTACCGAACCAATCACCTGAACCACTTTTCCCGTATTCATAATACTCTCCTGTCTGTTGAAAATAACAAATTTCTACCCGCCACTACGGCGTTGGCGAGGTTTTACCCGCCACTACTGCGACGGCGAGGTTTTACCCGCCACTACTGCGAGGGCGGGCAGGCCCGCCACTACCCTCCATTACTGCTTTGGAGGACAGGCTGCGTTGGCGAGGTTTCACCCGCCAAGGGCCTGGGCTCCGCTCACTATTTCGGTTAATTCTGTTGTTATCATGGCCTGCCTCGTTTTGTTCAGTTTCAGGGTAAGCCCTTCAATAATATCCGCAGCGTTTTTGCTGGCGTTCTCCATCGCGTTCATCCTCGCGGCGAGCTCGGCCGCCTGCGACTCGAGCAAAATCCGATAAAATTCAGCCTTAATATATCTTGGCAGGAGTGCTTCAAGAAGACTTGCTTTGTGCGGCTCAAATTCAAAATCGTCCATTCTTCCTTTTTCGCCGGAAAATTTAAGCGATTTAAGCGGAAGCACATTCTTCGTCTCCACGCTTTGGGACATCATAGATTTAAATTCAGTATAAATAAGTTTTATTTCATCCGCTTCATTATGGTAAAGTTTGAGAATCTCATCACAAAGTATATTGGAATGCACATAGCTGACTTTCGGGAAAATCCCTATCATTTCATAAAATATCTCTAAATCCAAACCCCTTAATCTCTTACAAAAATCCCGACCTTTTTTGCCAACAGCTATCACTTTTATTTTCTTGCCCCTGTTGTTTCTAAGCCACTTGACGGCCGTCTTGAGCACATTAATGTTAAAGGAACCGCACAATCCTTTGTCTGCAGTAACCATGACCAGACCAATGCAATTTTTTTCACTTTTCTTTTCAAACAGTCTGTGTGTCGGAGAAGACTTGAAATCCTCTTCTTCCATTTCAGCGAAAAGATTGCGGACAGTCTCCTCCATTTTGAGAGCGAAAGGACGGGAATTAAAAATGGCCTTCTGCGCCCTTTTAATTCTGGCCGCTGCGACCATTTTCATAGCGTAGGTAATCTGCTTTATATTTTTTACCGAGGCAATATGCCTTCTTATATCCCTCAATGACGCCATTTTAAGCCATTCCTCATACGTTTGCTTGCGCCTGCTTTTTACCTTCCAAAAGATTTACATAATCCCTGATTCCTTCTTCCAGACTCCACTGCGGCCGGTAGTTTATGAAAGTTTTTGCCTTTCTCAGGTCTGCGTGGGTTTTGTTCTGATAAAACGAATAAGGATTGTCAAAATATTCCGGTTCCAGATTAGTTCCCATGGCTGAATTCAAGCATTCTATGACCCGATTAAAATTCCCCGGTCTACCGGAAGCAACGTTTACCACGCAGGACTTCCCGGCGTCAGCTGCATTTAGATTCGCCCGCACCACGTCTTTAACATAAACAAAATCCCTCATTTGCTCGCCGAACTTGAAAATTCTCGGTCTTTTTCCGCTCTTTATTTGCATGTACAATTGATAAATCATGCTCGCGGCCGCTCCCTTATGATATTCGCCCGGGCCATAAACATTGAAATATCTCAAACCCACAACGACAAAATCCTTGTGTCTTGCGGAAAAAGATTTTGCAAGATTATCCATAACAACCTTTGAAAAACCGTAAATATTTTCCGGCAGAAGTTTTTGCTCTTCGTGCATGGGACAATTACCGTTTCCGTAAACAGCGGCGGAAGAAGCATAGACTATCTTTTTGACTCCGTATTTCACCGCAAAATCAAGAACACTTCTAAAACCGTCAACGTTGACCATCATCATTTTTTTCTGGTCTTCAACGGTTGTGTCCGTTATGGCCGCCTGATGAAAAACAATGTCAACCTTTCCGGCCTTGTCCCACCAACAGGAGTCCTGGACCCCGCAGGAAATGATGTCTCCTCCAAAACCTGTCAGGTTCTTGAAATGACCAACCGAAAAATCGTCTACGACAATAACCTCGTCCTCTCTTTCCCCTTCAAGGGAAAGGGCCAGATTGCTTCCTATAAAACCCGCTCCACCGGTAACGAGACATCTCATGAGGTGCCTCCAAAATATTTGTTTTTAAATTCTGCAATTATTCCTGAAAGATTCTTTTCCAGATTCGCGTCCAGAACTTTCTTTTCCTCTATTTCCTTCTGAACCTGCGGATATTTTGAAGAAATAAAACTCAGGAATCTTTTCTCAAACTCCCTGACCTTGTCCACCGGCACATCGTCCAGATAACCGCGCGTGCCGGCGAAAATTAACATAACTTCAAGTCCCACTGACATTGGTTCATACTGATCTTGTTTGAGAAGTTCCACCAACCGCTGTCCCCTTTGTAACTGCTGCCTGCTGGCTTTGTCAAGGTCGGAGCCGAACTGGGCAAAAGCTGCAAGCTCATTATATTGAGCCAAATCAAGCCTTAAACTCCCCGCGACTTGCCTCATCGCCTTTATCTGCGCCGAACCGCCCACTCTTGAGACGGAAATTCCGACATTCACAGCGGGCCTTATTCCCGAGTAAAACAAACTGCTTTCAAGATATATCTGCCCGTCGGTGATAGAAATAACATTCGTCGGAATGTACGCCGAAACGTCATTTGCCTGAGTTTCGATTATCGGTAAAGCAGTGAGTGAGCCGCCTCCATTTTTATCCGAGAGTTTGCACGCCCGCTCAAGAAGCCTGGAATGGAGATAAAACACATCGCCCGGATACGCCTCCCTTCCCGGGGGCCTGCGCAAAAGCAGGGACATCTGCCGGTATGCCTGGGCATGTTTAGAGAGATCGTCGTAAATCACAAGGGCGTGTCTTGAATTCCACAGAAATTCTTCACCCATCGCGCAGCCGACATATGGCGCTATGTAAAGCAAACTCGCCGGCTCAGAAGCGGTCGCCGCCACAACAATCGTGTATTCCATGGCTCCACTGTCCTCAAGAGTCTTGACTATTTGGGCAACTGTGGACTCTTTCTGGCCAATGGCGACATAAATACAGACCGGGCGGTTGCTCTGGGGCTCCTTCTTCTGGTTGATAATAGCGTCAATGACTATGGCGGTTTTGCCCGTTTGTCTGTCGCCGATAATAAGCTCTCTCTGCCCCCTCCCGATAGGTATCATGGAATCAATAGCCTTGAGCCCTGTGTATAGGGGTTCTTTAACCGGCTGCCTCTCAACCACGCCCGGGGCTATAACCTCAACCGGCCTCCTTTTTTTCGTCTTGATGAGGCCTTTGCCGTCTATGGGTTGCCCCAGGGCATTCACGACTCTTCCAACGAGAGATTCGCCTACCGGCACGTCCATAACTCTGCCCGTCCTTTTAACTCTGTCGCCTTCTTTTATGCCGGTGTCCGAGCCCATTATCACGCAGCCGACATTTTGATACTCAAGATTCAAAACCATCCCGCGGGCGCCGCTGTCAAATTCAATAAGCTCGCCCAGAAGGGCGTTGCCCAACCCGTAAATTCGCGCTGTTCCGTCAGAAACCTGAATAACCTGTCCCATTTCTCCGGTTTCAGCCTCGGGAACGAATTTATCTATTTTCTTCTTGATTATATCGGTTATTTCTTCCGGCCTAATCATAAATTCCACCTTTTAATATTTCCTTTCTCAGGTTTTCTATTCTCCTGTTGAGCGTCGCATCTATAAAAAAATCTCCCAGGATTATTCTGAACCCCCCTATGATTTCAGCGTTTTTTTTCTGCCTCAAAACCACTCTTTTTTTCGTCTTTTCCGCGAGGATATTTTCCATTTTCTCTAATCCCTCTTCCTGCAGCAAATCCCTGCTTTCAACGCTCCCTCTTGAAACGGAAGAGTAGTTATCTATCACTTCCTCCATTGCCGCACGAATGGCATCCGCCATCCGGTATCTCCCCTCTCTTATCAGCAAACGAATAAACCTCAAACTTTTAGAAGAGGTTTTTTCAATTTTACCCAATATATCAAGTTTGATTTCGGGACAAATCGCGGGGTGGTTCAAATACATGTCGTAGTGGGAGAGTTTTTGTCTTAGTTCCTTAAATTCCCCTTCTTTTCGACGCGCCTCCTTTTCTTCCTCCGGCAAATATTGTTCGCCAAGGTTCAAAAAGGCTCTGGCGTATCTAAGTGCAAGTATTTTCTCGTCAACATTCATCAGTTATATTCCGCTTTCCCACCGATTTCCCCTATAAGAGAAGCGGTTATTTCCCTGTTCAGAGAAGGACTCACGGTTTTTCCAAGCACCTTTTCGGCGATTTTAAGGGAAATGCCGGTAACTTCATTTTTCAACTGAATGATAAGGCGCTTTTTTTCACTCTCAATCTCTTTTTTGGAATTTTCAAGAATTTTCCGCGCCTGTTCTTTTGCTTCCTCTATTATCTCTTCTTTACGCTTTGTTGCCTCTTTTTCAGCCTCCTTCATCCTTTCGTCCATATCCTTTCTGAAAAGGGTGAGTTTTTCCTCAAGTTCGCTTTTAACCGCCTCCGACTCCCGGCGCGCCCTTTCGGCGCTCTCCAGACTTTCCTTTATGAACTTTTCGCGGGCGTTCACAGCGTCCATAAGCGGTTTCCAGGCAAGTCTATACAGAACAGCGACAAGAAGAACAAAAATAAGGAATGTCCAAAACATTAAACCGATTTCCGGTCTGATCAATGCTTCCATAATAACTCCTTCAAAGCCTGGTTCAAACGCTCTGAGCGATTACTTATGCGCCGCGACTGCCGGTTTTTCCGCGTTGTCAGCCGCTTTGGGCGCGCCAAAATTCATCGCTACAAAAAGGCAGATAGCAAGGGCGAAAAATGCCAGACCTTCTATAAGCGCGGCCGCAATAATCATGGAAGTCCTTATCGGTCCAGCTGCTTCGGGTTGGCGTGCTGTTCCCTCCATGGCGCTTGAGGCAAGTTTGCCTATTCCGAGCCCGGCTCCAAGCAGAATAACACCTGCTCCGAGCCCGGCTCCCATGTATCCTATTCCGAGATATAGCAAGTCATTCATGGTCTCCTCCGTTTGATTTTATTTCTCACCGCTAATGCGGATGCATGGCCATTCCCGCAAAAATAGCGGTTAAAAAAACAAAGATGTACGCCTGAAGAAAAGCGACAAATATTTCAAGCAAAGAAACAAAAAGAATCATAACTATGCTCAGCGGCGCAACCGCTCCGAGCCCCAGCAAAAGACTAACTTTTCCAAAAATGAAAATCAGTCCCAGGAACGAAAGTATGACTATATGTCCGGCTATCATATTTGCGAACAATCGGACACAAAGAGCAAAAGTCTTTGTAAGAAGCCCGACAATCTCTATCGGAAACAACAAGGGAACAAGCCATACTGGAACTCCGGAAGGGACAATGTGCTTGATGAAATTTACCGGTCCCTGCTCCCTTGCACCGGAAAAAACGATAAAAGCAAGAGCCGTAAGCGCCAATGTTCCTGTTACCGCCAGATTTCCGGTGGCAGTGGCGCCGTATGGAACAAGCCCGAGAAGATTGCAGAAAAGGATAAAGAAAAAAAGCGTCGAAAAACAGTGCCAGTACCTAAGCCCGCTTTTACCCAAATTAGGCAAAATGACATCGTCTCTGATAAACAGTGCTACCGCTTCTATCATGGAGCGAACGGGCGAAAAAAACCTGCCCTTGCTCCTTATAACAACCGGAAAAATCACCAAAAGAATAAAGGCTGAAATAATCATCATAAAAAAATGCTTACTTATCGGAAGATGCAAAGGCCCAAAAGCAATCCACTTCCATACATGGTCTAAAATATGATGTTCAAGAATCTGGCTTATTTCCATGTTTTACGGGAAAAACTTCAAAAATAAATTGAAAAAAAATGAGCGAGATTGAAAAAAGCATAATAATTATACTATTTTTCCCCGAAAAATACAGCCAAAGAGCGGCACAAATCCAGAAGAGGAGTCTGTAAATTAGTCCTATAATCCATACGGAATAAAAAACCCTGTTGCTGGAAAGAATCACTTTTTTAAGGGAATAGCGAGAAATGAATCCGTTAAATATCCCCAACGCTGCTCCCAGAAACAAATACTGAATCACTTTACTCTCCTGAAAAACAAGTAAAATCCGGCAGCCATTCCCAGAAAAAAGCCCGTTAATGTCAGCCATGGACGCGCATTGAAATAATAATCAAGTTTATTCCCGATAAAAATACCGAACAAAACCGAAAAAGCGAGTTCCAATCCGACCTGCAGGTATTTCAGCCCCGCCTTCTTATCTTTTCCCGCTCTTTTTTTCACTATTGAAAAATTTTACAAAATTTAACCGCCTTAACCATTAAGCCAGTTAATAGCAAATGTCAAAAATAATTCAAAGACAGAGCATATTAGGTAGGGAAATTTTCAAGGAGTTTAAGGGTTTTCGCCACATCGGAGACATTTACCAATACTCTGGAAACATTATCCTCTTTCATAGTCGTCCCGTAAACTGTGGTGATATTTATATTATTGTCTCCCAGAAATCTGGTCAGGCGGAGAAGTTCGCCTGGTTTATTGGGAAGTTCTATTGAAATCATTTTACTTTCAACCGTTGTAAATCCCGCGCCTGTGAGAATATAACTTATCTTGTCGCTCGTGTCCACCGATACTTTCACTATACCTGAATCGTCTCTTATTTCTGAGGCTATCCCAATAATATTGATGTTTTCCTTGTGAAACAGCTCTATAAATCTGCTTAGCGCCCCGGGTATGTTTGGAAGGAAAACCGTGTATTGATTGACTATCTTGAAGTTCATGGTTGCTCCGCAAATTTGGTATATTATTCATATTAGCAAATTTTGGAAACGTCAATAAACATCACGGGCCCATGAAGAAAAACTCTCGCAAAACGCGCAAAACCAATAATATTATAGAAAACACTAAATTTTGCGTTCTCCGCGCTCCAATGCTTTTTGCGTTCTTCGCGCTCCAATGTTTTTTGCTGGTCTTTCCGGCGGTTGCTTTCGCCGGATTTTCATTACTGAGCCTCACTAAATAATGTCCGCTTTGGCTGAGCCGATTTTTGAGCGAAACAAGGAACGAGGAGTGAGCATATCTTGTGATATGTGAACAACGAGTGACGCAGTTGCAGCTGAAAAGCGGCCAGCCCCTTCGGGGAGGCTCATATTTGGCCGTCTGCTGCGTTGCTCCTCACTCACAGACCTTCGGGTATGCTCGTTCGTCGCGCCTTGCATACAATCCAAATCTGTGCCTCCAAAGTAGGACATTATTTAGTGAGGCTCAGTAACAAAGACGGAAAAGCGCAGGTGGGATATGCCGTCAGATGGTCGGCCAGAAACGCCAATCTCCACGGATTTTATTTTGAGGGTTTTCAGGAAGAACCCGTCTTTGATTATGACAGCGCCTATGCAGAAGACAATACGTCATCCCGCGACTTATCTCTCCCCGGATTTTCATCTTTCCATCTCATTTGAAACCAATTGTTTACTTTTAATATCATATATATGTAATTAGACGGATTTCGCTCATTAACAGAAGGGAGCAACCCTCCAACAAAGAGGCAATTATGTGGAATTACAGCGAAAAGGTTTACGAACATTTCAGAAATCCGAGAAACGTAGGGGAGATAGAAAATCCCGACGCCGTGGGCGAGGTGGGAAGCATAGTCTGTGGTGATGTCCTCAAGCTGACCCTGAAAATAGACAAACAAACCGAAAGAATTCTTGACGCTAAGTTCAAGACTTTCGGCTGCACAAGCGCCATCGCATCCTCCTCCGTCCTGACGGAAATGATAATCGGAAAAACCATCAATGAAGCGGCAAAGATAACAAACAAGGATATCGTTGAATATCTTGGAGGGCTTCCAAAACAAAAAATTCACTGCTCGGTTATGGGCGCAGAAGCGCTGGAGGCAGCGATAAAAAACTATCGCGGAGAAAAACTGGAGAAAATTTACGTCGGCGAGGGTGAAAAAATCGTGTGTGAGTGCTTTCAGGTGACCGACACAAAAATACTGAAGGCAATACAGAACAATAATCTTAAAACTGTTGAAGACGTCACAAATTTCACCAAAGCTGGAGGCGGATGCGGGAAGTGTAAAGGGGAAATAGAAAAAATTTTGAAGGACTTTTGGGCGCAGACGGGAAGAAAAGCTTTCGCGGACATGACAATTGTAGAAAAGGTGAAACAGGTAGAAAATATTTTGGGGGAAGTCATAAATCCGAAACTCAAAGGCGACGGCGGCTGGATAGAACTGGTGGATATCGAAGGCATGAAAATAAAGCTTAGATTTCTGGGTATGTGCGCCGGTTGTCCTTTCGCAGGAGACACGCTCAAAAATTTGGTGGAACGCGAGTTAAAAAGAAAATTAGGACAGAATATAAGCATAGAGGCAGAATGAGAAAAAACAGGATTTATTACTTAGACAATAACGCCACCACAAGGGTGGCGGACGAAGTCTATGAGGCGATGCTGCCCTTCTTCGGCAACCTATACGGCAATCCCTCAAGCATGCACCACTTCGGCGGTCAGGTCCAGAAATACATAAACGAATCCAGGGAAAAGCTGGCTGCCCTTCTTGGCGCCTCCTCTCAGGAAATAATTTTCACAAGCTGCGGCTCGGAAAGCGATTCAACCGCTATATGGTCGGCACTTCGCGTGTGTCCGGAAAAAAAGCATATAGTAACAACAAGGGTGGAGCATCCCGCCGTTTTAAGTCTCGCGAAACACCTTGAGAAAATTGGATATGAAGTGACATATCTTCCGGTCGATAACGACGGCAATATCGATTTAGACGAACTGAGAAACTCCATCAGGGAAGATACCGCCATAGTTTCCGTAATGTGGGCGAACAATGAAACCGGCGTTATCTGCCCGGTGGAGGAGGCAGCTGAAATAACAAAATCAAAAGGTGCTATTTTTCACACGGATGCTGTTCAGGCGGCGGGGAAAGTGCCGATAAATATGGCAAACTCGGCAATAGATATGCTTTCCGTGTCCGGTCACAAATTCCACGCCCCGAAAGGAGTGGGCGCCCTGTATGTGAGGAAATCCGTTCCCTTTTCGCCGCTGATAATCGGGGGACATCAGGAAAACGGGAGAAGAGCCGGAACTGAAAATGTGCCCTACATAGTGGGACTTGGAAAGGCGGCCGAGCTTGCCGCCAAAAATATTGAAACGGAAAACAGCAAAGTTTCAAAATTGCGGGACAAGCTTGAAAATGGCATTCTAAAAAAAATAGACAACGCCAGGATAAACGGCAAAAGAGATAAAAGAACGCCAAATACCACAAATGTGAGCTTTAAATATGTCGAAGGAGAATCCATACTGATTATGCTGAGCGAAGAGAACATAGCAGTCTCAACCGGCTCGGCGTGTTCCTCCGGCTCCATGGAGCCGTCCCACGTTCTTCTGGCGATGAACGTGCCAAAAGAATATGTTCACGGCTCGATAAGATTTTCCCTGAGCGTCTATAATACGGAGGAAGAGGTGGACTATGTTCTTGATAAACTAACCGCGGTAATAAAACGTCTTAGAGATATGTCGCCGTTCTCAGACGAAAAATCGGCATTCGGAAACGAGGTTCACCATTAAAGGATTTCAAGCATCCTGCATAGGAAAATTCAAATTTTTGAAAAAGTGATTCGTATTAGTTCATTTAAGAATGTCCCTGCCTGCCCTCCAAAGCAGCAATGGAGAGTAATGGCGGGCCTGTCCGCCGATGCTGTGTGGCGGAAACAGGGCTCTGCTAAAATAGCGGCTGGACGGCTGGACGGCTGGACGGCTGGACGGCTAGACGGCTGGAAAGGATAAAGAGTGAAGAGTTTATAGAATTATATGATAAAGTGTCAAGCTTTCCCCCAAAGGATATAAAATATCCTTGACAAGTTCAAAAGGAGGAAAG
>Ga0180301_10004915_pt1 | contig 10291 bp, 12 predicted proteins | sample GuaBasSediGuay16_FD_121797 | JGI IMG/M metagenome (GOLD analysis project Ga0180301, IMG submission 121797) | Subseafloor sediment microbial communities from Guaymas Basin, Gulf of California, Mexico - Guay16, Core 4569-2, 12-15 cm | ecosystem: Environmental > Aquatic > Marine > Hydrothermal... | reverse complement strand
TTAATTCGTGCCAACCGGCAGCCTTTGACCATGCCGCCAGTAATTCTCATAGCATGCGACCTGTTAATTCGCGAACGGAGGCTGAAAGGAAGCCCCCATGCTGAAAGCAATACGCACACAGCGAATGCAATCAAGCGATCAACTACCCATTGATTTCTATAGTTCTTGTATTGCGCCGTCTTCAGCCTTTTCCGAAGAGGAGTCGGCGCTCAAACGAGCCGTCTTCGGGGACCTGCGAACGACATGATAGAGCATCATTGCGGGCCCTGAGACAACGTACATAATGGAGAACAGAAATAGCATCAGTGCTGGCTTAGAGGCAACGACGATAAAGAGCAATATGGTTGCTACCAGCGCGTTAAAGGGCTTTCGTTTGAAGAGTCCGAGCCCTTTAAAGCTGACATAGTCGATGGTGCTCACCATGAGGAATGAAAGGAGGTACACAATGCCTATAATGATACCATACTGGTTTCGAGCAATGCCTCCCATAGAATTGATGAAGAGCACGAAGGTGGCGATAAAGATAGCGGCTCCCGGGATCGGCAATCCCTTGAAATGCCTCGATTCGAGGGTAGCCTTTTGGATATTGAACCGGGCCAGCCTCAGTGCACCGCAGATTATATAGAGAAATACGGCGAGCAAGCCTAACCTCCCAAATGGTTCTAGGGACCACTCAAATGCCAATAAACCGGGTGCAACGCCAAAGGCAACCAGATCGGAAAGTGAGTCGTATTCGGCACCGAATTTGCTCGTGGTATTGGTAAAGCGGGCAATCTTCCCGTCCAACCCGTCGAAAATCGAGGAGATAAGAATAGCGATAGCGGCGGCCTCGAACCGCCCTTGAATGGCGGCGATAATCGCGTAGAATCCTCCAAAGAGGCTGCAGGAGGTAAATAGGTTGGGAAGAATATATATTCCCCTCTTATTTCTAGGTGTTGATCTCGTGGACTTGTTCACTTTCATCAAGATATCCTAGTATGGTGTGACCGGCTTTGACCTTTTGCCCTTTTGTAACCATGATAGTGCAATGAGGCGGGACATAGACCTCGAGCCGCGAGCCAAATCGAATGAGGCCGAACCTTTGACCGGCCTCAACATGATCCCCCTTGTTCACCCAGCAGGAAATCCTTCTGGCAATATAACCGGCAATCTGGACAAAGACAATCTTCGTCTTGTTCTGCGTCTCCAGAGTAACGATATTGTGCTCGTTATAGACAGAGGCCTTATCCCTGTTTGCCGAGAAGAATTTGCCTGGGTGGTAGGAGAGCGCTATAATCCTTCCCCCCATCGGGATCCTGTTGATATGTGCGTTAAAAAGGGACATGAAGATACTTATCTTTTTGGCCCCATCCTGATACCGATTGTCCCCGTGCCGCAAGTCCTCTATGGCGAGCACTTTTCCGTCTGCCGGCGTGAGAATCGCCGATTTGTTGTGTGTGGGAAGCCTATTCGGGTCTCGGAAGAAGTAGATCATAAATAGTGTGATCACCATCATCGGAATTGCAGGGAGATCCCAGCCGAGGATAAGGAGGATAGCAGTTACAGCCATGCAAATGGCGATAAAGGGAATTCCCTCCCATGCAACGGGCAACCTATTGTGTATCCTTTTCTGTTGCAAGGTAAGTACCTCTAATCTCTTATGTTTATCTCATCCTGTAATATAAATTGTGGCGTTTGTCAATATAGCATACATGAAACGAGATGTATGCTCTTCTCAGACTATGCCAGGGGATTTTTTTCCTGCCCTGATATCCGCGCCTCGCAGATAGAGAGGAACAAGATCGCTTACGCTATCTGAGCTTCCTTTCAACAGCCTTTGTAACCCCAGAACTCCTATAGATGAGGCCCTCAGGTTCCAGAGGATTTGTGGTGCCAGCAAGGCCTTCTTCCCCACGTACTTTTGTATCATAGGAGCTTGAGCGGTGAAATCGTTGCCGATAAGGATGGTCTTCCTCTTGATCAACAGGGGGAGGTCTGCCACCTTTAGGCTGGCATCTTCCTCAATCCTGGTGAGCAGATTATCGGGGTTACGCCTGAAAAGCCCGGCAAATAGTTCCCCTTTTCTCGAGGTAACCACGGGGCAGATATCCTGCCTTGCGTAGGGAATCTGGCTCGCCAAACCCGCTAGGGTAGGCACACCGACTAACGGTATGCCAAGGCCTTGTGAAAGCCCTTTTGCCACAGCCAGGCCTACTCTGATACCGGTAAAGCTTCCTGGCCCTATGGCAACCGTTATGCCCTCAAGTTGTTCGGGCGTGAGGTGTGTTTTTTCGAGGAGATCATCGATACCCGGCATCAGATCCCTAAAGTGACTTGGTCCTGAGGAAAGGAGGTATTCACCCAATACGGTCTTGTTGTCCAGCAACGCCAGGCTATACTGTTTTGTCGAGGTATTTAAGGAAAGGATAATCAATTGTCGATTTTCAATATCTACTTACTTGGTTATTATTCGCAAAAGGTCATTGTAGAAGACGATGGCCATCAGCATGAGGAGAAGGAACAAGCCTATTTTTTGGGCCATCTCCCGTTTCTTTATGCTGATGGGCTTTCTCGTTACGATCTCAATCAGGAAAAAGAGGATCATTCCTCCATCCAGAACCGGCACTGGAAGGAGGTTTAAGATGGCAAGATTGACGCTGATTACTGCCATAAAGGGGATGAGGTAGCCGAGATTTTCCCTCGCGATCTCCCCTGCCATCTGCCCGATCATAATGGGGCCTCCCACTGTCTTGAGGGGCACGACGCCCTGAAACAGCTTTATGAGCACCAGAAACGTGAGAGATGTTATCTCCCATGTCTTGACTGCACCCTCCTTTATCGCCCTGAAAAGCCCCAGCCTTAACTGCTCTGTCTTTCCGCTTGTCACAATTCCGTTGAGCGCCGTTTTCACCTCCTCGCCAAAGATATTTTTTACGACCTCCTCCTTTGGAAACACCGTTGTTGAGAATCGGTTTGCCCCCCTCATGACCACCATGTTGAGCCCTTGTTCCGGGTTCTTCTCCACGAACTGCTTTATCTGGGCCCATCTCTCGATCCTCGTGCCTTCTATATATTCGATAATGTCGCCCTTGCGTATGCCGGCCTTATCTGCGGGAGATCCTGGCCTCACTTGGCCTACCTCCGGGGCTATAGTGGGATAGCCAGAGACAAGGTAGATGCCGCTGAACAGCAGGAAGGCCAGAAGAAAATTGAACACGGGGCCGGCAGCGGCAATGGCGATCCTATGCAATACGGGCTGGCTGGGGAATGCTCTGGGGGCATCTTCAGGGGCTATTTCCTCATCCTCGTTTTCACCCAATAACTTAACGTAACCGCCCAGCGGAAAGGCGGAGATCACGTATTCGGTTTCTCCAACGGTTTTTCCGATGATCTTCGGACCAAAGCCGAGGGAGAACTTCAGCACCTTCACCCTGAATAGCTTAGCCAGAAGGAAGTGCCCCAGCTCATGGAAGAAGATCAGTATGCCGAGTACAATAATAAATGGAATGATATAGTAAAATAGAATGCTCATTGCAGGTTACGAAGCTTCTCCTTAAACCAACCAGTAAGGAGTGGGTTAACATGACCCGTATTGATTTCTCCATATGGCTTAGGGTCCAAAGCCCAGCGATTAGGGCAAATTTCAATTCATAGCATGTTTGCCCTGTGCCGTGAGCCTTATGCCCTTGGCCTTTTCGAATATCCTCCTCAATCAGTTATAATAAGCGACGGTAACGCTGGTCTCTTTTGTTATGAATGTTTTTCGCTGCCTACCATCTCATCCAGGATCAACGCAGCCCTGACCTTTGCCCACCGATCTGCCTCAAGCGCACGATCAATGCTGTCGATAGGGTAGGGCTCATGTTGCTCCATGGTCCTCTCAATGAGCTGAGGGATTCCTAAAAAGGTGATTTTTCGGTCCAAAAATGCCTTCACGGCGATCTCATTCGCTCCGCTCACCACAGCTGGCATACTCTGCCCAGTATATCCTGCCTCGAGGGCCAAGTCCAGGCATCTGAATCTTTTTGTGTCCGGTTTTTCAAAACTCAGGTTGCCGATCTCCAGAAAATCCACTGCTGGCAGCTGTCCTTTTAGGTGTCTGGGGTATGAGAGCGCATAGGATATCGGTATCCTCATATCCGGAAGGGCCAGTTGGGCGATGATTGAGCCATCCATATACTCAACCATGGAGTGAATAATGGCCTGCGGGTGCAGGATGATTTCTATCTGATCCATATCCACGTCGAAGAGCAATTTTGCTTCAATCGCCTCCAACCCTTTGTTCATCATGGTAGCCGAGTCGATGGTTATCTTCTTGCCCATCTTCCATTTCGGATGTTGCAAAGCCTCCTCAGGGGTAACCGTGGAGAGCCTTTCCAGCGAACAATCCTTGAAGGGGCCACCGGATCCTGTAAGCACAATCCTTTTGAGATCCTCCCTGCGGTGTCCCTGGATCGATTGTTGGATTGCGCTGTGCTCACTGTCGATGGGCAGTATCTGCACGCTCCTGGCTCGTGCTTCCTTCATCAAGAAGGATCCCGCAACCACGAGCGTTTCTTTATTGGCAAGGGCGATGTCCTTGCCTGAGCGTATTGCGGAATAGGTTGGCAGAAGCCCGGCGGCGCCGGCCATTGCCGCCACGACGAGGTCTACCTCAGGGAGGGTGGCTATCTGGATGTACCCCTCAGGGCCGTCCACTATGTGCGTGTTACACCCATTGGCGAGCGCGGCCCTTAGATTATCCGCGAGCTTGGAATTTTCAACTGCTGCGAATCGGGGCTTCAGTTCCTGGATCTGGCTACAAAGGAGCTCTATGTTCCTGCCCGCGCCGAGCGCTACTATTCGGTATTCCTCGGGATTCTCCTTGATAACCTCTATGGCGTTATTCCCAATATAGCCGGTCGAGCCGAGAAGGCAGATGTTTTTCAAACTGAAATAGTTCCTTTATTATGTGTTTTTTCAACATTGGTCTCTTCAAAGGAAGCCAATCAATATCCTGCGGACGTTATGGATCAAACAGGTGCTATGCACCGAACAGAGCTATATAGCTCAAGTAGAGGTAGACTATAGGTATTGCGAACAGCAGAGCATCTATCCTATCGAGCAGTCCGCCGTGTCCCGGTAAAACCGTACCGCTGTCCTTTGCCTTAGAGATCCTCTTGAGCATTGACTCCGCTAGATCGCCGATTTGTCCGCCGATCCCCATTGCCATAGCTAATATCACAATGGAGGTGACAGATAAAGAGGGAAAGAACAGATATCCAAAGATGCCAGCGGCCGCGATGTTGGACAACAGGCCCCCTATGGCTCCCTCCCAGGTTTTACCCGGACTAATCCGCGACAGCTTGTGTTTTCCCAAGGATCTTCCCACATAGAATGAGCCCGTGTCGCCGGCGAAGATAACAGCTAGTATGAAGAAAACCCACCATTGACCCCGGGGGAGCTTAAAAATCTCGACGAGCAACATCAAGGGCAGGCAGATATAAAATGGACCCATGAGTATCCGGCCAATCTCGCCAATCTTGGGGGGTTTTCCCCGGTATCCGGCCATAAAGAGGGCGAGGGGTAGCATAATAAAGAGCGGGATGATTGCGATATAGTAAGAGCCCTTGACCAAGAGGGAACAAAAAAGCCCGGCGGTCAAGAGATAGTTGAAAAAGATGATCGTATGGGGCTTCTCAGGGCTTGTCATTGCATAGAATTCATTGAGGCTGAGTAGCGCAGCAAAGAGAATAAGGACGGTGAACACCCAGGTCGGAGCGAAGTAGACGAGCGCAACAAGTAAGGGCACACCAATGAGCCCTGTGAGCACCCTCTTGACGTGTGTAGTCATTGAGTTGGTTCGCTATCCTTTGGTGTGTCTTGCGATCTGTTCGCCAGTGGAGCCGAAGCGCCTTTCCCGTTTCTGGTAATCGAGCAGTGCCTCAAGGTATCTCTCTTTGTGGAAGTCGGGCCAGAGAGTGGGTGTTATGTAGATCTCCGTGTATGCTATCTGCCAGAGAAGGAAATTGCTTATCCTGTACTCCCCACTTGTCCGTATGAGTAAATCCGGGTCCGGCATATCAGCGGTATAGAGATAGCTGCTTAAACGGTCTTCCGTGATTTGTTTCTCCTTTAACGTGCCCTCTTCGATGTCCTTCAGCATATTTCGAACTGCACCGAGGATTTCCTGTCTCCCGCCGTAGCTTAGTGCGAGCGTGAGGGTCATATCATTATTCTGGGAGGTCCTCTCGATCGTCTGCCAAAGGGTTTTTTGCACCTCTGGTGGAAGCTTTTCCACCTGGCCAATACAGTTAAGGCGAATCCCATTATCGAGCATTTCTTTGCGTTCTGCCTTAAGGAAACGATTCAGGAGGTTCATCAAAGCCTTTACCTCATGCTTAGGCCTCCTCCAGTTTTCCTCGCTAAAGGCATAGAGCGTGAGCCACCGTATGCCAAGCTCCCTGCTGGTCCTGACCACATTTCGTACGGAATCTATGCCTTTTTGATGGCCTGCAATTCTGGTAAGACCCTTTTTTTTTGCCCATCGGCCATTTCCATCCATGATAACAGCGACATGGCGGGGCAATTTATCGGGGTTTAATCGTTCCATCTGCCTGCACGAAATATGTTCTCGTAAGGATAGTAGTATTTCATAATTTGTAGAATTTTCAAGACGTTCATGAGCTCAGAGAGAGCATTGAGGTGCCTGGAGGACAGCAGGTGCTAGAATTCAAGGATTTCGGTTTCCTTTTGCGTTCTGATTTCATCGATATTGGCAATAAACTCGTCGGTGTTTTTTTGAACCTTTTCCTGGTAGGCATACATTTCATCCTCTGATATCTCGCCCTCGTTTTTCAGCTCCTTCAACATCTCGTTCGCCTCGCGTCGATGGTTCCGTATGATTATCTTGCTATCCTCAGCCATCTTTTTTGCCATCTTGGCGAGCTCTTTTCTCCTCTCCTCTGTGAGGGGTGGTATTGATATCCTGATCAACTTTCCGTCGTTCATGGGGGTGAGCCCAAGGCCCGATTTCAATATGCTTTTCTCAATATTTCCAATAATGGTTTGATCCCATGGCTGGACGATCAGAAGCCTGCTTTCAGGGCTGCTCAGGGAGGCTATTTGATTCAGGCGCATTTGTGTTCCGTAACATTCAACCTTAATTCCCTCGATGATAGAGGTAGATGCCCTTCCTGTTCTCATCTTCTTGTATTCCTGATTGAGAACCTCGGCGGTTTTCTCCATCTTCTCGCGCATCTCCGATATGATTTCATCTTTCATCGCCTTCTCCTGCTATCAAGGTTCCCACCTTTTGGCCGGTAACTATCCTCTCGATATCCCCCCTTGTGCCGATGTTGAATACAATAATGGGGATGCCGTGTTCCATTGCCAGCGAAATGGCGGTGAGGTCCATTACCCCCAGTTTCTCCTTTAACACCTGTTCGTAGCTGATCCTGGCAAAGAGCTTCGAGGGTTTCCCCTTGGCCGGGTCTCGATCATACACCCCATCGACCTGGGTTGCCTTGAGAATGGCGCGGGCCTCGATCTCAACAGCGCGCAGGGTGGCGGCGGTGTCGGTGGTAAAATAAGGATTTCCGGTCCCCCCCGCAAAGATGACGATTGTCCCCTCCTCTAGGTGATCGAGTGCACGTTCCCGGTTGAATGTCTCTACAACGTTGGCCACCTCGAACGCGGTCATGACCACTGCCGAGGAGCCCGATACCTTGAGCGTGTCCCTCAGGGCCAGCGCATTGATAACTGTGGCTATCATGCCCATATAATCGGCGGTAACCCTGTCGATAGAATATCCCTGGGATTGGGCGCCCCTGAAGATATTGCCTCCACCGATAACCACGGCAATCTGGACTCCCCGCTCGTGGGCCGATTGGATATCAGCGGCAATGGAATTGAGGGCGGGGGGATGGATGCCACCCGACCTCGTGCCCATCAGCGATTCGCCGCTTAGCTTTAACAGTATGCGAGTGAATGCTGGTATCTTATTAGGGCTTGCCATGTGTTGACCATGAGTACCCTGCAAATATAGTCAAACGCAACATGGTTGCGATTTCTTTTGCCAGGAAGGGCTCCGTTTACCAGCACATCAGTGAATTCAGGGATTGTGGAATTGAGAGATTAGGCTGCACTATTTCCCCTCGGGCACCCCGAGCTGAAACCTCGCAAACCTGCTTATTATGATATTTTCACCGGTTTTCGCCTTCAGCTCATTGAGCAGGTCTTCGATGGTTATGTCCGGATCCCTTATATAGGCTTGGTTAAGGAGGCAGACCTCTGAGTAAAATTTCTTTAGCTTTCCCTCGACGATCTTTTCCACCACCTTATCGGGTTTACCTGCCTGAAGGGCTTGTTCTCGATATATCTCCTTTTCACTCTCCACTATCTCCGTAGACAGCTTTTCCGGTGAGATAGCGATCGGGTTTGTGGCCGCTATCTGCATGGCGATGTTTTTGGAAAATGAGGTAAAGTCTTCGGTGTTGGCGCTGAAGTCGGTCTCGCAATTCACCTCTACGAGCACGCCGATCTTTCCGCCCATATGCACGTAAGACTGAATCTGGCCCTCCGATGCAATTCTGCCTTCTCTCTTCTGGACCTTGGCGATGCCCTTTTTCCTCAGTATCTCAACGGCCTTGTCGATGTTTCCCTGGGAATCCATGAGCGCGTTCTTGCACGCCATTACTCCCACACCAGTCTTGTCCCGCAGCTCTTTCACGAGTTCAGTCGATATTTCCAATTTCCCTCTCCTCTCTAGCTTTCCGGTTGCATGTCCTCTGGGGCCGGGGACTCAGGCGTTTTACTTTCTTTCTGTCTTTTGGGTATAACGATGATGTCCGGTCCCCCTTTTCTCTCCTCGCTTACCGCGATCTCCTCTTCCTTGGTCGCCTCTAGCTCAGCCTCTTGGGCGGCCTCAAGCTCTTCCTCCGCCCTTAGCTTTTCTTCTCTCTGTTCATGACCCTTTATGCAGGCATCTGCAATAATGGAGCTCAGTAGCCTGATGGATCGTATGGCGTCGTCATTACCGGGGATAACGTAGTCGATGTCTTCAGGATCTCCGTTTGTATCAACAATGGCAACGGTGGGTATTCCCAGCTTTTTGCCCTCATTCACCGCAATTCTCTCCTTTTTGGTGTCGATGATATAGATAGCAGAGGGGAGCTCATCCATATTCTTTATGCCGCCCAGGCTCTTCTCCAGCTTTACCAGCTCTTTCTCCATCATCATCGCCTCTTTTTTGGTATAGCGGCTGATCGTTCCATCTCTTTTCATCTCCTCAAGTTCCTTGAGCCGATTGATTCTCTTTCTGATGGTCTCAAAATTGGTAAGCGTGCCTCCCAGCCATCGATTGCAGACATGATACATGCCGCATCGCTCCGATTCCTCCACCACCGTGTCCTGAGCCTGCCTTTTTGTTCCTACGAACAGCACGGTTCCTCCCTCTGATACCGTCCTCACGATAAAGCTATAGGCCTCTTTTAGCAATTTGACCGTATTCTGCAAATCTATGATATAGATGCCGTTTCTGGCCCCAAAGATATAGGGCTTCATTTTAGGATTCCATTTTCGGGTCTGATGCCCGAAATGAACCCCGGCTTCTAAAAGCTCTTTCATTGTCACTGCTGGCATCTTTCTTTCCTCCTTTCCGGGTTTTTTTCTCCTCCGCGGTCTTGCTCCACCCTCAACGGGCAACCCGGAGCCCGAGACCGCGTGCGTAATTGTTTAAAATAAATAGCACATTTTAGCGGTTTTTACAATTATCTGGGATGAAGCCCGGCAGAACTCTTCCGGCAAAAAGAAAGATAAGAAAATCAAGACCTTTTCTTTTTTACCTCTGCAATTGCCCGCTCCAGAATCTGAGCTACCTCCTCCACATTCTCCAAGCCAAAAAATCCACTGGAAGAGGAAATTATGGAAAAAGCACTAAATAACTTGGGATTTGAGGAGAAGGAAGTTTGAAGCCCACTACTGTGGAAGTAAATATCCCCACCGCCTGCTTTGTTTTTATGAATCTCGGTTTTGGATATTAAATCCAGTTCAAGGTTGGTAATATCTTGCTGGCGGAATCCTCTCTTTCGGATAATCACCCTCTGATTGGTAATTAAATACCGCTGGCTTCTGAGTAGCTTTGGCTCAAGCACAAAATGATAAAATAAAAAATAAATACCAACTCCGACAAAAAGCAGACCAAATAAAATCATAACCAAGGGAGCTCCGCTAATAATTACAGAAGCCTCCCAATAAAAAGCAAATCCTGCCCAGAATAAGAAAAAGATACCCCGAAAAAATCTTCCCGGATAAGAATATTTTACCGGTTTAC
>Ga0180301_10004913_pt1 | contig 10295 bp, 9 predicted proteins | sample GuaBasSediGuay16_FD_121797 | JGI IMG/M metagenome (GOLD analysis project Ga0180301, IMG submission 121797) | Subseafloor sediment microbial communities from Guaymas Basin, Gulf of California, Mexico - Guay16, Core 4569-2, 12-15 cm | ecosystem: Environmental > Aquatic > Marine > Hydrothermal... | reverse complement strand
GAGCACTTTAGAACAGGTTATGGATAACGTGAGAATAATGGATAGGATTCTACCAAATTCCTTGACTGAAGAGGATTTGAACACGATAAGGAAAGTTCAAAACTGTTACAGAGATATGATGCTCATCAACTGTACAGAGTGTGGGTATTGCATGCCCTGCGCCAATGGGGTCGACATACCTGGTATTTTCAGATTGTACAACGAGGCTCATATTTACAACGCGCTTGAGGATGCAAAAAGAGCTTACCAGTGGTTCCAGAACGACAGAAAAGACGCATCGCAGTGTATAGAATGTGGAGATTGCGAAAAGGTATGTCCCCAGAGGTTAAAAATAAGGGAACTTTTGAAGAAAGTCGATGAAGAGTTGAAAACTGTTGAGGGTGCTTGAAGGAGAGGAAATTTTGGAAAGGAGTAAAGACTGGTTTGAGCAAGCAAAAAAAGATCTAGAAGTTTCAGAAATTCTTTTTGATACAGAAAATTATGAGTGGGCTTCTTTCGCAGCTCAACAAGCTTCTGAAAAAGCTTTGAAAGCTGTTCTTGAAAAATTTGGAAGGAAAGCATGGGGGCATTCCGTCTACGAACTTTTGAAAGTGGTAGAGGACCTTTTGAATATCGATGTGGATGAAGAGGTATCAGAAGGAGCGAAGTTTCTGGATAAATACTACATTATTTCAAGATATCCGAATGGATGGATCTCCGGAACTCCCCACGATTTCATAACAAAGAAGGAGGCTAAAGATGCGATCTTATATAGTGGAAAGATCATACGGTTCTGTGAAAGTATTTTACATAGATAGAGAGCGATTGATAAACGACCTTAAAAAATGGGCTGAAAAGGTGTCAAAGCTTTTCAACGTATCGGAAATAATTCTTTTTGGATCCATAGCAAAAGGAAACGCCACCCCGGGAAGCGATGCGGATGTTCTGATCGTTGTAGAAAGAGGAAACAAAGAAAAAGTTTGGAAAAAAGCTTATTCTCTATGGAGCGGATTTCCCATGGATCTTTTTGTGGTGAAGAAGGGAGAAGAGAACACCATAGTGGATGAAGCAGACCGTTATGGTATGACTTTGTATGAAAAGGAAATACCTGAATAGAATCGTGGATGTTATTTTTTCATTTTTGATATACTGCAATTTTTGAAGGTATGTTATAAAAGTGAAAAAAGAAGATTCAGATAATTATCCCTGTATAATTAACCATAATCAAAAAATATTGAGCATTTTTGAACTTGACAGAATGGGAAAACTCAGATTAAATTTTTTACTAGGAAGTTTTTGAAAACGTTTTCGCAAACGTTTTCTAAAACGTTTTTCCTTGCTCAACAAAGATTTTCGCAACATCCCTGTTTTTAGCATTCCAGGAGGGGGAAGAGTGAGAAGAAAATATAAGCTTTTGACGCCTCTATTGTTTATTACTCCAGCGCTTTCGCTATATCTGTTCTACTTCTTAATACCAATCCCCATGTCCTTCTATTTCAGTTTTTTTGATTGGGATGGTTATTCTCCACCAGAAACTTTTGTTGGTTTTGATAACTGGAAAGAGATGTTAAAAGATGATATTTTCTGGAACTCATTGATTCACAACTTCGTATTCGTGATACTTACTCTCTTGATTCAAATTCCTCTGGGTCTAGGATTAGGTTTATTGATCTCCATGCGTTTGAAAGGTATGTCATTTATGCGGACAGTTTATTTCTTTCCACTACTCTTATCATCTGCAGCAATAGGCATCCTGTGGAAAATGATCTATGAACCAAATTTTGGCGCTTTGAACGCTTTTTTGAAAGCTATGAAACTGGATTCGTTGACAAAACCTTGGCTTGGAGATTATTCTACCGCTTTGGGAGCAGTGTATGCTACTACTTCTTGGCAATGGATACCTTTTTATATGATTGTCTTCGCTGCCGCAATAAGTGAAATACCGAGGGAATTGTATGAGGCTGCAAAATTAGATGGGGCTTCATCGTGGCAAAGTTTTCTTTATGTAACTCTCCCCTGCTTGAAAGGTACCATCATGGTTACAGCTGTTTTAGGAATAACGGGATCCCTTAAATACTTTGACCTTGTCTACATAATGACAGAAGGTGGTCCAGGAAACAGCACAGATCTCTTAGCAACTTATATGTACAAGCTTGCTTTTAATTCTCACAGGATGGGATATGGGAGTACCGTTGCTTGTGGTTTGTTCATTGTTTCCTTCGCTTTATCATACATTGTTTACAGGGTCTATGTTAAAGGAGTGGAAGTTTTATGAAAATGAAATACGTTCTTATCTACACAATCGCTTTTATCTGGTTATTCTGGACTTTGTTCCCTCTTTACTTCATGGCAGTAACTTCCGTAAAAACACAAATGGAATTTTTCACTACAAGCCCTTGGCAATTTCCTGCAAAACCAACTTTCGAAAATTTCAAGAATGTTTTATCAAGTGGTTTCCTCCGAAATATACTGAATAGCGTTATCGTCTCGGGCATTTCTGTTTTACTCAATCTTTTCGTCTCAACCATGGCTTCTTTTGCCTTTGCTCGCTTCAACCATAAGGTTTTTAACTGGCTCTTCTTAATCTTTGTTGCAGGATTGAGTATCCCTCTACATGTGACATTGATACCAATTTTTGTTATAACCAAAAGAATAGGACTTTATGATACTTTAATGGCTCTGATGGGCCCCTACATTGCGTCTCAATTACCGGTCACGATCCTGGTCCTTACCAATTTCATGCGTGGCATACCTCGAGAAATCGAAGACGCAGCTAAGATAGAAGGATGTAATAGTTGGGATCTCTACTGGAGAATAATTCTACCTCTTTCTAAACCAGCTATAGTTTCACTTGGTATGTTCAACCTTGTGATGTATTGGAACGAATTCGTGTACGCCCTTACTCTACTTTCAACTCCTTCTAAGTGGACTATGACGCTCGGTTTGTTTCAATTTCAGGGCCGATATTCCATCAATGTTCCAGGTATGTTGAGTGCGGTCACAATCTCAACTCTGCCAGTTTTATTGGCTTATATCTTCTTCCAAGACAAAATAGTTGAAGGTATGACCATGGGAGCAACAAAAGGTTAGAGATCAAGGAGGTAGAAATGATGAATAACAAAATACCTGAAATTGGTTTATGGGAAATGTTTGAAGTAACGCTGGAGGGTCCAAAAAGAGGTAATCCCTTTTTAGAAGTAGAATTGAAAGCCATTTTTACACATGAAAGTGGTGAGACTTTAGAAATTGAGGGTTTTTACAATGACAACGGTATTTATAAAATTCGTTTTATGCCAGTAAAGAAAGGACATTGGCGTTATGTAACCGAGAGTAATGTAGAAGAACTCGATGGGCAGAAAGGAGAATTCATCTGTGTTGATCTCTCACCCGGTAATCATGGCCCCGTGAGGGTTCATAACAAATATCATTTCGCTTATGCCGATGGAACACCTTACATTCCATTTGGAACAACTCTTTACGCCTGGATATATCAAAGTCCTACTTTGATAAAGCAAACACTCGATACTCTCAGGAAATCACCTTTCAACAAGGTCAGGATGTGTATTTTCCCTAAATATTATGCATACAACAGAGAAGAACCTGTAATGTATCCTTTCAAAGGTTCTATATCTGAAGGATTCGATTTCACATGGTTCAACGTCTCGTTTTTTGAGCATCTGGAAAGACAGATTGAAAATCTAATGAAAATGGGTATAGAAGCTGATCTCATATTATTTCATCCGTATGATCGCTGGGGTTTTTCAAATATGGGATTTGAAAATGACATCAGGTATCTCAGATATGTAGTAGCACGTTTGTCTGCTTACAGAAATGTTTGGTGGTCTCTGGCAAATGAATACGATTTTTTGGAATCAAAAACATTAGAAGATTGGGATAGATATTTCCAACTGATTCAAGAAAAGGATCCGTACAACCACTTGCGATCCATACATTGTGGAATTACTTTTTATGATTACTCCAAACCCTGGGTCACCCATGCAAGCATCCAGTGGCAAGGTTCATTGAGATCCTGGGGAGGTGATAACTGGGGAGAAAAGAAAGTTTTGGAATGGCGAAGGAGATACGGAAAGCCCATCATAGTGGATGAGTGTGGATATGAAGGAGACATAGAATTTGGCTGGGGGAATCTCACATCTCAAGAGATGGTTAACCGCATATGGGAAGGTGTTACCACTGGTGGATACGTCACTCACGGTGAAACCTACTATAGGGAAGATGAAGTTCTTTGGTGGTCTAAAGGAGGTCGTTTACATGGTCAGAGTCCTGAAAGAATCGCTTTTTTGAAAAAAATTATCGAAGAAGCACCTGATTACCTTGAGCCTATTCATGTAGATTGGGATGTATCCTGCATAGGAAAAGAGAAAGATTACTACTTAATATATTTCGATGTTAACCGACCTCGCTTTAGGAAACTAACACTACCAGAAGAGGGATCATACAGAATCGAAGTGATAGATGCGTGGAACATGACAGTTGATGTTGTAGGTACATTTAGAGGAGAATGCAAGATAGAACTCCCTGGCAGGTCTTACATGGCTCTTCGCATAACACGTGTTTGACAGAGAATTTTGCACAAATTTTATGCATGGGGGTGGTGGTATGAGGAAATTGGCGGTTTTTTTACTTCTCGTTCTAGTAATTATGACAAGTGTACTAGCATCTAAGGTAACGCTGACAGTGTGGTGTGACGGTGCTGAAGCACCAACGGATATAGAACTGGCTATTCAGTTATTTGAGAAAGACTTTCCAGATGTGGAAGTTAAGCTAACGCGATATGCATGTGATCCTTATAAAACAAAATTAGATGTGGCTATGGCTTCGGGAGAATTACCAGATATCTTCATGACCTGGGGTGGAGGGATGTTAAGAGAATACATAGATGCTGGAAGAGTAGCTCCACTCAGTGAAGATATGGTTAGCTGGATGAAAGCAACTGTTATACCAGCAACTCTCGATGAGGTATACTACAAAGGAAAATACTGGGGAGTGCCTTTCAATAACATAATTGTAGGTGATTTCTTCTGGTACAGAAAGGACATATTCGAAAAACACGGATTAACTCCTCCAAAAACATGGGAAGAACTCATCTCCTTAGCTAGGAAGCTAAAATCTTTGGGTTATATACCTATCGCATTAGCAAATAAGACGAAATGGCCGGCAGATCACTTCTTTGCAACTCTTGCAGCTCGAGTTTGTGGATATGATGTGGCTAAAGAGATACTGGATGGAAAAAGAAGTTGGCAGGATCCTTTGATGATGAAAACTCTGAAAAAATTGGAAGAATTGATAAAACTGGGAGCATTTCCTCCTGGAGTCAATGGACTGGATTTCAACCTAGCTCAAGGACGTGTGTTGGTTTACACGGATAAGTCTCCTATGATACCCGAACTCAGTTTCATGTACGCTCTTATACATAGTGAAAGACCAGATTTAAGCGATAAAATTGACTTCTTCCCGTTCCCTATTGTAGAAGAGGGTAAAGGAGATCCACGAGAGTTGGTGGGAATTGTTGGAGATTGGTTTTTCTCAATTTCCAACTCCTCTCCCCATAAGGAAATTGCAGAACGATTTCTAAGGTATCTTCTCGATCCAAGAGTAGTGCAATATAAAGTAGAACACAACACATTCCCACCTGTTATTGGATTAGAAGCTAGAGTAGAGGATCCGATTCTTAAAAGAGTAATGAAAATTCTAGGAGAATCGCCACATGTTCAGCATTGCTGGGATACATACCTTCCTCCGGAACTGGCACAGGTTTACTTAGACACTCTCCAAAAATTCTTTGATCTGAAAATAACTCCTGAGGAGTTCGCAAAAACCATGGATGATGCTTATGAACGTTACAAGAAACGCCATCCAGAGTTTGGAAAATAAGGTAGATATATATTTCGAATAGGGGGCCCTTTCGAAGGGCTCCCTATTTAAAAGGAGAGATAGAGTATGTCTCGCTTTTTTCTCATAGCAATTATTATGCTTTTAAACACCCTGATTCTTTGTAAATATATCTATCCCGTTAAAATCAGTGAAAATGGAAGATACCTGATGGATCAAAAAGGTACACCTTTCTTATATGTAGCCGACACAGCGTGGTTCATATTTGACAGATTATCTGAAGAAGAATACGATTTTTATCTTGATGATCGGATGTCAAAAGGCTTTACAGTTATACAAGTCATGGCACCTTGGGAAAAAAACAGATTCAACTATTATGGGGAGTTACCTTTTGATGAATATGGAAATCTAGCGACACCAAATGAAAAATGGTGGAAACATGTGGATACTTTTGTGGAAAAAGCTGCTAAAAGAGGAATAATGGTTAATATAGTTCCATTATGGTTGGGTTACTGGGGAACACAATGGTTCGAGATTCTTCCAAAAAACGATTTAAAAACTTGTTTCGAATTCGGTCAATTTTTAGGCAATCGTTTTAAAAATTATAAAAACGTTATATTCACAATAGGGGGAGATCATGACCCTCAAGATAGGTTCAAATATCTCAATCAAATAGCACTTGGTATAAAAAGTATGATACCAGATAGAGTAATAACCGCTCACACATGGGAAAATAAAATAGCTACCGACTGCTATAAAGAAGCTAGCTGGTTGGATTTGAATGCTGTATACACTTATTACCCTGAATGGAACCATAATTTCCACGTTTACGTTTTAGCTCTTAAAGCTTACAATTACGTTCCCACAAAACCTTTTATCCTTATTGAAAGTGGCTATGAAAACGCTTCTATTCCTGGAATTACCACGGTAAAACCTTATCACATTCGCCGTGAAATATACTGGGCAATGTTATGTGGAGCCACAGGTTTTGCTTATGGTAATTCCGATATATGGCAATTTTCCCTTCGATGGAAAGAAGCCTTAAATGATCCAGGGGTATTCTGCGTAAAACATGCTGTCGATTTGTTCAAGAAAATTCAATGGTGGAGGTTAATTCCTGATCAGTTTCATGAGTTTCTAATTGATGGTTACGGTACCTTCAATTACAGGAATTGTCCAGATGGTGACGATTATGTAACAGCCGCTTTTACAAAAGATAGGAAATTTTTCATAGCTTATATTCCCCACACGAAGATGAAGGAAAAACGAATTCTAACAATTGATACAAGAAAGTTTTCATGTTCTACTGTAAAAATGATGTGGTTTGATCCCACTACCGGTCATTTCCTAGAAAAAGAAGTTATAAATACAGGAAAAATCATTAAAATACAAACACCTGGAAAAAATAGCGAAGGGAATAATGATTGGATTCTGATTATGGAAGGAACATAAAGCATTTATCATTTATGAAATTGCTCTTTTGTAGAACAACCGATCTCGAAATAAAACCGGATTTCTTTTTATACTCTTCACAATTCTTTTTATCGCAAAATTGGTACACCAAAAGAACATAATGAATTTTATATTGTAGTACCTTCAAGCCTTCTCTATTTCAGCAAGTATTTGCTGTGTCACAGTTGTCAGAAGTATCAAAAGTAGCAAAAAAACTCCGTAGGGTATGACGCCCCCCTACGGAACTAGATGCCTAGAAAGTTTTTGGCGCCCCCAAGGGGATTCGAACCCCTGCCTCTGGCTTGAAAGGCCAGTGTCCTAGGCCGCTAGACGATGGGGGCCAAGGCATCTGCATAGTAATATACTATAAATTCTTTTCGATTTCAAGACTTTTCGGGGGCTGTTTCAAAAATAACGTGAAGGTATAGAAAATAAAGCAGGGGAGATGATATAATCTCCCTCGCTATGAGGAGAATAAACCCCAAAACAATCATTAAACTCACTCGCTTCTTCTACTCCAAAATCATACCTATCCAAATCCCCAAACAGGGGAAGACCCAGAAATTTCTGATTTTGAGAAACCTTCCAGGAATCTTTGAATCTCGCTTTCACCCAGAATCAAGAGGATTTAAATATCGTTCCGCAAAAGGCATGTTTGATTGTGTTTCTCAACGTGAGGAACCATATGAAAAACAGCAACCAATACAGTGCAAAACCGATATGATCGATCAGTGGCATGTTAAAAATCGTTGATACAGCGTGACAAGCTGCTGCATACGCTCCTAAAGGAAATGTGAAAGCCCACCACGACAGGGCAAATGGAAGTTTGGAATTTCTCATGTAATGCAGTATCATAGCCACAGCCATCACGAACCACCATATACCGAATCCCCAAAATATGAATCCAAAGGTGAAGAATGGGCTCTTCGCTTGGATAAAATCCGAGTACTTGACCAGGTTTATGAGAGATACCGTTCCAGCACCTATTGGTCCAAGATTTATCCATATGGTTGGTGCAAGCACGTTTGGAAGAGGCCGATGCAGTATGAAGCGATACAACGAGATAGCATGCAACGCAAGGTATAGAAAAAATCCGGCCCCCCATCCAAAATAATTTATGAAAGTCACGATCTCTTTCGTCAAACCTGAAAACTGGTTCATAAGAACACTTCCTGCTATTGGAATAACTATCAATCCTACAGGAGGGATGAACCAAGCTGGGTTTATATGATCGATCTCAACGTGCTCTCCTCTGAAAGCCACGTAAGGAGTCAAAAGGCCAAAGAAAATGGTGAGTATCATACCAGGAAACCAGAATATCTTTCCAAACAGAACGTTATTTCCAATAGTGATGAAATCAGCCGCAAGTACCAGCATGCCTATAGCAATGGTCGCGTAGAAATTCGAAACGATCGGATGATAAAGATCTCTTATTGAATCTTCTCTAAAAAGAATCCACCTGAGAATCCAGGGGATTAGTAGTATAAAGAACAGTACGATGTTGAAGTAGAACAATCCATAAGATACGTATTTCAAAATTGAAAGGTATCTTGAGTAGAACGAGCTCGTGATAGCCAGTATTCCTGTTCCCATCACACATGCAAACCAAGATGGGGAGAAATTCTTTATGACATCACATCTGAGAGTTCCATTTGACATACTCTCCCTCCTCTATTCATTAATTCACTGCTTGGATAACTCTTCTGCTATTTTCAAGATGTCCAGGATCCTTTTATCTCGCAATCTCAAAAGTTTTTTTGTGCCATCTCTGCGTTCCAGTATCAAACTCGCCTCTTTCAGAATCTTAATATGTCTTGAAAGTGTCGTGACATCCAATGGGATTTGTTTTATTATCTCGCATTGGCATACCTCGCCGTTTTTCAGCAACCTCAAAATTTCGATTCGCCAAGAACAAGATAACGCTTTGAATATTTTTTCCACAAGTCTCACTCCTCAATTGTTGCATTTTAGTACAAATATGCAAATAATATCAACACCTAATTCGGGGATGTTTCAAAATTCGGTAATCGTGATCGTTCATTGGTGTTCGTTGACTGCTATTCGATAATCGCTGGTTGGTGTTGGATACCAGGGAATAGGGTACAGGGTATAGAGTAAAATCACCATCGAACATCAATCATTGAACTCCGATCAGCTAACAACCAGCATATTTTGGGTATAATCCCACACCTATTTTCCATCGGATCGAAATTTGTGATAATATCTTTTCCAAACAACCATGAGGTAGGTGATGAGGCTTGATCTGGACCATATTTTTACCACTGCTTCTTGGTTTCATCATAGGTTACATTCTCAAACACCCTCCAAAAAGTTTTTTCTTCTGGATTTTCCTGCTTTTGCTTCTCTTCTTCGTGGGTTATAAGACGGGAAAGTCGGTATCCAGTCTGACAGAACTTGGAAAGATTATAGGTGATTCGCTGGTGATATCCCTAGCTTCTATAGCTGGGAGCATTGCTTTTGTCGTTCCGTTGTGGAGGAGGATAAGATGATCCTGTTAGTATTGATGAGCGTTGGAGCTGGAATGATATTTGGAATATTAGGACTTGGAAACAACTGGATCTTTTCGAAAGGTGTGGATATATTTCTTGCCCTCCTCATATTCTTCGTTGGTTGGGAGATGGGATCGGATGTTGAGAGGGTACGAAATGTTCTGAAAAAAGGTTACAAACTCCTCCTCATACCGTTTTCCTCTATCCTAGGCTCCATCGTTGCGGGTTTTATCATAGGGTTATTTTTGAAAATGGGGCCAAGAGGAGGCGCAGTCGTGGCTTCTGGTATGGGATGGTACAGTTTTACAGGATCTTTCCTTACTTCCCAAGGTTTTGAGACACTCGGAGCCATTGCTTTCACCGCCAACATTCTGAGAGAGATTCTGACGATTTTCCTTGCACCTCTTTTGGCAAGAATCGATGTTCTGGCTCCTGTAGCTTCCGGTGGTGCAACCAGCATGGACAGCACCCTTGGCATCATAAGACTCGTCAGTGGAAGGG
>Ga0180301_10004912_pt1 | contig 10295 bp, 9 predicted proteins | sample GuaBasSediGuay16_FD_121797 | JGI IMG/M metagenome (GOLD analysis project Ga0180301, IMG submission 121797) | Subseafloor sediment microbial communities from Guaymas Basin, Gulf of California, Mexico - Guay16, Core 4569-2, 12-15 cm | ecosystem: Environmental > Aquatic > Marine > Hydrothermal... | reverse complement strand
GGTGGAGTAATAACAATATTGTCTATATTAATGTTGTCAACTCTACCAGGAGCGGCTGTGGATATACTGTATTACGTTGAGGGAAAAGCTGCTGAAGCACTATATTATATGCCTATTTCAAGGAGGAATTTGGCTCTCTACAAGGCTATAGCCGTAGTTCCATTTTCTACTCTTTCATCATTAACGCTTGGAATAATGCTTGCATATATCTATAGGAGCGCTCTACTGGGTATTCTAATATTTCTAATGACACTTATATCTTCTCCTCTCATGGCCCTTTTCTTTTCCTCAATAACAGTGCGCATGTTGCCTGAAAGCCCCTCAGCGTGGAGTGAAGCATCTATTTCACGCGGAGCGCTAGCTATAATCAAAATCATAGTAACCATTGGAATCTTCTCCTCAGCTATCATAGCTTCAATAATTCTAATACCACTACTAGGAGAACTCGCTCTCCTAGTCATTTTACTAACTTACCTGGTGGTAACTTCAGTACTAGGACTACTAGTTTACTTTAATATACCTAAGAACAAGCCAGTCTAATTTTATAGGAAATTAATAAATTAACGAGTTCATTACTCACTTAGACATTAAGAAGTTCTAATGTCAAACTAATAGGAGTACACTTGTACTGTAGGGTTTATTGAAGAGATTAAAGCCTAGAGGTGTTTCTTGAAAAGGGAAAAGGAGAACCTTATAGAGGATGAGCGAAGTTCTAAGTGTCCTAATATCGCAATACAGACTATCAGAAACTCAACACCTAGAGCACTCTACTCTATTAGGATGTTCTCTACGGACTATCAGGACTTAGTTAGAGGTAGACTAGTATAGCAATTACATGCAATCTCTATAGAATTGAAGAATGTAGAACTAGTTTATAGTAAATGCTTTCAACATATATTCGCTAACTGTTATAGCTATCATTTAGGTCCCTTTAATAATAAGCATCGTGCTTTAGGTGAATTATTACGCTCGGGTTTTCCATGCGAGTAATAGAAATCTCTGATTGGATAAGTTATGGCAAGCCTGGAGGCCCAATAGCTCGGGGGCTAACAGTAAATTTCATTGAAGTACAACCCTATCTAATGGGTTACTAACTAAACTGTGCCTTCAACTTAAATCCAAGCCATCATAAGTGAATTATTAGAATATTACTTAAAGAGATTGGAATCTTGGATAAAAACCCTGAATATTCGGGGTTTTTCGGTCTATGGGCTGTTAAGGAAATTTTAGAACATTTAATTAATCAGAATGAAAATAAGCTATTTGTCTATCCAGATTGGTGATGACCATGCCATCTGACCGTTTACTTGGGTCGCTCTAAGATAATAGTAGTTTCTTCCATCCCTTAGATTCCTATCCGTGAATTTAATCTTCACATGATATGCCTCTTGAGGAATAGCTCTATGAATCTTTACTTTCCAAGCATGGTGCCAATAAACATCCGGATTTTCTACATCCTCTGGAGAGAGGTTAAACTGCTGTGAAATCATTTTCATAGCTTCCTCCTTAAGGGCTATGATCCTACCCTGCTTTAAGAGGCTCTCTAGTGCAAATTTATGAACCTTACGGTCTATCTCGATATTGATCTCACCTTTTAAAGGAGATTCCACCTCAAAGATTATACCCTGAATAGATTTAGGCTTGGTAGTGAAAATCCACTCACATGAATTCTTTGAAGTGGAGATTATCTTCTGCCCAAAGTCTGTAAAGCAGGGCTCTATTGATATCAATTTACCATCAACTACCTCTATAGACATCCTCCAGACCTTAGGCGTGAGGGCTTTAATCCCGAAACGTCTTTGAGGACCCCAACCACATTCTATTCTTATCTTAGCACGTATAACATCCTTATAGGTAGGTAATTGCCATCTTCCTTGATGACAGTAAGTATATACTACTTTACCGTTCTTTATAATTTCTACCTTGTCGATTATGTGACAACCAATGACCTCTGCTTTTACTTCAACTGGATCTCCTTGGTATCTAATGAGTTCTCCCATCATGTAGTCATTTATAGAGAATTTCAACTTTATTCTATCACCGGTAACGCCATAAATACGCCTCTTCATAAATGCATCCCAAATAGACTCTCTGGTGAGATTCTCAGCATATACGGCCATTAAGCCATTACCCCATACTCCAGCGAAGTCCCGATGATTATCGCCTGAGGCTGTTATTCCAAGCCTATACCCTCTCTCTAACCCTTCTAGAATTGTTCCACCAGATGTTCTTGGACCCATATCCATGTTTTTATTTAAGGTAAAGGGTGTATCACAACCCTCTGAAGAGCCATGTGCAGAGTATATTTCTACAAAAGGAGAGAGATCATCATCATGAAAATTCCAATCTTTACCTCTTTCCCCAACTTGATATGCTGTATGATGAGGGATAGCAATACCTTCATTTTCTCTGAGATTATCGTATAACTCGGGTAAGGTCTCTGATGCATCTAAAGGCATATAATCCTTCAAATAGTATACGTTATGATCTCCATATCTCCTTCTATTACCGTGCCACTCGTACCCTAGAAATGTTATAAAGGTACCTGGAGAATTCATCTTAGCTATAGCTTCTTGAATTAGCACCCACTCATCGAGAAACTTATCTCTATGACCACAAGACTCTATTATGAGGCCATTCTTCTCATACCATATAAATGGATAATAAGCTATTGGAAGAAAGTCTAGATGAGCCTTAGCTGCTTCAAAAATTCTCTCAAGCCTCTCCCAGGTCAATTCAGGATACCAGATATCCTTTCCGTGTACATTAAGATGACCATCTCCCCAATATAGTTTATACTTCCCCCATTTGTAGATCATATATTATCTGCACCCCAAAACTCCGTGTCACGATTTAATAGGAGTAAAGAGTAAAAAGCTTAATCATAATCAGGCTTAGAAATTACAAGGATAGAGAGTTTTTAAGTAGGAGGCCCTTTAAGGAAGTATCTATAATCTGCGATGATTATCAATATTAAAGTTACTCTCCTTTAGGAGCTATGATAAAAAATATATAGGTGTAAATGAACCCTAATACCCGCTCTTGGCTGACTCAAGTTACTATGCTTGCATATCTGTTATTTAAGGTGATAGAATCCCCCCTAGTGATGATTAGGATAATTAAGAAAGTTTTCTCGCCTTTTGCTAAGGTTTTAAAATCGATGTATTATAAGCTACATATAGCATATTATGAACTATTGGCTTATGCCGAATCTTTAGTTGTTATGTGGATGATAAGGAGGCATGATCATGGAAACATAATGTTAGAGTATGCAGATTGTGATCAGGTAATAAAGCTTCTCTTAAGTAGGGGAGCAAGAATTTTGGTTATTTATTATTCAGGTGATGAGTTCGCATCTCCTCAGGAGACAACGGTTATGATATGGGATGATAAGCTAATTGAGTTTACGTTTATCTTCTCTGAGATTAAGTGTGAGAATGATGTTAAATGGGGTATTGCAAGTCGTATAAGGATAATCTAAGGTAGCCCGAATAAGTTCTTCGCGATCTAAGGAAATTTCGTCTCCTTTGTAGTTTCAATAATGTTTTATCGACGTCTATTTATACGTCTTTAAGAATTCTATACTCACGAGGGCATTAACTTGTCGTTACCTAAGGAATGGGTAGAGAAAGCTAATGTCTTCTTAAAAGATGCTGAAAGGCACTTAAAGGAAGGACATTACTGGCTTTCTTGTTTTGATTCCCAGCAAGCTGCTGAGCTTTATCTTAAGGCATTACTAGTGGCATTAACCGGCCTACATCCCTTTACGCATGATTTAGTAGAGCTTCTTACCTCCCTTAAAGAGTTAGGGTTAGAAGTTCCTCCAGAGCTTTATACTTATGCTGATGCTCTAACACCTCACTATACCATGTCTAGATATCCTGGTAAGAAACCTTTAAAATACAATAAGGGATTAGCTGAAAGGTGTTTAAAATATGCATATTCCATCATCGAATGGGTTAAGAAGCAGACTTCTTAGATATCTAGCAAGAAGGCAGTTAGCTAAAGAAGAACTCTTCCAGAACTATATTAAGCTATTAATAAGAAAGATTTCTAGATCAACTATACTAATATTCGGATCTAGGGCTAGAGGAGACTTTGTTCCATATAGTGATTACGATGTGGCAGTAATACTTACATTTATTAATGATAAGTTAGAGTTGATCGAAAAGCTAAGAAGACTTAAACCTAAAGGACTAGATCTAGATCTCATAGTATTGTCCATCAATGACCTTAGAGATCCTATTGTAAAATCCATGCTAAGTGACAGCAAGATACTCTATGATGGTCTAGGACTTAAATCTGAATTAAGACATTTAGGCTTAATTAGAGATAGCTATAATGATATTCGCACCTAGCTACACTTACGTTTACCTCTCTCATACCCGGCTAGGCGTAAGGTCTTAAGTGTGAACTATAGTGAACTTCCTTAGTAAGTTTATGAATTTCAAGATTTTATCAAGTTGAGGTTCTGGTAACTTGTTGTTATAATTATCGTAACTTATATAGACTCTTTTAGGTTCTATCCTTCTTAAAGCCCTTGTGAATTCCTTTAAGTCAAAGTCGAGGATGGGTTCTATGACTATTACCTTATGAGACTAATTAAGCTCAGTCATTACTCTTATTCGTTCACTAGGATTCGGCGCTCTTGATATTTGCTCATATCCTTCATCTTTATTAGTTTCTATGGTTGCGTCTTACATCCAGTAATTGGATTTCATGATATTCATGTTTCATATAATGTTAATTAATGAGCTTAGATCTCGTGATACTTTCTAGTTTAAAAGTGAAACTTCTTAAATCTTTGAGAAATAAATACTGAAGATCGACTTAAGCTCTTTATAGTTCAAGAAAGCTCGAGGATAAAGGATGAACTATCATAAGACATTACCTGGAAGGAATTTAGTGTAATGTTAATAAATGAGACACTTGATAGGGCACTTTTCCAGATAGTTGGATCGTTCTTTGTTAACTTTTAAAAACTATAGTTAGAAATTAATGGTATTAGAGAGGTGAAATGCATGGATCTTGATGTTATAAAGTCGATACCTTTGATTGATGTACATACCCATGTAAACTTCAAAGAGCCTACGGCTAAGGATCCAAGTCAGATATTATTGTACCATTATATAGCTACTGAACTTAGATCCATAGGAGTTCCTGTGGAGGAGATCAGAGAGAAAAGCAAAGATCCGGTTAAAGACTTATTACCTTACTTTAAGTATATCAGAAATACTGCCACATATTGGTGTCTTCGCCAGATACTCTCTGACCTATATGAATTCCACGAAGATCCTAGTCCTGAGAACTGGGAAAGACTTAAAGAACTTATAATTGACAGAGCTAAGAGCAAAGATTGGGTTAGTGAATTATTAAGAAATAAGTTAAATGTTGAAAGAATCTTCCTAACCATTAATCCGCTTGAAGAACCTAAACTAGATTTTGATAGAAGACTATATGTAGCTTCTTTAAGACTAGATCCGCTAGTAGGAGGACTATCCAAGGAGACTATTACCCAACTAGAAAAAATCTCTGGCGAGGAGGCAAGTAGTCTTGAAGGGTTCTATGAATGTATCCTTAAGTGTTTTAAGAGATTACGAGATTTAACTGCTACTGCGGCTATAGCATTTCAAAGTCCTGAAGTCTACACACTTGTTAATCAGAATTTAGGTAAGGAATCTTATGAAAAGCTATATCGAGGACGACCGCTCTTCGAGAGAGATGTAGGAATTCTGAGATCTATTGCTTTTAGTATCATATTGGACGTATGTAGAGAGTTAAAGCTTCCAGTGCAGATAATGTTAGGCGTCGTACGTGACCTACCTGGAGCTTCACCTCCAGACTATGCAATTGCCTTTAAGCAAGAGGGTTTATTAGAATTATGTAGATTCTTCGGCGCCTATGATGATGTTGCTTTTCATCTAATTTCTGCATACAGATTCCAGTCTCATGAATTAACTATCATAGCTAAGAACTATCCAAATGTTTACCTAACAGGATATTGGTGGTATTGCTTCTATCCTGAGAGCATAGCGGGACACCTGCTTGAGAGACTACAGTTAATACCAATGAGTAAGATATGTGGTTTCTTTAGCGATGCATATGTATTGGAATGGATATATGGCAAGTCAGCTTTAGTACGTAAGATAACATATGAAGCCTTAAGGTTCATGGTGCGCAGAGGCTTCTATTCTAAAGAGTTAGCTGAGGACATAGCTAAAGCTATATTCTTAGAAAACCCGAAGAAGCTCTTTAATCTCTAATTTTCTTATTTATTCGCTTAGTATGATGCTAGAAGTATTACAAGAACACTTAATCCCTAGTAATATAATGAGGCTCTCACATTTCTTAATCTTGACTTTAGTCGTAACTCCCGTATTTAAGGACTAGCTCTATGACACGTTTATACTTCTGAAAGCTAACATTCTTGGGTACTGAATGGTCAGAATGGTATATATAGCCTCCCCCTTCTTTAGCTATACTAATCTTCCTCTTTATCTCCTCTTCTATAGGTCTAGGATCGTCAAGGCTCATGAGTCTAACATCTATGCCACCCATAAATGATATTTTATCTCCGTACTTTTCCTTAAGCTCTACTAAATCCATACCTGCTTTGACCTCTAGAGGTTGCAAGACATCAAATCCCTCTTCTATAAAATATGGTATTAGGTCTTTCACTCTACCGCAACTATGAAGGAATACGTACATGCCTTTAGACTTAAAGAACCTGCATAATTCTTTAAATACTGGGTGTAGTTGTTCTTCAAAGTACTTTGGTGAGAAGAAAAGTCCATTTCTATATCCTAGATCACAATAGAGGAAGGCTCCATCAAACTTAAACCCACCTTTGAGCATGATGTCGCACATTTTCATTACAAGCTTAGCATCAGTCCAATACATATCTACTACCCAATCAGGATCCTTGATGACAGCCATGAGTAGCTTGTCGGTCTTAACATAATTCTGAATCTTATCAAAGCCTACAGCCGCACCATACATTATAAATCTTCCACGACTTCTCTCACGATAATATCGATTTAATCCTGTAACCCAGTCTACTCTTTTTTCACTAGGCTTGAGTCGAATCTTGATTCTTTCCCAATCTTCTTTTGATTTACATGGCCAATCAATAATTTCAGGGGTAGTAGAATAATCCTTATGATTCCTTCTAACGCTACCAAAGCTTGTTCTCTCAATTATGTATTCATTGTCTTCATATAATACTTCAATAGGAAACTGTGGTGACGTATCTGCACTGAATATAGCTATCTCATAGCCGAAGAAGTCTGCAGGAGAAACGCCTGAAGGAAGCCCCTCTTTTCTCCATCTATCCACAGTAGCAGCCCAGGGAGTATCATGAATAGGTATGCGATCTAAGCGATCTTCTTTATGCTCTAGGGCGTATTTTACTCTATCGCGTGGAGTTAGCTTAGACATGACTCCTCAAGTCATATTTGTTGAAGGATGGCTTATTTAAGCTATGAGAGTGAGCAGGAATTATACTCCTAGTTTCCAGATGACTCTATATACATTCTGAAACTTTAGCTTGCTAGAAACTCCTCGGCTAATGTTTTACATTTAATCTCTTTTAGGACTAAGGATATATTGATAAAGGTAGTTAATATTAACTATAATGTAACTAGGAATTTAAGGGAATAGAAATCTTATATGTTTAGGTGTGTTCATGAGTAGGCGTGCTCCTTATGGTAAGAGGCTTGAGGACTGTCTTGAGGCTATATATGTCCTTCAGAAGGAAAAGGGAGTAGTTAGAGTTAGGGATTTAGCCGCTATGCTTCATGTTAAACCTTCGACGGTTGTGGGATTTTTAGATAGGCTCGTTAAGGAAGAGTATATAGAGTATGAGAAGAGAGAATTTATTAGGCTGACGCAAAAAGGGGAAGAGGTAGCCTCTAGGATTTATGAGGATCACATAAAGTTGAGAGAGTTCTTGAGGAAAGTGTTAATGTTGCCAGATGATATTGCTGAGGAGGATGCTTGTTATATCGAGCATGGAATTCATAAGGAGACTATGAGTAGGATAGGGTTATTTTTAGATTTCATTGATAGGCATATCGAGAAGCAAGGTTTTATGAATTTTCTAGAGAGGCTTAGATATTTCTACGAGTATAGAGAACTTCCTGAAGAATGCAAGAAAAGGTTACGCCTAGGATAAGATTCTATTTTTCTAGGCTTATTAGTGCACATCCATCATTCTGTAGTCCCTGTAGTCTATATTCCTATCATTTATGTGCAATGGCACATAAATAAGCTTAAATATTAGGTATAGCTAATTCTGTTAGGTATTACTAACAGAGGGCAGATGATGAGGAAAGACTCAAAAGATGCTAAAGTAGGGAAGAGAAAGGCGGGACTCATTAGGCTTTCAGATGCTGAAATTGGAAAGACGTATATTGTCGTGAAAATAGAAGGTAGGGGCTTCATAAAGAAGAGATTACTGGATATGGGGATATTGCCGGGCTTAGCGGTTAGGGTTATTCGGGTTGCACCATTACGTGATCCTATAGAGATTTCTGCAAGGGGCATACCTGTTAGTGTTAGGAAGTCTGAGGCAAGATATGTGGTAGTCAAAGAGGTGAACAACATTTGATGCCCCTAGCGTTTGCGCAAGAAGGGGCTATAGTTCGTGTTCTCCAAATAAGAGCTGGGAGAGGGCTAGCTCGTAGACTAAGAGAACTTGGTATCTTTGAGAATCAGCTTTTAAGAGTAGTGAAATCTCGTGGTCCTGGTCCTACTATAGTGGAAATCCTAAGCAGTAATGCTAATCAAAGGTGCTTTACGTATACGTTTACCTCCTGTCCTTATCGTCGCATCGGAGGTAGAGTTCTTTTAGGTTTTGGGATTTCTATGAAGATATTTGTCGAGGAGGTGAGGAATGCATGAGCGTAGTAAATGATGTTAAGTTAGAACGTACGAAAATAGCCCTTGCTGGCATTCCCAATGTAGGCAAATCGCTTATATTTAATCGGCTAACAGGTGGTCGAGCTTGGGTAGGTAATTGGCCAGGTGTGACCGTAGAGAAGAAAGTAGGTAGATTAAAGATCAAGGATAATGAACTAGAAGTTATTGATCTTCCAGGTATCTATAGTTTAACTGCATATAGTATTGATGAACTAATAGCTAGGAATTTCATAGTTGAAGAAAGACCAGATGTAGTAGTCTGTATATTGAATGCTGCTAATCTCGAGAGAAGTCTCTACTTAGCAATTTCCCTTCTTGAGTTAGGTGCCAACCTTGTCTTAGATCTAAATATGATTGATATTGCCGAGAATGAAGGATATGAGATCGACTATAAGAAACTGCAATCAACTCTAAAAATACCTGTAGTACCGACCATTGCTACTGAGGGATATGGCATTAATGAGCTTAAAGAAGCCATCTTAAGCGCTACGAGGAAAAGATATATCAACATTGAGGTGGTAAATTATGGAATTGACGTAGAAAAAGAGATAAAGCGATTGAAATCCCTATTAAATGAATTAGCGCCTAAGTTATGCCAGAAATATCCGCCCAGATGGGTTGCGATAAAACTCCTTGAAGGAGATGAGGACATACTCTCTAAGGTTAGCAAATTACCTTATGGCTCAAAGATATTGAGAGAAGTAGAAAAATCGAAGTCGCTCCTTGAAGAGAAAGTAGAGGATCTAGAATCCTACATTACGGAATGCCGATATAGAAAGGCTCTCGAGATAGCACAACAAGTTCTTAGGCGTGTTAAAGAGCCTGAGGTTACAATAACAGATCTCTTAGACTTCGTGCTTACGCATAGAGTCCTTGGAATGCCTATTGCTCTATCCATAATGTATCTCCTCTTCAGGTTTTCTTTCGAGGTCTCAACGCCTTTAGTGGATATGATAGATATCTCCATGAATACTTGGCTTCATGATTGGCTTTTAGGTCTTTCAATTCTTCCTGAATTTTTGAGGTCATTCCTTGCAGATGGTATTATAACAGGAATAGGAAGTGTATTAGTCTTCCTTCCTGTGATTGCACTTTTCTTCCTAGGTTTTGCATTACTTGAGGATGTAGGCTATATGGCCCGAATGGCCTTCATAGTCGATAAGATATTTCATAAATTCGATCTTCCTGGAAAAGCTGTGATACCATTGATTATAGGCTTTGGTTGTAATGTGCCAGCTGTAATGGCTACTAGAACAATAGAAGACGAAAATGAGAGAAAAGTAGCCGCCTTAATAGCTCCTCTATCATCATGTAATGCTAGGTTACCAGTTTACATAGTTATAGCTAGTGCAGTGCTAAAAGCTTATGCAGGAGCT
>Ga0180301_10004911_pt1 | contig 10297 bp, 7 predicted proteins | sample GuaBasSediGuay16_FD_121797 | JGI IMG/M metagenome (GOLD analysis project Ga0180301, IMG submission 121797) | Subseafloor sediment microbial communities from Guaymas Basin, Gulf of California, Mexico - Guay16, Core 4569-2, 12-15 cm | ecosystem: Environmental > Aquatic > Marine > Hydrothermal... | reverse complement strand
GTGGCTAAATTTACGACAGTTTTACGATAAACTCTTGTACTTTTGCGACAGGCAATTTTTACTTCCACGCCACCGTAAACGAGATGTATAACGCCGCCTGTGCGTGTGGTGAGAAGGGTGTGGCGGATCGCATTTATAAGGTGCCTGGTAGTGATGTGCTGGCTCGATGCCAACCTTTATTATTCTTCGGGTGAATCTCTATTTCAGATGAAGCGTTTGACTCTCGTAGTTTCAGGTGATGTACAGCGGGCAGGATATCGTGACCGGGTGATTGAGCTTAGCAGGAGTCTTGGCTTGAGTGGGTATGCTGAGAACCTCCCGGATGGCAGGGTCAGGGTGGTTGCCGAGGGAGAGGAAGAAAAACTTGATCTCTTAAGAGAACATGCTGATATCAGGAATGCGCTGATAAACGTTGAAAGCATTAAGAGCAGTTTCAGTGAAGCGACAGGCGAGTTCTCTAACTTCTCCAAGCTCGTCAAGAGTGGCGAGACCTATGAACGGCTTGACACCGCAGCAGAACTTTTAAAAGAGTTGATCGACATCACAAAACACGGCTTCAACACTCTGAACACCACGATGACAGCAGGCTTTGATAACTTGGCAGAAGGACAGCAGAAGATGCTTGAGAAACAGGATTCTTTGATAAGATTAACTGAAGAAGGATTCAGTGACGTAAAAACCGAAATGAAGACAGGTTTTGGCGAAGTAAAACAGGAGATGGGAAAAGGATTTGCAGAAGTTAAGTGAAGTTCATCTTCTGCGAGACGATTTCAGGGAGCTCTTCATGCGAGAGGTGAATGAGCTTCGGGGCGAGATCGCAGAGATAAAAGCCACACTGGCACGAGTGCAGACATAATAAAGTGGCAATGAAATCTTAATATCTCATGATATTTCACAAATAAATATAATTATCTGCATCAATTATTCTGTATCAAATAATTTCGAAAGATTTTTATCCGACAAGGGTTCACGTTTAGATAACCTAAGTGGAACTGTCACAAAAAACATCCTGCAGGACTCAAACACATCGCGGCACTTCCACCGGAGGGGAAAGGAGGAAGGAGGAAAAATAGATGACCATGGAGAGGGGCAGAGGGCGCAACCTCAGAACCGCGGTTGGAATAACCACGCTTACAATACTATTGCTCCTCGCATGCGCAGGCACCGCGGCGGGTGCGAGATGGGGAGTGGACGACTCCGGCGGCGCGAACTATACGAGCATAGGGGCGGAGGTGGACGCGGCAGTGATGCCTTTTTACGAAGAGACGACGCATCATCATCCTTCTTCGTTTGATCATCCGCCATGGATAAGAGAAGGGAGGGATCTTCGTCCACCTGCCCCTGAGAGAATCAGAAGAGCTCGCGTTGTTCATACCTCAGCAAATCCTCCTGAAGAGGAATGGAAGAGGACTTTTGGCGGGTAAAATATCGATTGGGGCGAGTCAGTCAAGCAGACCTCGGATGGCTACACAATAGCTGGATGGACAGTGGGTGCGTGGCTAACGGCTTTGAATTATAGTGGTGCTTTGGAAGGTTTAGAGAGGGATTTGATGGCCAGACTTGTAACTGAGATTAAGTTCAGAGGGACTGTAACTGGACAGAATCCCCCACAAATTGGTGCTCTCTGGTGGAATGGAGTGTAGATGAGGTTATAAGTGGACCACATCCTTGTAGCAACGAAATGACTGTAAGTGTGTTTATTTATCCTCCTTTTGGATACTTCGATCCAAATATCACAATCGGGGACATGGTGGAGGTTTATGGCAACTACAGCGAGGATCAGAATGGATGTAGCGTTTCCCTGAATGGCAAGGAAGATTGTTATATAATACCAGCATCAAGAGTCCACAACCTCGACACAGGAGAAGACTTCACAACGATCCAGGCTGCAATAGACGACCCTGATACAAAAGACGGGCATACGATCACCGTTGACCCTGGGACCTATACCGAGAATGTGAACGTTTACAAGTCTTTAACAATAAGGTCAACCTCTGGAAATCCCGAGGACACGATTGTAAGAGCTTCCAATTCTAGTGACCGCGTCTTCCATGTGACTGCAGATAATGTTACAATCTCGGGCTTCACCGTGACCGGGGCTACTGGCTATGTTGCTGGAGTTTACCTCCACAGCTCGAATAACTCCAGAATAGAGAACGTAAACGCCTCGAACAACGAAGATGGCATCTATCTGTATTATTCAAGCAACAACACCATCTACCTCAACAACTTCATCGACAGCACAGATCATGTTCATTCTTATTCTTCAACAAACATCTGGAACTCCACCGAGCCAATAACTTACACCTACAACGGAAGCCAGTACACGAATTACTTAGGAAACTACTGGAGTGATTACAATGGAAATGATGCCGATGGGGATGGGATTGGCGATACTGCTTACAGCATAGAGGATTATCATTATTATTATCCGCAGAAGGATTATTATCCGTTGATGGAGAGGTTTGTGGATTACATCGGAGTAACTCCAGCTCCGAACCAGCCGCCGATCGCTAATTTCACATACTACCCAGAAAAACCTGTTGTAAATCAGACCATAGCCTTCAATGCCTCCTCTTCTCACGATCCTGATGGCACGATTGTTTCCTACGAGTGGGATTTCGGGGATGGAAACGTCACGAACACAACAGAGGAGATAATAAATCATTCCTATTCAGAAGCAGGGAGCTATGATGTAAAATTAGCGGTAACAGATGATGATGGAGCGACAAATTCAACAAACCGGACTGTGATGGTGGGATGTGGCTACCTCAACTCAGACGGTGAGATAAACATGACCGATGTTTGCCTGCTGCTTGATCATGTCGGCAACCACAGTGATTACGAGTGGATGGCCGATGTGAACTGTGATGGCTCTGTTAACATGGGTGATGTGATCTTATTGCTCAATCATCTGAACGATCCTGGGAAGTATAATCTCAATTGTTGTGAGGAGAGTGAATGAAGATCTGGTACGATTCGACTTCAAATCGTCAGATTTATATACCAAAAATAGAGAGCACTACTTTTACTGGTATGGAGTTGGAGTGTGAGAAGGATACTATCAGCATCGGTATTTGCAGTTATTCTGTTATTAGCAACGATGTTCGCTCCTGCTAATGCTTTTGATTTTATCAAGGGTGTTGATTACAGTCTACACATGCCAGGCGAGAACTGCTCTGAATTCGGAAAAGCCAACTATTCTCAAGATTTCGAGTGGATGAAACAAGCGAACATAAACACTATCCGCACTTACGATTGGATTCCAGAGGAGATTTTGGCTAACGCAGCGGAATATGAAATAAAAGTGATAGAGGGAATATGGATACATACAGATGGCAACTTCTCAGACGAAACCTTCAAGAACGAATGCAAGAACCATATTGCGGAGGTCATTAACAGGGACAAAGATAAGCCGTGTATAATTGGCTGGTGCATCGGGAATGAATTGAACGAAAACGCAGTTGAAAAAGTCGGAAAGGAGGAAACCGAAAAATTCCTAGAAGAACTATACAATTATGCTAAATCCCTTGATTCCAACCAAAACCATTTTGTAACTCACGCAAACTGGCCTCCGTTAGATTCTCTCGACCTGTCCTTCTTCGATGTGATAAGTTTTAATGTCTACTCCTATTGGCCGCCAAAAGTTGTGAGCAGTGGTTATTATGGCTATTTATGCTATTTAAAAAGTAAATATCCTGATAAACCCATTTTAATCACAGAATTCGGCTACAGCACCAGCCCAAATGGTTCAGGGAACTGTGGTTATGGTAGAAATAGTGAAGAAGAGCAAGCCGATTGTATAAAACAGCGATGGAACGACATCGTTAGAGTGGGCTGTTTGGGCGGTATTGTTTTCGAGTGGAACGATGAATGGTGGAAGAATAATTGTACTGGAGATGATAAAAATTCCCACAACCTAAATGACCCTGAAGAGTGGTTCGGTGTAATCGCAGTTAATGGCACCGACCCGGATAACTATACACTGAGGAAGAAGCAGGCATACTATGCTATTAAAGAAAGGTTTGGTGAAGAATATCCCACGAAAGCAGATTTGACGAGCCCTGTCATAGACGATTTTGAAGATGCTGATATGAGTGATTGGTTTGCAATTTCAACTCCAAATGCATCCATCAGCCTATCATCTTCAAATAACAGTAAAGTTGGAAATTATTCGATGAAGATCGCTTATAATATAAATGAGTATGATAAAAATTGGTGTCTCGTTTACAGGCAAGTAAATAGATGGGTAAATTATGACAATGTAAGTTTATGGGTATATGGAGATAATTCTGGCAATACGTTGGAGATCAAGCTTGAGGAAGATTATGGTGAGGAACGATGGGTGTATGCGCCAATTATAAATTGGAGTGGATGGAAAAAACTCGAAATACCAGTGTCTTCCTTTAGCGCAGAAGAGATAGCAAATGGCATTTTTGATAAGTCAAAGATAAAACGCTTTACACTGGCTATATCTGGAGCCAACCCCTCCAATTCCACTATTTATGTGGACGATATTACACTGAACTTATCCGACATGTCAGACGAGGATTTTCTTGATATGGTAGAACATGCCACATTTAACTATTTCTGGAATGAAGCAAACCAGAGCAACGGTTTAATCAGGGACAGAAGCACGTCAGACTCCCCCTGCAGTATTGCAGCGGTAGGTTTTGGTCTCTCAGCAATATGCATAGCAGAAAGTAGAGGATGGGTAAACCGCAGAGATGCATCTGACCGAATACTGACCACACTCGAAACTTTTGATGATTTATACAATAAAGAAGGGTTTTATTATCACTGGATTAACATGAGCACGGGTGAGCGCGAATGGAGTTGTGAAGTATCATCTATTGACACTGCGCTCTTGATGGCAGGCATATTACATGCTGGTGTGCATTTTAAAGAGAATGAAAGCATAAGGGAGTTGTCAAAAGAGCTCTACGAAAGAGTAAATTGGAGATGGATGCTCAATGGAACAGATACCATTGCAATGAAGTGGACACCTGAAGATGGCTTATCACCAGACTATTGGTATGGGTATAATGAAGCAATGATTCTGTATCTGCTGGCTGTTGGCTCACCGACTCATCCAGTTCCAGATCCAAAGAGGAGCTGGGATGCGTGGGCAAGCACCTATGGTAAGGGATGTGGCAGGATGATAGACGACTTTGAAGACGCTGATCTGAGTGACTGGCACCCTTTTACAAATTCCAGTGCATCCATCAGTATATCGCCTTCAAATCGCAGTAAAATCGGAGATTATTCGATGAAGATCGACTATCATATAGAGTATAATACTGGCGGAGAACAATGTGGCATCTACATGGATAAAAATACATGGGCCAATTATGGTAATGTAAGTTTATGGGTATATGGTGACAATTCTGGCAATACATTGAGAATCAAGCTCGAGGAAAGTCGTGTCGGGGAACACTGGATATACGAATCACCTTTAAATTGGACGGATTGGAAACAGTTTGACATACCACTTTCTTCTTTCAAGGTGTGGGAACGGACAAGGAAGGATGGTATACTGGATATGACCAAGGTCAATCGATTCACGGTTGTCATATTGGGAGCCAATACATCCGATTCCACGATTTATGTGGATGACTTTAAATTGCCATGCAACTCTTCAAATTGTTCTAATGGTGAAGATTTTATCTATTGCTGGACCGGAAGCTTATTTACCTATCAATATTCTCATTGCTGGGTTGATTTCAGAAATAGGCACGATGCTTATGCCGATTACTGGCAAAACTCGATAAACGCGGTCAAGGAAAATAGATTGTTCTGTATTGATGAGAGTGATGTGTATGCTACCTACGGAGATAAGTGTTGGGGATTGACCGCGTGTGATGGGCCTTGTGGATACACCGGCTATGGGAGTTGTCCTGCTTATTATCACGATGGAACGATCGCACCAACAGGTGCAGGCGGGTCAGTGGCATTAGCCCCAGATATTGCTATTCCTGCTCTGCGGTATATGTATAAAGCATATGGAGGCAGAATCTGGGGTAAATACGGGTTCAAGGACGCATTCAACCTGGATACGAATCTTTATCTTGACGGATATCAGCCATGGTGGGATGAGGATTACATCGCCATCGATGAAGGAGCGATCATGCTCATGATTGAGAATCATCGTAGTGGATCGGTGTGGGACGAATTTATGCAGAATGAAAATATTAAAAAAGCCATGGACGCGGCAGGGTTTATGGAACGCGGTGACGTGAACAGCGATCACGCGCATGACAAGGATGATATCCTCGCACTCATAAACCACGTAGGCAATCCCGCGGTGCACCCGATCCATGAGTGGGCGGGTGATGTGAACTGTGATGGCTCTGTTAACATGGGTGATGGAATCCTATTACTGAATCACGTGGGTGATCCGGATAGGTATGGTCTGGGGTTGAGAAGCAAGTGTATATGTTGGGTGTGATGTCTTTGACAAGGGAAGCGATGTTGTATACAGGGGTTGGTGATGGCAGGGTTGAGTGTGGTGTGTGCAGTCGTAGGTGTGTGATCTCTCCTGGTAAGCTTGGTTTCTGTCGCACGCGTGAGAACAGGGACGGTAAGCTGTACACTCTGATCTATGGGCTTGTATCGAGTGTTTCCGCCGATCCGATTGAGAAGAAGCCGCTCTATCATTTTATGCCTGGCAGCTTGAGCTACTCTCTTGGAACCGTGGGGTGCAACTTCAGGTGTCTCCATTGCCAGAACTACACGGTCTCGCAGATGCGTCATGATGAGGTACGCACATTCGAATTATCGCCTGAGGATGCTGTTAGCCGTGCGCTTGAAACGGGGTGTCGAAGCATGGCGTTCACGTACAACGAGCCCACGATATGGTTTGAGTACACGTACGATACCGCGCGGCTTGCACATGATTCCGGGCTTGCTAACGTGTATGTGACAAATGGTTATATCACCGAGGAGGCACTCAAGACCATTGCACCATACCTTGATGCACTCAGTTTTGACATCAAGGCATTCAGTGATGACTTCTATAAGAATATTTGTCATGCCAGACTCGCGCCAGTACTCGATACTGCACTGCTTGGAAAAGAGCTTGGGATGCACATAGAAGTTGTAAATCTCATAATCCCGACTCTCAACGACTCTACAGATGAAATAAGGGAATTTGTGGAGTGGATCAAGGATAACCTTGGCGCAGATACTCCTCTCCACTTCACACGCTTCTACCCATACTACAAGCTGAACAACCTCCCGCAGACACCGTTCAACACGCTTGAAGAAGCCTACAGGATCGCTAAAGATGCTGGAATGGAGTACGTTTACATCGGAAACGTGCCCGATACAGAGCAAAACAACACTTATTGTCCCAGTTGTGGCAGAGAGCTGATCAAACGATACGGCTTTCATGTGGTAGAGAACAGGATCACGCCCGATGGCAAGTGTCCAGAGTGCGGCACAAGGATCAAGGTAAAAGAGTGATGAGACTCAAGGGTTTTAAGTACCTTGATCATCCTACTGCACCGTGTATGTATGCGGTTGACACACATCTCTTGGTGATACGATGAAGTATATCGTTGTCACTGGCGGTGTTATGAGTGGGCTTGGAAAAGGAATAACTGCCGCGTCTGTTGGCAGGATTTTGAAGAACAAGGGCTATGATGTCACTGCAATCAAGATCGACCCCTACATCAATATTGACGCTGGCACCATGAGCCCGTACCAGCACGGCGAGGTCTTCGTCCTTAAGGATGGCGGCGAGGTAGACCTTGACCTTGGTAACTATGAGCGTTTCCTCGATTCCGAACTCACCCACGATCACAACATCACCACAGGAAAAGTCTACCAGAGCGTGATAGAGAAGGAGCGCCGCGGCGATTATCTCGGAAAGACCGTTCAGATCATCCCACACGTCACCGATGAGATAAAAGAGAGAATACGAACTGTTACAGCGGCAAGCGGTGCTGAGATCTGCATGATCGAGATAGGCGGAACAGTGGGCGATATCGAAAGCATGCCATTCCTTGAGGCCGTGCGCCAGATGCATGCTGAAGAGCCCGAGGGCCACATGGCGTTTCTCCACGTTACACTGGTGCCCATGGACAGTCAGGGCGATCAGAAGACCAAGCCAACCCAGCACTCTGTACGTGAACTCCGAGAGCTCGGACTGCGCCCAGACATGATCATTGCACGATGCAGGGTACCTCTCGGGGAGGGTGCAAAGAGTAAGATATCAATGTTCTGCGACGTGCCGCCCGAGGCTGTGATCAGTGCCCATGATGCAGAAGAGATCTACACGGTGCCACTGCAGATGGAACGCGAAGGTCTCTCAGATTATCTGATGCGTAAGCTGAACCTCTCAGTCTTCGAGATCCGAACCCACTGGGGCGAGATGGTCGAACGGATGCGCCGCATAACAGGAGAAGTTAACGTTGCAATCGTTGGCAAATACACGAACCTCCAGGACGCCTACATAAGTATCAGAGAGGCTCTCAAACACGCCTCAATCGAATGCAAATGCGCTGTCAACCCGACATGGATTGAATCAGAAGAACTGGAAGAAAAACCTGACCTGATAGAAAAACTCGATAGGTACGACGGCATACTGGTCCCGGGCGGATTCGGCTCACGCGGAACCGATGGCAAGATACGAACAATCCGCTACGCAAGAGAACACGAGATACCCTACCTCGGACTATGCCTCGGAATGCAACTTGCAGTGATCGAATTTGCACGAAACGCCCTCCAACTCAAAGACGCCGACAGCTCAGAATTCTCAAACACAAAAAACCCAGTGATAGACCTCCTACCAGAACAAGAAGAGCTCGAAGACCTCGGAGGAACTATGCGACTCGGAAACTACGAAGCCGAGATAACCCTGGAGAGCCTCGCACACAGAATATACAACAAAACAACGATCACCGAGCGCCACCGTCACCGCTACGAGGTAAACCCAGAATACATAGAAAAAATCGAGGCAGAAGGCATGAAATTCACAGGAAAGAACAAAAACAGGATGGAGATACTGGAAATACCCTCACACCCATTCTTCATCGCATCACAATTCCACCCCGAATTCAAATCAAGACCAGGAAAACCAGCACCACTCTTCAAAAGCTTCGTAGAAGCCATGATAGAACATAAAAACAAGAAGGAGTTATGAAACATGGTCAAGATCGAAACATTCATCCAGAAAGCAATTGAACGGATCAAACGGGAGGTGAAGGGGAGAGCGATCATCGCGGTCTCAGGCGGAGTTGACAGCTCAGTCTGCGCAATACTCGCAAACAGAGCAATAGGAGACCTGCTCACGCCCATATACATCGACACAGGACTCATGAGAGCAGGCGAAACAGAACGAATAAGAGAAACATTCAAAGACATAGACCTCGAAATCGTCAACGCAAAAGAACGATTCCTACAAAACCTGAAAGGAATAATAGACCCAGAAGAAAAGAGAAAAGCCATAGGCGAAACATTCATACGAATATTCGAAGAAGAAGCACGCAAAAGAGACATCCACTACCTCATACAAGGAACCATATACCCTGACCGAATCGAATCAGAAGGCGGAATCAAAAGCCACCACAACGTAGGCGGGCTACCCACCAACATAGACTTCGACAAAATAATAGAACCAATCGACGAACTCTACAAAGACGAAGTAAGAGAAATAGCACGAACGCTCAAACTACCAACCGAAATAAGCGAACGCATGCCATTCCCCGGACCCGGACTCGCCGTACGAATCATAGGCGAAGTAACAGACGAAAAACTCGAAGCAGTACGAAAAGCAAACACCATCGTAGAAGAAGAACTACTCGAACCATACAAACCCTGGCAAACATTCGCAGCACTACTCGAAAAAGGAACAGGAGTAAAAGGCGACATCCGAGTCCACGGCTGGATAATAGCAGTACGAGCAGTAACATCCCGAGACGGAATGACAGCAGACACACCCCAGCTACCCTGGCAAACGCTCCAAAAAATCGAATCACGCATCACACGAGAAATACCCAACGTAACCCGCGTACTCTACGACCTAACACCAAAACCACCAGCAACAATAGAATTCGAATAAAGGTTACCAGACAAACTTTGAACTATATTCACCAAATTTTTAAAAGGGGAAACGTATATGGAACATGAGGGTTCATAGAACAAGTTATTTTATCTTGTGGGATTGTCATGGACGACGATAATACGGATATTTTAGTTCGATTATCTGTACTCACTAAGGGACCGTTACTTGAGCGCCGAAATGAAATTCGCAAATCACTATTGCTTGCTACTCTTTCTACCTATGAGTTGGGAT
>Ga0180301_10004910_pt1 | contig 10298 bp, 10 predicted proteins | sample GuaBasSediGuay16_FD_121797 | JGI IMG/M metagenome (GOLD analysis project Ga0180301, IMG submission 121797) | Subseafloor sediment microbial communities from Guaymas Basin, Gulf of California, Mexico - Guay16, Core 4569-2, 12-15 cm | ecosystem: Environmental > Aquatic > Marine > Hydrothermal... | reverse complement strand
GGGAATTTTTGATTCATTTAGAAAAGGCTTAAAAAAGACTAAAGAAAAGTTTTTTTCAAGAATAACTGGGATTCTAAAGAGTAGAAAATTTGATGAGAATTTGAAAGAAGAACTCGAAGAACTTCTAATAGAAGCTGATGTAGGAGTGGAAGCAACGATGTTTCTCATGGAGGAACTAGAGAGAAAAAACGGTGATGTTCTGGAATCCTTAAAAGAGACTCTTATTGAGATACTATCTTTTGACACATCTCTCAGAATCCCACAGAATCCACCTTTTGTTGTGAGTGTGATTGGAGTTAACGGTTCTGGAAAAACCACCACCGTTGCGAAACTGGGAAAGATATTCATAGATGAAGGAAAAAGTGTTGTACTGTCAGCTTCTGATACCTTTAGAGCAGCTGCAATAGAACAACTAAAAGTATGGGGAGAGCGAATAGGAGCGACAGTTATATCACATGGGGAAGGAGCCGATCCAGCAGCGGTCGCCTTCGATGCTGTTAACCATGCGAAAGCAAGGGGAAAAGATATTGTGATAATAGATACTGCGGGAAGGCTCCATACCAAAAAGAATCTCATGGAGGAATTGAAGAAAATCCATAGAGTGATTTCGAAAATCGTACCAGACGCCCCTCATGAAGTGCTACTCGTTATAGACGCTGTAACTGGGCAAAATGGGCTTGTGCAGGCTAGAACGTTCATGGAAAAAATAGGAGTGACGGGTGTCGTCATAACAAAGATGGATGGAACAGCCAAAGGTGGTATAGCCATCGCTATAGCCAAAGAGCTTGGCATTCCTATAAAGTTCATAGGAGTAGGAGAAGGGATTGAAGATTTGAAACCTTTCGATCCGAAATTGTTCGTTGAAGCGTTGTTGGAGGGGTCAACATGACGTTCTGGAAGAAGAAAATCTTCTGTCCTTTGTGTAAGATAGAATTTGAAAGCTTGAGGATCTTCTCAGAAAGCGTAAAGATAAAAGCCAGAGATTACGATTTGAAACCTTCTTTTGAGGGAATCAATGCCATATTCTTCCAATTGGTTACCTGTCCTCGCTGCTATTTGACGATGTATGAAGAAGACTTTGAAAAGGGAATACCTGAGGATAAAGTAAAAGAACTCATCTTGGTTCTTAACAATGCTAGGAAGAAATTCTCTATAAATCTAGGTGAAGACAAGAAGATCGATGATGCTATAAGCCAACATTATATCGCAGCAGCTGTTTATACAGTTTTGGGTAACAGAAGAAAGTTGGCAGAAGTATATTTAAAGCTGGCGTGGCTTTTGAGGGAAAAAGGAAACAATGAAGAAGAACTAATTGCTCTTGCAAAGGCTCTTAAGAATTTTGAAGAGTACTACAAATATGAGATGATCGAGGAGAGAGAAGGCCCCATGATACTCTTTTACATGGCAGTCATAAATCAGAGATTTGGGAACAGGAAAGAGGCAAGCAAGTGGTTCAGCGAGCTTTTTAGAAGGTATGGTAACACGAATTCTTACTATGTGAAGGTGGGAAAGGAGAGATGGCAAGATTTGTGATCTTCTTTATCACATTGATTCTGATATTTTCATTCTTTGGATGCGTTGAGGATGATAAAACAAAGAGTATGATAGCTGATCTTCAATCCCAGATCGCTGATCTGAAAAAGAGATTGGACAGACTGGAGGAACTTCTCCAGAAGAAAGTGAATTCAGAGGATCTAAACAGATTATCCTCAGAAATCGAGAAGTTGGAAGGTGAAATGAATGATCTAGAAAACTTGGTGGAAGCTAAAACCAAAGGTGTTGTCACACTCGACCAAATATTAGAGATCAAAAAAAGAATCTCAAAGTTGGAATTAGAAAGTGAAGGATACAAAGTACTGCTTGATATCATAAAAGATTACGAAGGTCTTGAGAAACGTGTTCAAACATTGGAGAGAAAAGTTGCTTCAATAGCTGAGAATCCTCAAAAAAAGGTGGCTGAAGAATCCATCCCCACTTTCAATCAACCAAAACACCACATCGAAAACGATGATATCGAAAATAGGTTGGCGAAGCTTGAAGAAGAGATCAAGAAGATCAGGTATCTGGAAGGTAAGATCAGCTATCTAGAAAGAAGGTTGAACTCCTTCGAATCGGATCTTATCAGTTTTGAAAGAAGAATGGAAGATGTTGAGCGGATATTCTCAAGTTTTCAAAAGGAATTCTCAGACTTAAAGTCATACGTACTGAACCTGAAGAGTATCTCAACCGATGTTTCGAAAGTTGAGAAATTGTATCCGATGAACTTAGAGAAGAGAATCTCATTCCTCGAAGACAGAATGGCAATGCTGGAAAAAAATGTCCTTAGACTTTCAACTAACATAGGTTTTGTTCTAAACAAAATCGATGAGCTGGATAATCTAGAAGCGAAAAAAGAAGTTATCGTCATACAAAAGGAAAAGAAAAGTTCTGAAAACGAGGAACCTTTGATACCAGATATTCCTGATTTGAACGAGTACAGAAGGATAGCTGAGCAAACTTTAGAGAGATTCAGAAGACTTGTGAGAAGTTATGAACTCTCCAGGATTCTTGGGATAGAAGAAGGTTATGTATACATAACTGTGAGAAGGGGAGATACACTGGCAGAGATCAGTAACGCTTATGGCCTAGGAGACAATGGTGTCGAGGTGTTGATGAGGTTAAACGGGATAAAGGATCCCAGAAGATTGAGAGTTGGCAGTGTTATAAAAGTTCCCGTTCGAAACTTAGAACCGGTGTTTCCTGTCGCATCCAAACCTATGCCGGACTTGATATTAGCTGGGTTCGGTACAAAATTGGGAAGAACTGTTAACATGGGTGTTACGATCAAAAATCCTTCTAAGAACGTTTTTGCCGTACTTCCAGGAAGGGTGATAAAAATTGAGAAATCCTCTGAAGGATACATCATAGAGATAGACAGTGGTAACGATGTAGTTAGTATCTACAAAGGGATAATCCTCTCGGCAGTAAGAGAAGGTCAATGGATTGCCAAAGGTGAGGTCATAGGGTATGGAACTGATAAGGTTACATTTGAGCTCTGGGTTGAGGGAGAACCAAAGGATCCCATGTTTCTCTTCTTCTCAAGTTTAGGGAAGTTTGAAGTGAGTTTCTACACGGAATGGGAGGATGGAAAACTACCAGAGCATCCTGCTTTTAGAGTAACACGCTCTGGGAAAATCCCAAAACCTTGGAAAACGATCGCAGCGGATCCAGCAATAATCCCTATAGGAAGTATCGTTTATATACCTGACTTTAGAGACAAGCCTAATGGCGGAGTATTCGTTGTTGAGGATATAGGAGCCGTTATAAAAGGTAAGAAGATCGATATATATATGGACAGTGTGCTAGAAGCCTTACGTAACAGAAAGTTCAAGACGAAAGTTTTTGTACTGAAAAGCTATACCGTAGAAGGAGGTTGAAAAATGGGATTCACATTGAAAAGCGAGTACGCATTGAGAATGCTGCTCATTCTCTCGAAATCGTACGGCAAAGAAAAAGTGTTGTCCATAAACAAAATCCTGGAGAAAACGGGTAACAGTGTCCCCAGCGAATTTGCGGAGAAAATTCTTGCTGTCTTGAGAAAAAGAGGTATCATTTCAACTGTGAGAGGAAGGAAAGGTGGATATCGTCTTGCAAGACCACCAGAACAGATAACCCTTGCTGATGTGATTTATTCTTTGGAAAAGCCATTCATAATCTTTAAGGATAAAAACATGTGCCCTGAGAACATAAAATGTGTGGTAGAGAAAGTATGGAACAGAGTGAAAGAGGAAGTGGATAGAACCCTGAGATCGATGAGTTTAAAGGATCTATCGGAGATGCTGAATGAAGAGGAATCAATCCAATCTTGAGAAAATATCTGCCACTTTTTTCATTCCCCTTGATATGTAATGTATCAAGAAGATAGATACAGCTATGGGAAGTGCGATACCAAACAAATCTGTAAAAACTTCTCCTAAAAATCTTACGAGAGAGTCTTTCATATATACATAAAGAAACACCGCTATGGATGTGAGCGCTCCAACCAGAAGCACCAAGCCCTCAAGAGCATAGATTCTCACGCCGGATATGACCTTTTTAGTATTCATAGTGGGTTTTTTTAAGTAAAAGCTTATTCCAAGATATGAACTGAACAAATATAAAAGGAAGGTAAATGGAATCGTCAAAAGTATCAAAAAGTCCCCTACCATCAAAATGTATATTATGTTAAAAATAATGTAGACAATGGTATACAAAAAAGACGGTATGATAAGTTTTGGTAGAAAAAGTTTTTCTTGCTTCAGCGGAAGGGACTTCGAAAGAGGAATGACTATGTATTCCTGGGAAGATAGGAATGCGGATGCTAAAGCTGTGTAAAATCCCGAAATGTAAATCATTAGCGGAAAAGAGAAGGAAAAATCCTTTGAGAAGATCACATATATGAGGGGAAATCCTATCGAGTAAAACATCATGAAAACCATGTGCTCGTTTCTGAAGAATACTCTGAGATCCTTCGAGAATATACTGAAAGTCTTGATAGCTTTCCCAGGTGAAAATATCTCGCTCTTTTCTCTCTTCTTATAAACTATTTCGAAAGATACGCTCTCAGATAAGCGATAAGACACAAAAAACAAAATTATTACGGAGAAAACCATTATTGGAAGCACAGATGGGTGTTTAAGTGACAGAATCGGTAGATAAGCAGGGTTCAATGGATTCATGATGATTTTTTCTATAAAAGCCAAATACTCGAGTGCCCTTTCAACGCTCATGTTTCTAAGGACAGAAGGATTCATTTGGGAGAAGAGTACAAAAAAGAGAATGTTGACGAAGTACATCATTATATGAATTTTCCTTGCATTGTGTTTTCCGAGGAATCTACCAAAAATGACAGCAATTAGCATAGAGAGTGATATCAAGAATAAGATGTATGTTAAGGAAATCAAAATTGAGATCATTCTACTATGGCCCAAGGCATCAGTGTAAGCCAAAAAACCGAATAGAAAGAAAACGGTCAAGAAGGATTCACTCATTAAAGTGAGTATTGTTTGGTATACAATGATACCACCCCTGGATATAGGAAATGAGAGGAGCATTTCGATCTCTTCATTTCTGATGAGAGAATACACTACAAAGGGAAAAAGCGTTGTTATGGATATTATGGTTAGAAAGAAGCACCAGAAAGACATGAGGAGTTCCACCTGATCAGAAGATATAGCGCTAAGTAGGTACGAAAAATTCTCCCTTAAGATAAGATACATTGGAATCCCAAAAGCGAATACGAAAACAAGGGAGGGTATCACCACAGGGATCCCTCTACCTCTTTTCTTCCTTGAAAAGATACCAGATCCTTTTAACCCATACTTCAGGAGCACAAGTATTTCCCTCATAGCTCTTTCACGATCCTTTCTACCTCTTCACCTTGGCCCGTCAATTTCAAAAACAAATCCTCAAGTGAAGCTTTGAACTCTCCTTCCATCTTTCTTAACTCTTCTAATGTTCCCTCCGCAATCAGCTTTCCTTTATCTATTATTCCTATTCTGCTACACATTTTCTCTGCGATTTCAAGAATATGGGTTGTTAGGAAAATCGTAGCACCCTCTTCTGCCATCTTCTTTAAAAGCATCTTCAAGATCTTTGCAGATTTTGCATCGAGTCCTACCGTCGGTTCATCTAGAAATATCACTTTTGGCTTTCTCATCAAAACGCTTATTACCATCAATTTTTGTTTCATACCATGTGAGTACTCCGATATGTAACGCTCTAAGAAGTCCACATCGAAAGCATCACAAAGTTCTTCTATTCTCCTTTTCATCTCTTTTGGATCTTCTCTAAAGACCTCTGTTATGAAGTTCAAGAACTCATAACCTTTCAGGTAAGGATATAACTTTGGCTCTTCGGGAACAACACCTATCGATCTTTTTATTTCCATCTCATGATCTTCCATATCCATTCCAAGGATTCTGATCTTACCAAAAGTTGGTTTTAAGGTCCCTGTGAGCATCCTTATTGTGGTGGTTTTTCCTGCACCATTTGGACCAAGGAAACCGTATATCTCACCAGGTAGGATCTTCAAGTTTATTCCATCGACTGCTGTAAAATCTCCGAATTTCTTGACTAGATTTAACGCTTCTATCATGTTATCACCTCAAGGTAATTATAAAGGGTTCGAAACTCCCCTCCTTGAAGAAATCCAGAATTCTTTTTGAAGCTTTTCCATCCCCAAATGGGTTCACACATCGATCCATTCTCTTATTCAAAGCATCCATCATTCCTCTATAGACACTTTCTTCATCTTTGCCGACTAGAATTCCCAAGCCATTTTCGATGAGTTCTGGTCGTTCTGTTTTATCTCGAGCCACCACAACGAATTTACCAAAAGATGGCGCTTCCTCTTGAACACCTCCAGAGTCAGTTAGTACGAATCTTGAGCCTTCAAGAAGAGCCAGAAATGTCACATAATCTACCGGTTCCAGGAGGACAGCTGGCGTTCCATTGAGAATATCATGAGCGACTTTCCTGACCTTTGGATTCTTGTGGACAGGAAAAACGATTTTCAAGTTCGTACTTCTCATAAAACGTTTTATAGCCCTTAGAATCCTTTTCATCGGTTCCCCCCAACTCTCTCTCCTGTGGAGTGTCACCAGGATGTAATCATCTATTCCTTTCAACGTATTCTCTCTAACCCTGGAGAGATCGTATCTGTTCTTTATCATCTCGAGGGAATCCACCACCGTGTTACCAACTAGGTGTATCCTTCTTTCATCGATTCCTTCTTTTAGTAGGTTTTTACGAGAGTTTTCGGTGGGGGCAAAGAGATGCTCCGATATGTCATCTATGAGTTTTCTGTTCATCTCCTCGGGAAAGGGATCTCTCAAATCATGAGATCTGAGACCTGCTTCTATATGTGCAACTGATATTCCTCTATGAAATGAAGCAAGAGCAACCATGAGAGCTGTCGTTGTATCACCCTGCACAAAAACGATATCAGGTTTCATAGCATCCAAAACTTGATCGATCTTGGAGAGAACCTTTGAAGAGAAGGAGTTCAGTGTCTGATCCTTCTCCATGAGATTCATGTCCACATCAGGTTTTATTTCGAACAATTCCAGCATCATGTCCATCATTTCCCTATGCTGAGCTGTTGCAAGAAGAAAGACGTTTTTGAAGGTCTCCTTGAATTTTTTATACACTGGTGCAACTTTTATCACCTCTGGCCTTGTACCTACCACGAATAGATAATTCAACGTTTCACCTCACTCTTCACATACTTTCCTCTGGAATCTAGGATAACCTTCAGTGCAATGTTATCAACCCATATTTCCCTCAACGCTTTTTCTCCAAGTTCCTTGTAGAGCACCTCTCTCACATTTCCTTTGATTTCATTCAAAGGTTTGAAGACAACTTTTGAAAAGTTTCTTAGGGTTCGCAAGTTCTTTTCACTTAATTCCAGAATAACGCCAACAGCTCCCATTGTGAATATTTTCTCAAGAAACTCATCGGAAGGATCAAAGAAAACAGGAGCTCCTTTCCAGTGGGCTGTTAAAACGATTTCACCGATGAGGTCGTATGGATAACTCCCTTCAAGTTCCTTGTAAGAGCTCATCTTTTCCAGAGATTCTTCACTTAAGAAGACCAACTTTCCCGAGTACCTCACAACATCTCCACACTTCAATCTTTTAACGACATTCGCTGAGATGGGGTATTTAAGGACAATCACAGATTTCACCTCACAATCGTGTTTAAAAAGCTATCTATGAAACCCACAAAAGGTGCCATGACCAAGGGCATTATCCATAAGAATACAAGAGCCAGTAGAAAAAGAATACCGTAAACCTCGTATTTCATATACCACTCTGTATACTCGGAAGGAAGAAGAGATCCAAGGATTCTACTACCATCTAAAGGAGGTATCGGAAAAAGTGAAAACAATGAGTAAGTTAAACTGTACTTTGCTGTTTTATAAAAAAATTCGAAGACTACCGTATCCTCTTTCAGATATCTAGCAGTCCATCCAAATATGAAAAATATTGCAAGATTCACTACAGGGCCTATTATGGAAACCAGGAACAACCCTCTCTTTCCATTCCTGAGTCTCCAAAATCTAACGGGAACAGGCCTTGACCATCCAAACTCAAATAGTATGAAGGTTGTAGTTCCTATTGGATCAAGATGAATGAGTGGATTCAAAGAAAGCCTTCCTGCCTCTTTAGGTGTGGGATCACCCAACTTGTAAGCTACAAGACCTTTTATCAATTCTCTTGGATAAGCAACTATAACAACTGCCACAAATCCTATAACCAAATCTTTCAACGTGGAAACAGCGATTTTCATCCTTCCAGCTCCTTCAAACTGTTAGAAGAATTTTCTTTACTTTCTCTTCCATCTCCAACGCATCATCTATCAAGATACCTCTCAAAGGCTCAAAACTTTTTTTGAGAACTTTCACAGATTTCAATGCGATCTCCACATGATCTTTTGAAGCAAACCCTTCATAATTTGGAATATATCTTCTTAAAAACCTCTCAGTTTTCTTCTCTTTTATTGAAATGAATGGTATACCGAAGAAAGCTGCTATTAGATTGGGGTGAAAGCGCTGACTTATAACTAACGAAGAACTAACGATTTCTTCTATAGGATCGCTGTTACTCTTTTTTAAACCCGGATAATCCTTCACATCACTAGGACCCACATTTAATATACAGAACTCAAAGTTCCCTAGTTCCTTCAATACCATTATAATAGGTAACACAGGTATCCTTTCCTTTAGAATGAAAACAACCTTTTGCTTTCTCTTTGGTGAAACTTCCATATCTTTCAGCACTAAAATAGAAGGATCCGACCCCAAAAATACGTTCCTTCCGATTGTACATGCATATCTATATGTCACAGGATCCCTCGCAAAAAGATAAACATTCTTCTTCCTGAGGATGTCTCTAATCAAACATTTAGAAAGTTTCCTCCTCAGAGGGCCAAGACTATTACCAAATAAAATGACCTTCCTTCTAAGAAGAGTGAAACTCTCGATCATTGTGGAATAATACGCCATACTTCTAAAACTCGTCTCATCTTGAAGAATACCTCCACCTCCGATGAAAAGCACATGGGCTTTACTCAGATTGACCATTAATGATAAAGGATCGTATCTTCTAATAGGTGTGAAACTTCTATCATTTACTGATTTTGGATAAGGAACGAGAATTTCTCTGAATCCCGTTTCTTTCAAAATTCTTTTTGAAGCTTTGAACATTAGTTCATCACCAAGATTTCCATAACCGTAATATCCCAAGAGCAAAGCTTTTCTCAAGGAAGATCCCTCTCTCACGGAGAAATATTCTCTTGGAGATTATACAACGGAGGTATGAGGAGAATGATAAAGAGAGTAGATGAAAAAGTCTTCGTTATAGGATCTGGTATTACATCTAACAGCATCTTGATTGTTGGAAAAAGAGACAGTGCTGTAATAGACACAACACTTTTCCCGGAAAGAGCAGAGAACATATTGAGAATCGCCAGAGAACTGGGAAGTGAGGTATCTTTGGTTATAAACACCCATTATCATCCTGATCACACCTTTGGGAATGTTATCTTCAAGGACAAGCGAATAATAGCTCACAGAACGACTGTGGATTTTATGGAAAGAATGGATGAAGAATACATAAGAGTCGTTTGGAAGGGTAAAGAAGGGGAAATAGTCGCTCCGAATGAGATCTTTGACAATAAAAAAAACTTGCAATTTGAAGGGATGAATCTTGAACTGATCCATATGGGAGGACATACACCGGATTCAACAGTTATTTTCATACCTCAGAGAGGAATATTGATAGCGGGAGACATAGTCATGAATAATATACACGCTGAAATAGTGGAAGACAGCGATTTGGACAAATGGTTAGAAAATTTGCAGGATATACTTAGTATGAAACCTAGAATCGTTATACCGGGGCATGGTGAGGTTGGAAATCTCGACACCGTGAGAAGAATGTACGATTACCTACAGAAAGTTAAAAGGTTCTTGAATGGTGCTTTGGGATATGAAGATCTGGTGAACGATCCAAACGTTAAGGATCGGAGATATCCAGAGTTGTTCTTATGGGGTGTTGATAATCTGATCAAAAGATCCAGCTGAAGTATTGGTCGATGTTGATATTACGTCTCAATTTTTTTATTCTCATCACGACTTTCTCATTGGTTTTATCCGAATTTATTTCAATGCATCTTATGAAACCGTACTTCACTCTAAGGACAAGGTCTATTGGCTCCATACCGAGTCTTTTAAGAACACCTTTGGCGGTTGGAGTAAAGACATACCACTCCTCATC
>Ga0180301_10004909_pt1 | contig 10298 bp, 3 predicted proteins | sample GuaBasSediGuay16_FD_121797 | JGI IMG/M metagenome (GOLD analysis project Ga0180301, IMG submission 121797) | Subseafloor sediment microbial communities from Guaymas Basin, Gulf of California, Mexico - Guay16, Core 4569-2, 12-15 cm | ecosystem: Environmental > Aquatic > Marine > Hydrothermal... | reverse complement strand
AGGGGATATTTACGCCGCCGGTCAGGAACACTATCTCATTTATGAGAAGCTCGAGATAATCTGCCATACCATCGCCGTCGTTGTCATCAGCAGCCGATGTTATGAACGAATTTACCACAGCCGCTCCCTCAGGTGCTATCGCTATTGCACCGTTGACAGGATAAGGCGATAGGTCGAATGTGCCGACTATCTCCGCCCCGGAACTTACCAGGTTATCGCCCCAGTCATAGTAGTCACCAGAAAGCCGGGAAAGATTAGGAACATCAAACGGATAGTGGAACAGAGAAGACCCCATATCAAACGATATAGCAGACCTGACTTCACCGAGGTCGGAGCCGAACCCGATACCAAGATTCTCCCAGAGAGGCGATGCAGCTGCGCTGTCTATATCGAATGTGGTGATGAGGAGATGCGTGCCAGATGTCAGCGGGTCGACGAGAGCATCCCAGAGGAGATGATAATCACCTATAGCATTGTCCACAATAATAAGGTCATAGTGAGCGGTCGCCAGAGCAGAGATGAGCTCGTCGACTGCTGTGAACAGGTCATAAGAAAAACCAAGATAGCCAAGAGCATCCAAGGAAACCGCAGAATCCTGGTCAGCAAGAACAGCAATACGGGTTACATCCATCAAGAGGCTTCCTGTAGTGTAGGATTCCATTATGTGATAGGTTAGCACACCGTCACCTGCGTTGCAGATGTTCACCGGAATGTGGACTATCTCCCCTGCCGGAACATCAACCGTTATCTCATCCGTATCAACAGTGGCAAATGAAGCAGGGTCCTCGGGGTTGCTCTCGGGCGGGAAGACAACATCCCAGCTCATTCTGCCAGCATCGTAGACAGCGAGCCTGATACCGGATAGCCCACCGGGACCGGAGAAGAGGAAATCAAGCATTTCCTCATCATCGGTGAAACGCAATGCGAACTCGTAAGAAACTGGACTGGTAGTACCCCCTCCAATAGCACCGAATCCAGCAGGACTCAGGTGTCTCGGGTCTCTGCCGATTGCATCGGGGAACTCACCGTATATACCCTGGAAGCTCACTCCATCCGCACCAAGCTGAAGCCTGTATTCGCCCTCACCGGATGGAGAAGCCTCGAACCAGCCATCGTTGTCGTCGTCGTCGAACGAGAGCATAAGGAGGTCGCCATCATCGAGGGAACTATCCATTAAGTCCAATACTCCAATATATACGGCTCCTGCATCGTTCTTGATGTAAATCGTCGCACCACCGAGATTAAGAGTGGTCGCATCACGCCACTCATCAGCCCCGATGACCCCATCCATCGCAGGGGCAAAATATGTGTAAGGCGAATAGATGTTGCCAAGAGCAGGCGTCGCAGATGCAATGTTGGAATAGTCACTCGGATAGCTTTCCTCTCCATAGGTATAGATTATCCGCACACGGTAGAAGTATGTCTCTCCATTTTCGACTATATTGTCGAGATAGGATGTTATCGGGACATCAACCGCTATGTTGGAGAAGAGCTCCTCGGATGAATGTCGCCTCTCGACCTCATATCCACCGAAACCGAGACCGATATACGGAGCAACCTCAAATATCTCAGGCGGCAACCAGTTCATCGGAACAGATGAGTTGTATCCGCTTGCTGCCTCGAGCCCACGCGGTGCAAGAAGCTCATCATCCCATGGAAGAACAGAAAGTGTGTATCTCTGATAGGCAACTCCTATACCATCGAACGCCGAGATAAGGATATCATACTCGCCAACAACAGGGATGTCCCAGGTGATAACACCAGATGCCGGGTCAATCTCCATTCCGTCGGGCGCACCCGAGATATAAAAGGTAATGTCATCCTCGTCAGCATCATCCACATCGACATCATAGATGTAAGCTATCCCGTCAACAGCATAGGTGAGAGGCTCGGTCGTGAAGACAGGAAGGCTGTTCCCTATCACAACCTCATCCGATGCGAAACTCGTATCCTCACCATCGGTGACAGAAACCTCACAACCTATCGTATCACCCCTCGATGTCCAGTCAGCAGAAAGCAGTTCAGTCGTTTCACCCTCGATGGGCTCACCATTTTTATACCATTGATAACCATACAAAAGCTCAGTATCAACAGGGTCGACATCCCTCGCATCCTCATCTATAACAAGCGTCAGGTCATCGTTGCCAGACGGTGCGACCGGCTCGATATGAACAGCAGGCGGAACAGGAGGACTGTTCTCTATAATCAGCTCATCACCCTCGACAGGTGAGCCGAAGCTGTAGCCATCAAACGGGGTAACAGAGACATACACTGTATCGTGCTTGTTGAAATAGAAACCGTTGAGACGCTCACCACGAACGCTACTCTCAAGGGTGTCATTCACATACCAGCTATAGAAATAGCTGGCGGGGTCACCATCGGGGTCATCCCAGCCGTGAACAACAGCATATATAAGACTTCCTTCCATCGGAGGAGGACCATCAGGCTCAATATCGTAGGTAACACTGTCTATCTCAGGCGGCGCATTCTCAACCACAGGACCGGTATGAATACCCACATCACCTGTCGCCTCATTCCCCTCAACATCCACAGCAGAGAACCGGTATGTGTAATCCGTCCATCTGGCAAGCCCACTTATTGTAAATGTGAACTCAACACCTGCGGTATAGTCGGGCTCATCGGTGCCAGGATAGGTCGATTCCATATCATAGCTCTCGCCGTTTATCTCCACACGAACATACTCCGGGGCAAGCCCCTTCGGATTCGTATATGTCACAGAATAGACAAACTCTGTTCTTGCATCGCCCGTCTCGGGGTCAACAGAGCCATCGGATAGAACGGGAGACTCAATCCAGAGGGTATCTGTCGAGACCCCGGCTGTCGTATCCTCGCCATCGGTGGCAAAAACCTCACAGTACCACCAATCACCAGGTGTGGTATAAGCAGCATCAACCGTATTACCTGTTATCTCCTCAACAAGGTCGCCGTTCTGATACCAATTATATATGTAAGAGACAACATCGGCAGGGTCGTCATCGGTGCTTTCAACCGTTATATCGCAAACGAGGTCATCGTTGTCGAGGGCAATATCCGGTAGAATTGCGACCTCGGGAAGTGTCGGAATAGAGTTCTGAATTATTATAGCTGCAGCAGTATCCGGTAATCCGTCCTCCTCACCATCATCGTAATAGACAACAACGGTCACCGTATCATGCTTGTCGAAATAATCGCCCGTGAGCGTAGGACCGATTGCATAAAGCACAGTATCTCCATCGACATACCACTGATAATGCGGTGTTATTCTATCACCCGAGCCGACACTGTCGGCATCATAACCCTCTACATTGGCAGAAAGAACATCTGTCTCGTAAGCAATAGCCGGAGAGATGTAAAGGCTCGTCACAACAGGAAGGGAATTCAGCACCACAGGTCCGAGATGGTATCCGACATCCCCTGTTGCGATATTGCCGCTGGTGTCGTAGGAGACAAAGTGGAACTGGTGGATTAGATGCTTGCGAAGACCGGTATAAGTGGCAGAATATTCGCAGCCTGCTGTGTATGAGCAAGTGGTATCGGTGCGGGTCATAAGTATCTCGAACGATGTGTCAGGGTCGAGTATCACCACCGCAATATAATCGGGCGGTGCCCCGAAAGGATGCTGATACAGAACCGAGTAACTGAAATCTGTGGAGGCATAACCTGTATCGGGGGAAACATCACCACCGGAGAGAACAGGACCAACAGCGGTGGTAAGTGTGGTAAGCCCGAAATTGTCATAAGGAGCGGATGTAAGAGAACCAATATCCTCACCGACCTCGCGCCCACAGGTATCGATGAACGATATGTGCATAACATCACCCTCATGCCATTCGGATGGGAAATTGCCAACATTGACAACCCACACTCCACCAGAATAGGTGCAGCCAACATCGCTTTCTGTTAGCACCTCATAATCACGCCCGACAATGCTGGCACGAAACTGAATGCAGCCATCAGGGGGGACGGTTGTCCCATCGGAGCGGACAATCTGCCCTATAACATTGTGGCTAATCTGGGCAAAAACCGCACCCTGAAGCAAAAATAGCCCCAGTATCACCAATAGAGCCATCCTTTTCATCTCTGCCTCCTTGGTTTCATTTTACTATTATCCTGCTTACCTTGTCCATACCCCCGGAGGATACCCTGACAAAATATACCCCAGGGGGAAGAGCTGACACCTCGATATATTTTCTGTTTTCTACATATAATATTTTCTTTCCTGTTATATTGTAGACCGAGACGCCGAGAGCATCCTCCGGCAGTGTGAGAGACACATATCCATCCGCCGGGTTCGGATAGAGGGAAAAGATAGTCTCGGTGCTTTCTTCTTCCTCAACAGGCAGGGTTACCTGCCCGACATTCTGGGTCGGGTCATCGTTCAGAACACAGGAAAAGTTATACTCTTCACCCACACAACTGTCGTAAAAATATATATGAAGTATATCGCCACTATGCCAGGAAGAGGCAAAGTTCCCTGTGTTGACGACCCAGCAAGCATATTCCCCGAAATATCCACAACCGGGGGAGTTTTGTGTAAGCGTATCGGAGCGGTTATCGTTCAGCCAGGCAACAAATACAATACACTCCGTAGGGGGGACGGTTACCCCATCGCTTCTGACGAGCGTCCCCGTGACATTGTGGCTTATCTGTGCCGATACCGGCATAGCAAACACCAAAAGCAAGATTACCAAGATAAGTGTTCTTCTCATAACACTCCCTTGTTGTTGTCGGGGCAGAGGAGTTCCCCTGCCCCCAAATACCACACTTATTTACTTAACAAACACCATTTTCCCGACGGATGTGAAACTGCCAGCCTGCATTCTGTAAAAGTAGATACCAGCAGAAACCACCTTCCCGCTCTCGTCCGTTCCATCCCAGATAGCGGTGTAAGAACCAGCAGGCTTCGTATCGCTGACAAGCGTCTTCACATTCTCACCAAGCAGGTTTATCACATCGATGGTGACAAACTCTTCTTTTGGAAGGTCGAATGTAATCGCTGTCGCCGGATTGAACGGATTAGGATAGGCACTGCCGAGTCGGAAACTATTCGGAATAGCAGAAATTCCAGGCTTCTCGAGCCTCGTCACAGGCAAGTAATCGAGCTCACAATCATAAGAAGCCAAAATCCTATCTCCATCAAGGATGTCTATATGGAGAATATCGCCAACCTTCCAGTGTGTCGGGAAGTTGCCAACCTGAACAGCGAGGATACCCTGCTCAAGAGCGCAACCGAACGAGCTCTCGGTCAGAACCTCATCATCACGCCCGACGATGTATGCTCGGAAGGATGTCCCTTCTGTCTCCGTCCAGACAAGCTTCGGTCCCCAAACATATTCACTGCCATCGACAATATCGGTTGACAGCTTGCGAAGCGAATAGGATGGCCAAGTCCCGTTTCCCGTCACACCGACCATATACGGATAACCACGATATACATCGAAGTTAAATATCGATGTTCCAACTACCCACTGCTCCCAGCCTCCACCGGGAACCCATCTTGCAACCGCATCGCAGTTCGGAATATCCGTATAAAGGTCCTCCGCATCCTCAATATATGTTATAGGGAGCGGAACGGTGATTGCATTCCAGCAAGATGTCGTCGTTCTGATAAGGTCAAAATCTATATCCGTTGCACCGGGAGGCGTTCCATAAAGCGTCAGCACACCATCGTCGGAGGTGGCAAGCCAGACCGCCATACCGTCGGTAACGGGGAAATCGAATATGGGCGTTCCGGTTACCCACTGCTCCCAGCCGGAACCTGGCACATACCTCGAAGCTGCCGTGAAGTTCGGTGTAATCGCCGGGAAGGCATGGGCGCTATCAAGAGAAGGCATAACAAGCGCCTTGCCAACCGAGGTGAAACCCGTTCCAAGTGCAAAATCAAACTCACCAACAGTGCCAGAGATGTCTCCATAGTTCGGACCAGTATCCTTTGCTCGAACAAAGTAGAAGTAGTTGTTATCCGCATCTCCCCTGACATCGGCACCACCTATATCATCATCGATAAACGATGTCAGCCCCGTTGTACCGATGAGTGTTGCATCACCAAGTCCACCATAAGGCTCTGTCAGACGATACACCTCATATTCGATATTAATACTCGGGTTTATCTCAGGTGTCCCATCCTCACCAAATGCCACAGCATCCCAGCTCAACTGCCAGTAGTTTGCACCGTAAGGGGCAATATCTATTCCAGTTACACCATCAGGAGGAATATTGTCCTCAGGGGCATAGGAACCGATAGGTATTCTGCCAGATGAGAGGACAAAAACCTCGGCAGAAAGCAGGCGGGAAGGCGCATTGGCAGTTATGATGTAGCTGTAGTCGTAAGTGTCGAATGAGCCGCCACAGGTGAACTTGAACATAATGGAATCACGAGCAGCAGGCATTATCGTATCTATCGGAACCCAGAGGGTATCTGCAGAAAGGTCCACATCACGGTAGAAGATATACTCCGTTACCTCGACACCGCCGGGAACAAAACCAGGACTATAAGGGTCATTCTCCGAAAGGTCGGAAACGAGCACAAGCGTATCCCCTTGGTCGGATGGATTATCGTAGATATAGACAAAGTCCGGCAGGTCAAGCATCTGGATTATCGATATGGGGTTGGAGACATCCATCAAGGGTGGACCATCAAGCGACCGAACGGTTATCCTCAATCCAACCATAGGAGCATTAACGGTGAACGGAACCGTTATCGTCCCGTGCGTGAGATAGAAAGGAGATGATGGAAAATCAACAAGCGATGAGTCCTTGTTGGCAAGAACCTCCAGAGGATAAGAGTAAGATGAATCGATGCTCTCATCGCTGCGGTAGGCTGTTATAGTCATATCAAAAGGAACTCCAACAAAACCATACTCCGGTCCCTCTATGACAAGATAGGTGCCATAGTTGTTTATGTAGTAGTGGATCACTCTGGTAGTATCGTTACCCCTGCCGTCGACAGCACGGACCTTGAGCTCATACTCTCCATCGGCAAAACAGGTGATAGGCCACCAGTAGTAGTCTCCCGTCTGATTTGCTCTCTTCCAATCCGCAATGGGTAAACTCCAGTCCGAGCTCGTCCAGTTCCAATAAGCTCCAAGCTCTTCGCTGTAAAAGGCAAACAGAACGCTGTCAACATAACTGACAGATGTATCCACGACATGAACCTTCACCGTGTCAAGCCACTCGGCAGCATTGTAAATCGACTCGGGAAGTGGATATACAGGGGTTATAACAGGTGCTGTTCTGTCGAGATTGAATGTGTCCTCAAGCTCGGGCACCTCAATGTTGCCAAGATGGTCGTAGGCTTTGGTGTAAAGCTCATACTGACCATCGAGCATATCATCCAGAGGCATCGGATACGACCAGTACAATGTGTCATCCTCGGGAATGTTCACACCAGCGAGCACCCAGGAGCCAACACCGACCCACTCCGTCCCGTTCCACCAGAGATGTTTATCCCTGTTATAAATCATAAGCCTGGTGGAATCAACATATGTGAACTGACTGTCGGTGCTCCATCCTTCAATTGCCTCGCCGTTCGCAACCCAGCTCGCCGCATTGTAGAATGTGGTGCCGATATTCGTTACCTCGGAATGAGGACGAGTCCTGTCGTAGTAAAGCCACCAGACAGAATCTATCTCGCTGTGATTCAGGGCACGGTCATAAGCAAGAGCATATATCTTGAAAATCCTCGTTACCAATCCGGGGTCGAAATCATACAGGTAATGGTCACCAATTGCATGAGTAGCAGGATTCCAGCGACGAAGCGCACTCCAGGTCGATGTCGAGTCATCCCAGTATTTGTCAGTCAGCGAATCGTATATCGCCACATACACCTCACCGATACCAGAGGAGTCATCGCTGGCGATAACAGAGATTGTGTCTCCCCAGCCGGAGGGAGGATAAATACCTGCATCAGGATAGATAACCTCCACCATAGGTGATGTGTTGTCAAATATAATACTGACAACATCGGGCGTTTCCTCATGGTTGCCCGCAACATCGACACCCCAGGCATATATCGTGTATGCAATGCCGGGCGTTGGCAGGTCTCCCACCCACAGGGTGTCATCATACAGCTCTGCCTCAAGCCAGACCGTATCCACCACCCAATCAGTCCCACCATCCCAGAAACATCCAGTATCATTCTCGACGGCGTAATAAACAGAATCAGGACCGCTCGTGGCATCGAATATCTTGCCATATAGACTATCGGGCCAGTTCACATCATTCATCCAGCCAGTATTGAGATTGGTTATCTCCGTGCTAGGGTCCTCGGTATCTATCGCGAACACCCCGGCATCCGACATCGTATCAGGAGAGGTAAGAGGCTCTCCCTGCGATGGATAGTTCTCATCATGGAAATAAACTATTTCTTTTACATCCACCAACCCCTGATGGGAAGCTCCCTCATTGTAAAGTGAGAAATCAAACTGCCCGAAGTCGCCCGCCTCTATTCTGTCCTGAAAGGCAGTCGTCGGGGCACCAAGACCACCAACACCCGTTATCTCCGTTGTCGTGGAGGGAATATAAAGCTCAAGATAATGGCTATACGATGTAAGAGAATCGGCTGTGGCATAATCACCGGCTAAATTCTCCAGAATAGATGTCAAACGGAGCGTATCAGATTTGTTTAACCAGGGAACATCCGTGTGCATATCGAAGAGGTCAAACTCCGGCGGATACTGAATGTTCATATCCTCTATGTCGTCCACATAACCGACATCCGGGGCTGTGCCTGTGTTGTTCGCAAACCCCCAGGACATATCGACAACGAACTGCTCCTCCAATGCCCCTGTTGCATCCTGATTCGGCGCAGCCTCTATATCAAAGGAAAGATAAATCGTCGAGCCACCACCAAAGTCTGTTATGATATACGCCGAATCAATCAAGGTCGATTTAGTTGGGTTGACTGTATTGCTTCTAAGAACAATACGAGCAGAATCTATTGCATCCTCACCGGTATTGCGAACCTCCGCCATCAGGCTGAAATGCTCACCCTCCGTTACATCGGGAGAGTTTGGCACATCACCAGCAACAAACTCCGTGGATTGGAAAACAAGACGAGCAGGAGCCTCAATCTTTATCAAGAGGTCGTTGTCCGTTATGTGCTCCACAACGGGGTCGCCATCATCGTCGGTGCCGCCTATAATGTGAGCGTAAAGAGAATCCTTGTGAGGGGAAAACAGTTTGGTAGCTCTGCGTGGAGGCCCAGCAACACTAAAATATACCGAGTCAATCTGCCCCGGGTGAAGAACAGGGAGCGTATCACTCGAAGGGGAAACAGCATAGTAATCTGCGTTAAGTTCTACCACTACATCATAGCAATCTGTCGGGGATAAACTCGAAAGGACCACCCAGACACCAAATGTCTGGTCACTGTTAGCCTCATAGTCAAATGTATCAACAGCCTCCACACGAAGGTCGGAGTTCAAGCGGAGAATGTTTATGTAACCGTTCACCAGAACCTCCGCATACAAGCCGCCAACAAAAAGCAGCACAACAAACAATGCAAGAGAAAACACCAGCCTTTTCATCTTAACCTCCTTGTTAAAAGAGAAAAACTAACTTGACCTCGTTCATTTGAAAATAAAATAGAGTGAAAGAAATTAAATGTCAAGGATTTTTTTTCGTATTTCTATGATTTCTTTAAAAAATCTGCAAAATTTCTTATGTTAAGCATTAGATAAAAACCGATAATGCCTTGCATATCAAGACATTAACCGAATTTCTGCGGAATTCAACGCACCCACCACTTGAAATAGTAAATAACTATAATTGTGAATATAAGGCTTATAACATTGAACTTGAGCATCAAGCCGAATGTCAATTTCAGGGCAACCAGGTCGACCGTTACCGTCTCTATCCCGAACTCAACTCCTCTGGTGAAAAAGAGCTTAACCACACCTGTTGGAAAGAAGAACTCTACAAGCTGTCCGACAAGTGCTCCAGATACAATAGCAATAATGATAGCGAGAAGGAGCAGCCAGAAGCGTTCTTTACGCATATCCCTCCTTCAAGGATTCAAATATTCCGAGACCGTCCCTGCTGCCCAGAATCAGCTCCGATGCCCTCTCCGGGTGCGGCATCATCCCGAGGATATTCCCGTTCTCGTTTGTGATACCGGCGATGCTATTCAGAGAGCCGTTCGGATTCGATTCCTCGGTTATGTTACCATTGCTATCGCAGTAGCGAAAGAGAACAAGTTTTTTTCTCTCTATCTCATCCAGCATATCCGGTGGTGCAAAGAAATTGCCCTCGTTGTGGGCAATCGGCAGCCTCAGAACATCACCGACATTATATCCTCT
>Ga0180301_10004908_pt1 | contig 10299 bp, 8 predicted proteins | sample GuaBasSediGuay16_FD_121797 | JGI IMG/M metagenome (GOLD analysis project Ga0180301, IMG submission 121797) | Subseafloor sediment microbial communities from Guaymas Basin, Gulf of California, Mexico - Guay16, Core 4569-2, 12-15 cm | ecosystem: Environmental > Aquatic > Marine > Hydrothermal... | reverse complement strand
GCCAAATTCAAAGGACCGGCCATTGTTGAAGAAAGGGAATCAACAGTGGTAATCGGCGAGGATGCATCTGTGACCGTAGATGAGTACGGTTTTCTCTGGGTCGATATAGAGGAGGTGTAGACATGGGAGAAAGATTTGATCCGATCACCCTTGAAATCCTATGGCGGAGATTGATATCCATCGTGGACGAGGCTGACAGTGCTGTGTCCCGAACGGCCTTTTCCAGCCTTCTTCGTGATGCCCACGATTACACTTGTATGTTCACTGACCGCAAAGGAAGAGAGCTGGCCCAAGGCACGTTTGCCACACCCGGGCAGTCAGGGGCCATGGCCCTGGGCATAAAGACATTGGTCAACAAGCTGCCTCCTGATACCTATAAACCCGGAGACATATTTATCACTAATGATCCTTGGGCACTGGCAGGCCACCTGAACGATGTCTGTGTCATCAGTCCCATTTTTTATAAGGATAGATTAACTGCCTTTACCGCCTGCGTGTTTCATCATTCAGACATAGGTGGAAGGGTATCGTCTGATAACCACGACGTCTTTGAAGATGGTCTCTTCATCCCTCTGGTCAAACTCTACGATGGCGGCAAACTGAATTCAGCGGTTTTGGAGATGATCCGATGGAACGTGAGAACTCCTGATGAGGTGGTTGGAGATATCCGCTCGCAAATCGCAGCCAATCATGTGTGTGCGGAAAAGATCTGCCAGATGCTGGAAGAAAACGACCTTGACAGCCTCGACGACCTAGCCGACGAAATCATCGAGAGGACAGAGAGGAGCATGAGGGAGGCGATTGAAAAGATCCCGGATGGTATATATCGGGCCGAGGGTATAGTTGAGCAAATGCCTGCCCGCAGTTCGGGCGGGGAAGGTAAGGAGGACGTGGTTATAAAAGTTGCTGTTGAGGTGAAAGGATCTGACATTGTTGTTGATCTGGCAGGTAGCTCACCTCAGGTGGATTGGGGCGGCAATGTGGTCTACAATTTTACCTATGCCTATGTGTTTATGGCCCTTAAGAGTATGTTTGATCCGGACATCCCCAATAACGACGGATGCACAAGGCCCATCAAGATGAAGGCGCCTGAGGGCAGTGTTGTGAACTGCAAGTTTCCTGCTGCAGTGGCAGACCGGATGCAAATAGGCCATTTTGTCACAGAAATCATTTATCGCGCCCTTGCTAATGCACTTCCTGACCGTGTGATTGCAGGAAGCGGTGGCACACCGGCTACCATGAACGTGTTCTATGGTAAGCGGAACAATGGTGATCCGTGGCATTCAGTAATCATCAGGGGAGGCGGCATGGGAGCCAGCGCCAAGAGTGACGGCAATTACGTGTATATCTTTCCAGCAAATGGGGCCAATACACCGGTGGAGATCTTTGAAAGCGATACCCCCCTAATCGTTGAGAAAAGAGAGCTTCTTCCTGATTCTGGAGGTCCGGGCAGAATGAAGGGAGGTCTTGGTAGGAGAGTAGTTTTTCGTGTGCCCGATGACGAATACGCACCCATTCCGCCTGTGAACTTAGGTATTCAGTCGGGAAGGTTCAGGTATCCGCCTGAGGGGCTTTTTGGAGGGAAATCCGGGGCAAAGGCCCAGTTTCTGGTAAATGGCAAACCTGGCAATCCTTATGGCCTTACTCAATTGCAGCCAGGGGATGTGGTCATTATGGACGCAGCAGGCGGGGGCGGATATGGTGATCCACTGGAAAGAGATCCAGATATGGTGAAAGAGGATGTGCTTCAAGGCTATGTCACCATGGAGAAGGCCCGATCCGAATATGGTGTCGTGATTGATGAGAAGACCATGAGGATAGATGAAGTGGCGACCAAGCAGCTCCGGGAAGAGATGAAGAGCAGCTCTTCATCAATGCCAAATTCCAAATGACAAATGCCAAATTGCCCTGCCAATAAGGCGCGGCGGAGAGCTACATATGGTTTGACATTTGGGTTTTGACATTTGTCATTTCTGTTTCCCGACGTGTGGAGCGGGCTTTTCTATTAATACGACCATACTAGTTTGCATATGTTCTCAAGATGCCCTCCAGCACTCCTCCGGCTATGGCAAGGGATTTCTCCGAGATGGTAAAACAGTGGTCCACCACGCCCCGAGGGTCAATGTCCCCTATCTTGAGCCCTTGGGGCACCGTGATTCCGGGGTGAATAAGCCCCCTGATTGCACCTGCAATTGAGGCCTTTACCTCAACGCCAGCAACGTATCCCACCAACTCACCTTTTTTTACCGTGTCTCCGATCTCCTTGGCGCTTTCCCAACGGCCTGCCGCTGGTGCCCTGATTACCCTTTCGGCCCCTATCCCCATGACCTTGCCAGGGATGCCCGAGTCAGGGGCAGCAGGACCTTCTGTGATCAGCCTCCCAAGGTAGTGCCCCCTCTGGGTTTCCACCACAAAGTGTGCATCCACACCGGCCTGGAAACCGGGACCCAAGGCAATAACCAGGGGTGCATCACCGATGGATGTGCCGGTATTTCTCTTGGCCATAATGGCATCCACCAACACCTCTGGTTTTATGGTGGATAGGGAAGCACACTCCGGGTCCACAATGACCGGGATAACACCATCCTTCCATAAGGCGGTCGCCTGATCTGGTGTTTGAACAAGGCGAGCTGTCACTCCTTCCACTTGGCTGGATCCCTCATAAACGGCCTCACAAAAGGAGACTCGGCGCCTCACCGCAAGGGGCATGGCAACTTCAGTGACAAGTACCTTGAAGCCACAATTGTGGAGCCGCCATGCCACACCTGAGGCCAGATCTCCGCCGCCTCGGATGAGAACCCGTATATGGGACAGAGTAATATGTTTATTTGTCATGATTAAATCCTTTTATGAGCTAAGGTTTTCTTGATACCACCATACTCCAGTGAAGCGGAAGTATCAAGTTACTATTCATCTCATAGGTATCCAAAACAGATTCAAGTCGTTATTTTAATGATCAAGGTGTGGGGAATGGTGGGCGGAGAGAGGCACAGGTTAAAGGCCAAAGGATAAGCCATTACCCATTGGGGCCAATCCTGAATATAGCATTGGTGTTTGGGCGATGGGGGCTGGGGGTTATTTTTTCGCGCAGAAGAAAAAAACTTGACAAATCCATTTCATTGTATTTAGCATATAGCCGATTACTATAGCGAAGATGTTGTAAGGATTATTAAAGACATGCCGAAAGCTATTGCAAACAGCATTATCGTCATTATCAGCGCAACAGGGATAATTATATCCCTGTTGCTTGTCGTCTTGCTTGGGAGGCTTAAACGCCCGGGCCTGATAATGACGTAACTTTCGGCAGCTCACTAGGTTCAAAAAAATCCGTTATCAGGCCCAGCCTGGTAACGGATTTTTTTTGGCATGAAACAGACTGACTGGGAGAGAATAAAAAATGGCAAGGGAAATCCTTCTTTATGATACGACACTTCGGGACGGGACCCAAGGGGAGCAGGTAAGCCTTTCGGCAGAGGACAAGATTCGTATTGCTACTAAGTTGGATTCCTTTGGAATACACTATATCGAAGGGGGTTGGCCGGGGTCCAATCCAAAGGATGCCCGCTTTTTTGAGATGGCCAAAAAGTTGAACTTTCATGCCAGCAAAATCACTGCCTTTGGCAGCACGCGGCGGCCAGATCTGTCTGTTGAAAAAGATGCCAATATCCATGCCCTTTTGAAAACAGAAACCCAGGTGGTGACGGTTTTTGGTAAAAGCTGGGATCTTCATGCCTCCCGCATCCTTGGGGTCACCTTGCAAGAAAATTGCAGGATGATTGAAGAAACTGTGGCCTATCTCAAGCGACAAGGACGGGAGGTCATCTATGATGCAGAGCACTTTTTCGATGGGTACAAACAAAACTCCTCCTACGCCATGGAAACTATCAAGGCGGCACAAGAAGGTGGTGCTGATATGATCGTGCTCTGTGACACCAATGGTGGCAGTATGCCAAAAGAGATAGAACAGATCATGGCCGAGGTCCTTCCTAATCTATCGGTCCCTGTGGGCATTCATACCCATGACGACTGTGGCCTTGCAGTGGCCAATTCTTTGTCTGCTGTGGAGGCAGGAGCTACCATGGTCCAGGGAACGGTCAATGGATATGGGGAGCGATGCGGCAATGCGGATCTTATTGCGCTCATTGGTAACCTGCAACTCAAGATGGGCTATACCTGCCTGGAGCCCAATAAGATAAAACAACTCACAGAACTGTCGCGCTATGTGAGTGAAGTGGCCAATATTCCACCTCTCAGCCATAGGCCCTTTGTGGGTAAAAGCGCATTTGCCCATAAGGGGGGCGTCCATGTTAGTGCCATTATGAAAGAGCCTGCTGCCTATGAACACATTGACCCGGCTACTGTGGGCAATAGAAGGAGGGTTTTGGTATCTGATCTTTCTGGCAAGAGCAATATTGAATACAAGACACGGGAGCTTGGAATCAAACTGGGTGGCAACGGCTATACTAGCGAAAAGATCGTCGAGGAAATCAAACGGCTCGAGGATCAGGGATATCGATTTGAGGCGGCGGAGGGCTCTCTTGAACTACTTATCAAGAAGGTTACGGGTCAATTTGAAGAACCTTTTCGGTTAGAGTCCTTGAGAGTAAGTATTGAAAAGAATCGTTCAGGGCCCAGCACGTCACAGGCCACCATCAAGATTTCCGTGGGAAATGATTATGAAATAACGGCGGCCGAAGGGGATGGGCCTGTAAATGCATTGGACAATGCGCTGCGCAAGGCCCTTACAAAGTTCTATCCCCAGATTCGGGAGATGGGCCTGGTGGATTTCAAGGTCCGTGTTATTGATGGAAGCGACGGCACTGCTGCCAAAGTAAGGGTGCAGATCGAATCGAGAGACTCCAAGGAGATCTGGACTACGGTAGGAGTGTCGGAAAACATTATAGAGGCTAGCTGGCAGGCGCTGGTGGACAGCGTGCAGTATAAACTCTCAAAGATATTGAATGGGAAATAGAAAATGAGTTCGACAAATCATCACAGAAAGGGAGAAGGGAGTGAGGTACACGCCGCGGGTCCCGGTTTGAGGCAGGATCCGCGGCCCATGCTCCATGGAGAACCTCTGGGATATTTTTCTTGTTGAACAATATACAGATGAAAGGGAGGTTTTTCATGAGCGAAAAAGTGATTGTCTTTGATACCACATTGAGGGACGGGGAGCAGTCCCCGGGAGCAAGCATGAATGCGGCCGAAAAGCTGCGTCTGGCAAGGCAACTGGAAAGGCTTGGGGTGGATGCGATTGAGGCAGGGTTTCCAGCAGCTTCCCAAGGCGATCTGGAGGCAGTGGCTCTAGTAGCATCAAAGATCCAAAAGGCCGAGGTTACTGCCCTTGCCAGGTCTTCCAAGGACGACATTGACCTGGCCTGGAAGGCCGTAAAAGAGGCGGCAAAACCCAGGATTCATACCTTCTTGGCCACCTCGGATATCCATATGCGATATAAACTCAAGATGAGCCGCGAGGATGTAATCCGGAGCTCTGTTGAGGCAGTTCGATATGCAAAGTCCTTTACTGAGAATGTGGAGTTTTCGGCAGAGGATGGCTCACGCAGCGACCGTGATTTCCTTTGCAAGGTCTTTGAGGCAGTGATCGAGGCTGGAGCCACCACAGTGAACTTGCCTGATACGGTGGGTTATGCGCTCCCTGATGAGTTCGCTGAGCTGGTAAGATACGTTATTTCGCACACGCCCAATATCCACAAGGCCGTTTTCAGCGTTCATTGCCATAATGACCTCGGCCTTGCAACGGCCAACACCCTTTCTGCCCTGAAGGCAGGGGCCAGGCAGGTTGAAGTCACCATAAACGGTATTGGTGAGAGGGCGGGTAATGCCTCTCTTGAGGAGGTGGTCATGGCCCTCTATACCCGAAAGGATCGTTTAGGGCTGGATACCTCCATTGAGACCAGGGAGATATATTCCACCAGCCGTCTTGTGAGCATGGTCACAGGGATAATGGTTCAGCCAAACAAGGCCATTGTGGGGGCCAATGCCTTTTCCCATGAAGCGGGGATACATCAGGACGGAGTTTTGAAGAACGCCCAGACATACGAAATCATGGCCCCGGATATGGTGGGCATATCCAGCAATACCCTGGTTTTGGGAAAGCATTCCGGAAGACATGCCTTCAAGAAAAAGCTGGCACAGCTCGGCTATGAGTTTAGCGAGGAAGAGGTGGACCGGCTTTTCGCGAAATTCAAGGAGCTTGCAGACAAACGCAAAGAGATATTGGATGAAGACATTGAGGTGCTGGTGGCAGAAGAGGTGTTGCGTGTGCCTGATGTCTATGAATTGGAATATCTCAATGTGGTCAGTGGTACGGTGGCTGTGCCCACGGCTACTGTAAAGTTGAAGATCAGGGGAAAGGAGGCTCAAAATGCCGGATTCGGCGTAGGACCCATTGATGCCACCTTCAACACCATTGCCAAGATGACGGGAAGCCGGTCCAAGTTGCTCCGTTTTACGGTTAACGCCATTAGCGGTGGTATGGACGCCCAGGGAGAGGTGACGGTACGGCTCCAGGAAAATGGGCTAGTGGCCTTGGGAAAAGGCGCAGACCCGGACATCATTACGGCAAGTGCCAAGGCCTATGTGAACGGGTTGAATAGGCTTGAATATCTGAAACGCAACCCGGCCCTTTCTGCAAAGGATGCGGTGGTTTGAATTACAGAGGGATCGGTGCATAGAGGGAAGATGATAATGGGAATGACTATCAGTGAGAAGATCTTGGCGGCACATGCTGAGCAGGACCTTGTCAGGCCTGGGGAATTCGTTGAAGTGAAGGTAGATCTGGCCCTGGCAAATGATATCACGGCCCCCCTTGCGATCCAGGTGTTCCATAAGCTGGGGGCGAGCCATGTGTTTGATCCGGAGAGGATTGTGCTTGTCCAGGACCATTTCGTGCCAAACAAGGACATTCCTTCGGCACAGCAGGTAAAGACCATGGCCGAGTTTGCCCGTCGCTACAGGATCAGAAACTTTTTCGAGTTGGGTGAGACAGGGATAGAGCATGTTATTGTGCCGGAAAAAGGTCTAGTGACCTCTGGTGACTTGGTCATTGGGGCAGACAGCCACACATGTACCTATGGGGCCCTTGGAGCCTTTTCAACAGGAGTTGGCAGCACTGACCTGGGTGTGGTCATGGCAACAGGCAAGATTTGGCTTAAGGTTCCCCGGTCTATAAAGGTCCTCTTTTCAGGCAAGCTTCCCAAGTGGGTTCAAGGAAAGGACTTAATCTTGGCCACACTGGGCCGGCTGGGTGTTGCGGGTGCGGTTTACAAGTCCATAGAGTTTGCCGGAGAGGTTATAAAGGGACTTTCCATGGCCCAAAGGTTTACCATGGCAAATATGGCAGTGGAGTGTGGTGCCAAGAACGGTATATTCGCCCCTGATGAGGTGGTGAGGGAATATGTCACTGGCCGGGGTCAGCGGGAACCTCGGTTTTTTCAAAGTGATGATGATGCGGTGTACGACGAGGTGGTGGAGATAGAGGTAAGCCATATGGAACCTCAGGTTGCCATGCCGCATTCCCCGGATAATGTGACAGCTCTGTCCCAGTTAAATGGAGTAAGGGTGGATCAGGTGTTCATTGGCTCCTGTACCAACGGCCGATTGGAGGATTTGAGAGTCGCCGCTCGCGTGCTCAAAGGTCGTCGAGTGGCCAAGGGCACAAGGTTGATCATAATTCCAGGGTCCTCTGATATCTACCTTAATGCCGTGGGGGAGGGCCTAATTCAGGATTTTCTAGAGGCAGGGGCTGTTATTGGACCTCCTTGTTGTGGGCCTTGTCTCGGAGGCCATATGGGGGTCTTGGCAAAAGGGGAGACGGCCATTTCCACCTCAAACAGAAATTTTAAGGGGAGGATGGGACACCCGGAAAGTCAGGTATATCTTAGCAACCCGGCAGTGGCGGCTGCCTCGGCTGTTATGGGAAGGATCGGCTCGCCGGAGGAGCTATGAAAAAGGTCAAAGGCGAAAGGGAAAAGGAGGAAGGCTGTCAAAGATTGTCATTCCCGCGCCCGCCTGCTGCGGGCAGGCAAGCGGGAATCCAAGAGCCGTAAATACGCAGATGATAACTACTATAGATGCATCAGGGGATATGGATCTGTTTCCTTCAGGAATTACCCATCAGCGCAACGCCCTTGCCTGGCGGTAGACAGGCGGGTAGGTTGCTGATGGCTAAACGCTGATAGCTTTTTTTCGGTGAACGGTCAGCAAAGAACGATGAACACCGGAGGTTGACGGCGGATTGCACACTGTGTTGCTTAGAGCAAATTTCAAAAGGCAACTCATCATTGGAGGATATATGATCATTAAAGGCAGGGTTTGGAAATTTGGCGATCACATTGATACGGACCTCATCATCCCGGCCAGGTTCTTGAACACTTCTGATCCGGAACAGTTTGCACGGCACTGCTTTGCTGATGCAAGGCCTGATTTTGCCTCTCATGTGAAGGAGGGTGACATTATCGTTGCGGGGGTCAATTTTGGGTGTGGCTCATCCCGGGAACACGCCCCTCTGGCATTAAAGGCCGTGGGTATCCGAGCAGTCGTGGCCAAAAGCTTTGCGCGGATTTTTTACCGTAACGCCTTTAACATTGGCCTTCCCCTTTTGGAATGCCCTGAAGCCTACGAGCAACTGGAGGAGGGCATGCACATTAATTTGGATCTAGTGCGGGGGCTTATTGAATCGGAAGATGGACAGACTCTTACAGTAGAGCCAATCCCCGAGTTCATGAGAAAGCTGATAGAGGCAGGTGGTCTTTTGCAATACGTAAAAGGAGTGAAAGGCTCATGAAAGGAACAAGTGTTGCTCAAAATGGAGAGACCTTTGTTGAATCTCAAGTAGTAGGCCAAGAGCTGTTAAGTGGTGCTCAAATTTTTGTGCGATGCCTGGAAGAGGAAGGGGTTCATACCATTTTTGGTTATCCAGGTGGAGCGGTTATTGATATTTACCACCAATTGGCCCGCTCCAAAATAAGGCATATCCTGGTACGTCATGAGCAAGGCGGTGTGCATGCGGCAGACGGCTTTGCACGGGCCTCAGGTGATGTGGGCGTTTGTCTGGTGACATCTGGACCGGGTGCTACCAATACAGTAACAGGTATTGCCTGTGCCTATATGGATTCCATACCTGTGGTGGTTTTTACGGGTCAGGTCCCCACGGCCCTTATCGGAAATGATGCATTCCAAGAAGTGGATATTGTGGGTATCACACGGCCGTGTACCAAGCACAATTACCTTGTAACTAGGATAGAAGATTTGCCCAGAGTAATCAAAGAGGCCTTTTATTTGGCCCGCTCAGGAAGGCCCGGTCCTGTGCTGGTGGACTTACCTAAAGACCTAATGAAAAAGACCATGCCGTACTGTGCTAGTGAGTTTGTAAAGCTCCGTTCATACCAACCTACCTATAGGCCAAATATGAAACAGCTTCGCAAAGTAGTGGATCTTATAAAGAAGGCCAAGAGACCCATGATTTTGGCAGGTGGAGGTGTGGTTTTGTCAAGGGCCTCTCGGGAATTGACAGAGCTTGCTACACGTATTTCAGCGCCAGTGACCACTACGCTCATGGGGCTGGGGGTCTTCTCTGCGAGCCATGAGCGCCTTTGGCTGGGGATGATCGGTATGCATGGTACATATCGTGCTAATATGTGTACGGGTGCCTGCGATCTTATTATAGCAATCGGAGTACGATTTGACGATCGAGTAACAGGGAAGACAGATGCCTTTGCAAAGCAGGCCAAGATAGTCCATATTGACATTGATCCCACCTCGATCCGTAAGAATGTCCCTGTGACCATCCCGGTGGTGGGCGATTGCAAGGCCACCCTACAACTTCTGAATAGATTGTTGAAAGAAGAAAACCTGAGTTGGGATGAGTCATCAAGAGAGGAATGGCTCTGTCAGATTGAGGAGTGGAAGGCCACCAGGCCCCTCGCCTACAAACAGGGGGAACGAATCAAACCCCAATATGTTATTGAGAAACTCTATGAACTGACGGAGGGCAAGGCAATTATTACTACGGAGGTGGGTCAAAATCAGATGTGGGCGGCCCAATACTATCATTTTGATGAGCCCAACAGCTTTGTTACCTCCGGTGGACTGGGCTGTATGGGATTTGGTCTGCCTGCTGCCATTGGGGCCCAACTTGCTAGACCAGACAGGACCGTGGTGGATGTGGCAGGCGATGGTAGCATACAGATGAATATCCAGGAACTTGCCACAGCGGTCCAGTACAATTTGCCCGTAAAGGTGCTTATTCTCAACAATGGGTATTTGGGCATGGTGAGG
>Ga0180301_10004906_pt1 | contig 10304 bp, 23 predicted proteins | sample GuaBasSediGuay16_FD_121797 | JGI IMG/M metagenome (GOLD analysis project Ga0180301, IMG submission 121797) | Subseafloor sediment microbial communities from Guaymas Basin, Gulf of California, Mexico - Guay16, Core 4569-2, 12-15 cm | ecosystem: Environmental > Aquatic > Marine > Hydrothermal... | reverse complement strand
GAACTCGGCGAGCAGGTCCTGGTCGACCATGTCGCCGATCTGGACATAGAAATCGTTCCGCTCGACCAACATCCTGGTCAGAGCGGGGAGATCGTCGATGGCGGAATAGTTGCCAAACAACTCCGGGCTCGCGTCGTCCCGGGCCCTATGGTCGAAGTCGTCACAAAACCATCTCATATCGTACCTCCTTTCAACTCTATTTTCGCTAGTGCTCGTCTATGGATAGTATTTGAATTCGTCGTTTTGCAGCGACGAGTCGTTGTCCTCACAGTTATTGAACTCGGGCGCGTCGTCGGCCTTATGCTGACAGGCTTGTTTGACGTGTATCTTCTTATATGCCACCAGGACTAATGTTCCATTGTCGCAGTGGGCACACGAGGTGCCCTCTAGGTCTTCGTCGGTGTAATAGGTCCAGTGGCAATTGTCGCACTCAAACAGTACTGTGATCATTTTGGCCTCCAAGGTTGGGGTTCGGATACGCTCGATTCTTCGCTATGGGTCCGCCGCCGTGCCTTTTTCGTGCCATAGTTCGGTTTTTGAGGTATCAGCGGGAGCTTCTTGAGCTCCTTACGGAGCTCATAGGAGAATGATTCTTCTATCTCCCACTGCTCCTGCGCCGACAATATTCGGAATAGCTTCCACGGAGTCCCATACTCCTCGTTTATGAGCTTCTCGAGGATACGGGACTTTTGGTAAGTATGGCAGCAGCGGCCGCTGCAGAGCATATGTCCATCTTCGCTCTGCAGCATGTACCCATGAGAGACAAGCCGGCCGCATTCTTGGCAATGCCTCTCTTTAACCTTAATCCACTTCATCTTATACCTCCTTTGGTACATTAAGGTTTATGAGTTTCTTCCATTGAGACCGAAATCTCAACGGGATCGGCCTGTTACCTATCACCAGGCCGCCGCAGATATATATCCTCTGCAAGAAACCCAATACAATACAACACACAATACACAATATATACAACACTACAAGGGCCTATCAAAGGCCCCATTATATATATACACTACGTATACACTGTGTACACTACGTATACACCATGTACACGCCATATACGCGTTACACTACGTATACACTGTACATACTATGTATACACTAGGTAGTGAAACACTTTTCACCTTCCATCTCAGTTACTTACGCCTCCAATCTCCGAGTATGTAGTTGAAGACGATTATAATAAAGAGTATAACTAGTGCCTGCATGGTGTCCTCCTTGTATGAGTTATACGATAGGTCAGGGTGGAGGGTGGGAAAAGATGGGAATAAATAGGCGCGGCGCGACCCTTGCACGAAGATGCAAGGGGCGTGACGCGACTCACCTTGCCTTTCTACGTGCGCTACGACAGGCCCCGGCGGCCTCTCTAAGCGCAGCCATCCGCCGGGCTCCCGTCTCACTCTCCAAGACCTCGACCAACCCCGGCGGTGGGCCTAAGCGTAGCAAGCTCAATGATATCAAATACTTAGTGGATATATAGGACATTTGTGTCACACCTCCATATCTACAGTGTCGCCCAAAGGTGACACTTCTATAAGTACTTAATATCTCTAATGTAATTATAGGTCACCTATAGGGGTAGAGTATACGCAAACAAGGGTAACAGTGTAGTCTCAAGACTACATTTCCCCTTCAGTGAAACATTTCGGTGACAGTAGGATATCTCTACACCTCTTCTCTCCTGAGCAAAAGTATGAGCTCCTCCTTGGGGCGGAGCCACACGAACGGACACAGCACGCTCCCGGGCAAGAGACTTGCCATACGGGGTGCGCCGACTATGTTCGTGCTATGGATGTATATGTATGTGGGCTTGCAGGATGGATTCTCATAGATGTGGTATGCGATGTCATAACCACTACGGCCGGGGCCGAGGTCGTGGTCCAGAAACACCACGTCCACATGCATGTTATCCAACACCATCACAGCCTCGTGATAGCACTCGGCCGTGATGAGCTGAATCCCATCCCCTGCCAGTTTCTCACGAAAGGCGTCAAGCCTTTCCTTGGAATCGTCCACAACCAACACCATCAGCTTGTCCATGTTGGCCTCCTTACGCAATAGGGTAATAGAAGGTTAACAACAGATTCGACGGCTCATGCATCCACGAGCCGTCATCCTCGTAGCTCATATCGAAGGCATCATGAGGACACCTCGACAAAGTCTCGAGAACATCCGCTTCGGCATTATTCAGTCGGAGCAGAATTCCTTCCTCAGAGAGAGAGGGAAACATCTCTCTGAGTTTCTTTTGGCATTCAGGGCACTGGTGAGAACCAGGCTTCACCAGAACCAAAACGTCGGCACCAACCTTGTTGACGCCACGCAGCTTGAGACCATATCGGCCCCCAAGCCGCTTGATTTTGCCAGAAGGCAGATACCTCCGGGTATAAATCGTTCCCTCATAGAACAAATGCTCCATGACTTCCTCCTTTCAGTGTCTCGTTTAGGCGAGACAGGTCTACTTCTCCCACGCCTCGTCAGGAACGTCGAAGACCTCGTCCTGGCACTTCTGGCACAGGCCGGAGATCTCGAACTCCTTCAGGGACAGGTCGTCCTTGAAGTCCTCGGCGAACACGGGCTTGCCGCAAAACGGGCACATGCCCAGTTCGATGAGGTTGGGATCCATGCCGCAGACGACAGCGGCGAACTTCTTCATCTCCTTGCTGGCCATAACACTCCTCCTTTCAGTTGTTACGCGACCGCTTACAGTCGCGGCAGTTGCAGTTCATGCCAAGCTCCTGGACAATGACTCGATGAGCCTTACGTCCGGAAGCGTTGGTGCGAATGGCGCCCCACTTGTGGGGCTCCTTGAAGCAGTCGTGCTGGGGACAGCAGTCGGAATCAGAGCAACCGCCCATCCATGAATGATGAGCGGTGCCAGGTCCCAGCCACTCGGCCTCAAACCCAGCCGCCTTCAGGGCGGCCACAATCCGAGGACCGTTCTCTACACGAACACGAACCAGGTTCTTCTTCTCCATAACTGCCTCCTTTCTTGCCGTTTACAGACCGGCAAGTTCCAGATACCGGGGTTCGAGCGTCACCTGGAGCACAGGCCACCGCTCGGCGGTGGCAATATACTCCACTACCCTGCCGTTTTCGTCCAGCTCTGCGAGATGGACGGATTCGTACTTATGGCAGATCTTCCCGTCCTCCACAAAGAAGGACAGGAGATCCGCCTGTGACGGCAGGCTTTCGACCTGCCGCTCCTCCGTGCGGCCATCGACAGCGATAAGATCGATTGCGAACATGGCTTCCTCCTTTCGTCCTGCCTACTAACAGGACAGTAGGGTTTCACATCTCTGAAGCATGCCACTGGCACGCTCCAGAAACTCTTCGGCGGCCATCTGGGCATAAGTCTTCTCGCCCATATCGAGCAGACCGCCAACAATCAAAGCGTACTCCCAGTTCAAGCAGTTGAGAGACGCAAGCCTACGCAAGCGCAGGCATTCCTCGTACGTCATCCCAAGCTGCTTGCCCAGGTCTTCCATACTGGTCATATCAACCTCCTTTCTTTCTCCTTGGCAGAGGATCACAGAGACGCCGCCCATGCACCAACTGCGTCGTCTCCTCAGAACGATTCGTGAGGAGCCTATTTACTGCCACAAGCTCCTCACGCGTCATGGCGAAGGACTTGCCACTCAGGCAAGCCCGCCACTTGCGTAACAACTTCATGACTGTATCCTCTTCTCGGCGAGCACAAAGCCGCCAGAGCGGAACCTCAAACACTGCGCACGGTGATATGGACTCCAGCGCACATACCGTGCCAGGTTAAAGAGCTCCAGAATCTGCTCCATGGTGGAGCGATCCAATAACCGCTCCACCCGGAACAGGAGCTCACCGTTCACTTCCAATGATGCCGTGCCACCGCCAGTGACACGGAACACAATGCTGTCAGCAAACATGATATCCATCACATGTAAGCTGACAACATCGGCAATCGCGGCCAGTGCTTCTTTCCTTTCAAACTCTGCCAGTCGCCTCTGCATAGTATGCAGAAGCTGCTGCAGTTTCAGATCCAACGGTACACTCATGACTTACCTCCTTTCCTTCAGTGATTGAGCACCCAGAGCTTCTCATAGCGCTCTGTGGTGTGGGCCTCCAGGTCGGGAGCCCGCCTGACATAGGCGATCTCCTGTTCGGCGCCGTCCTCGTCCAACTCGACGAGCTGGACAAGATCGACCAAACAGTCTTCCTCACCCTCTTCATTGAAGAAGAGGGCTACAAGTTCCATCATGCGGGGCAGCTTCTCAACAAGCTGTTCCTCATAACCGTCCGGTCCCCAAAGCACCACCTTGAAGCTCGACATGACTACTCTCCTTCCTGCCCGTCATTAGAGACGGGCAAAGAGGTTAGTTGCCCAACACTCCAAAAATTCCGGAGTGTCAAGCAAAACCAGCGACACACGGCACCATTGCCACGGCCGCTGACATACAACAAAAAGGAGACCATGGCAGCAACAACCGCCACCAAGGTCTCCAGTAATTCATAAACAGGGTCCATGGCCGCAAACAACACGACCATAGACCCAACCTTAAGAATAAAAAGGCCTATGGGGGTTCTAGTCCCCATAGACCACCAACGCCTGCCGGACACGACGGTCCAGCAGACGAGAAGCCCGGCCCGAGGCCGGGCGTCTCACGAGGCCACCGCCAGGGGTGACCTCAATCACATAGCACTGAGCCGGCGCAGGGGCCGGCTTCTTCTTCTTGGCAGTCTTCTTCTTGGCAGCCATAATCCTTCTCCTTTACTTCTTCTTGCGGGGCGCATACATACGCCCCTGGTTGGCTTCGGCCTCGACGAATGTCCAGGCCAGCATAGTTGGGCACTTCAGATCGCGAAGCGCCCGGACAGCAATCCACGACTGACGACCACGCCAGCCGGGACAAACGTTGTCCAATACACGCACCATGAACTGCGTACGGGCAGAGGTCAGTTCCTTGGCCCGCTTGCTACGGGCCCAATTCTGGAAAACGCTTCTGATCACGTGAGAGTCCATGACTCTCCCCTTTCTCCCCTTGACGGGGAATTAGAATAAAAAGGCGACGCCGACACCATGCCGACGCCGCCAAAATACTAGTACTTACCAGGCTTCAGTACCCCCATGTCAGCGCCTGGCCGACCAGACACGGGGATTGAGACGATTTTCTAGTCCCTCTCGAGAACCATGAGGGACTTCAAGTGCGGGAACGGTATCAACACCGCTCCCTTGGGAGGGTTGAAGAGCTCCATGGCGGTCTTGGCAACCGCCTTGGAATCCTTGGGCACCACGAACGACCCTATCAGCCGTCCGTGGTGGAAAATCTTCCACAGTTCAACGTTCCAGAGCTCCATAACGAGCTCCTTTCTGCCTAGGGCCTAATTTGCAGTACCCTTACTACACCCAGTGTACCTAGGCTTACACTGGATAGGGTAATGGCCGCATGGATACTCCCATAGTACCCACGCTATGTAAACACGCATAAGCACCATTACTTCGGTACTCACACGTGGAACAGGTGCAGAGACACCTGTCAGCACTCACAGCTACGCTAGCTATGAGCACTGACAGAGGCCTCTACATTAAGACCTCTGTCGATACTTACCAGGCTAGATGTTTTATGTCCCTACGCCAGCGCCTGGCTGACCAGACGCAGGGACATGTAGTCTAGGAGGTCTCCTTCTTGGCCTCCTTCTTCTTCTCGGCGAGCTTCTTCTTGGCGGCCTCCAAGGTGGAGGTCGCCAACTTTTTGGCCATCGGGGCCAGCAAGACCCCGATGATTACGATGGTTACCAGAATCACGAAAACAACCAAGTTTTTGAGAATAGTCAGCATGACTACTCCCTTTCTGCCTAGGACTAAAAGAGAAATAATCTCACCCTTAACTACCGTTAGCGTACCCAGGCTTACGCTAACATGGGTGAACAATTGGCACAGATGTCCCATCCCTACACCTGTGCTATATGAACAGGAACAGACATCTATACTTCATGTCTGAACCTGGAACTTTCCTACCCGGCTATAACTCACCGGGTGGGCTCGCAACGCTCCGATAGTGGAACGTCACGAACTATTTATCACCTGGATGCTAGATACTGGATTATGGTTTCTGAATGATATTAGATACTGTTTTTAGGTTTTCAGAGGACTCTAGATACATGATTTTTTTGGGATTTGGAAAAGAGGTTATATGAAAAATTTTTTAGATATGGAAATGGGTCTATTATGGGACATATGTCTCAGAGGGCGTAGGATTCGATCTGAGCGCATTCGTGTTGGAGAGGCTGTTGGATACCTGGAAGAGAAAGGAGGGGTGTTAGAGGCAAGGGATTTGACCGTGAGAGGGAAGTGAGGTCGTGCGGTTAAATAAAAGCATACTTGTCCCGCGCTTGTCTATATAGTAATATAGTAGAATAGACATGTGTAGAAATCCGCTATCTCTTCTTTGAAAGGAGGAATGCCTCCATTGCCAGCCATAATTCCACAGCTTAGAGTATGGTTAGTTAGAGGCACTATAGATGATTATCTTTCAGCAGTCGAAATTCTCTTCAAATCTCTTCCTCCAGAGGAAAACATTCTTTCCTCTGTCTTCCCTGAGTTATTGTCGTCTGTCACTACCCCGTCGGACGAAAATCATATAATTTGCCAGCTTCCTCATGTAAGCGCGATCAACCTTCACATACAGGGACGCGGCGGTGATGTTATGTCCAATAGCGGCAATGAACATAGCAATAGCATTGGATTTCGTCATCTTCTTACCCTTCGTAGGCCTCTCGGCAGCAGGCCCGCCCTACAGGTAAGTAACCATGGTCTGTTCTCTTCTGTAAAGCTCACCTCGGCGGCGCCTATCGTATCTATCCTGGCACTATTGAAGATTAATGAAGATGATGTTATGCTATGTTTTGCCAGCAGGTGTGATGTGGTGGCGGTAGATGTAGATGTAGATATGGATGTCAATATTGATCCGTCACAGGTTAAGGCATGGTCAGAGAAAATTCCCATACGGGCTCAGCATGTGTACCCGTGGATTCACGCAAAGGATATTATGACGTAAGGAATATTATGACGTAAGGAAAGACTGTTGCCTGCGAAGGGCTTGTTGTTCGTGTTGGGCAACACGTCCTATGTAGATTGATATATACCTCATGTTATAAATATGTAATAGCATTGATATAGGCGATAGTATTTTCACTTTATAGTTGTCAACAGGAGAATTTAATATGGGAGACTATCTTCAAGAGCTACAAGACTTAAGAGACTTGTTAAGATGGTTGTTGAGAAAGGAGTTTCTGCAGGAATTGGTTGCATTGGCCGAGCTAATAGATAGGAGTTATGTAGATAGTTATTGCCGTATCTCCTCTAATAGCTCCCACGGCACCAACTGTGGCTATGCAGTGAAAGCAAAAGAGCTTTTCCTAAAACTTCAGGAAAAGGACATTAGCAAGAAGATAGAAGACATTTATCACACGTTCATAGAGAAGAAGTAAGGGAGTGACAATATGCACGAATTAACTAACTATCTCCTGGATGGGAAAAATATGTTCAAGGTTAACGAGCGCTCCACAATGAAAATAAAACTGCTCATAGGTGGGGCGGCTCTGTTGACTACTGCAACTGCAGTAGCTTGTTGCTGTGGCTGGCTATAAGGGAGCTGATCTCATATGCAGGGAGTATTAGAAAATTATCTACTCGGCGCAACAGAACTCAATACGACCATAGGAGCAATGCCAAGGATTGAGAGAGCGGCCGGGGTTGCCTCTAAGTATTGGGGACGCGCAGCTCCATACCTTAGGCGTGCTGCTCCGTATCTTGGTCCATTTAAGGCACCTGGAATAATCGGTGGCGCGGCTGTCCTCGGGGCTGCCGCTCTTGCACCTGCCATGGGATTGTTTACTGGCAGAGGAAGTTTTGGCGGGGCGTTCGGTGGAGGAATTGGTGGAGGTTTGACTGGCGGGCTTGCCGGCGCTGCGGCAGGAAGTATAATTCCGTTTCTTAGAGGCACAAGAGGTGCTCAGCTTGGCATGCAGGCGGCCAAATGGGGCGCTAGGGGTATGATGGTTGGCATGATAAGCGGAGCTTTATTTGGCGGACTGCTTGCCTCTAACCGTGGGAACAGCTTTAGCGGGTAGCAAGACGACTCAAGCATGGATACCATTACGAACCAAGACGACGATCCTCTAAGTAAGACTTTATGGAGGGGTGGCCGAGCGGCTGAAGGCGCTGCCCTGCTAAGGCAGTATGCCCTCGTTGGCATCGGAGGTTCGAATCCTCCTCCCTCCGTTTTCATATCTTTTTCTCCCGGTAACTACAGGGAAGACCGCTAAGCCTTATAATGTCTTCCTTGTAAACGGGAAGACAAAGGAGGCTTAATGCAGATATGACGACAGTATGCGGTTGGATATGGAAATGGATTACGTTTTTTTGTATAAAGTTTATATATAAGCCTTTTTCCCTCCTGATAAGAAAGCTCTTTGAGAAATCCTACACCAGTCTTCCGGAAGACATCCCTTGGACAACCACCAAACTCCTCAAATTCTTCCAGACGTGTCGGTGGAAACAAGATCCGCTGGGCGGGGCTATTGACCATATTAGCAAGCCGGAGAAGTTTTACCAAACAAAAACAGGTGACTGCGATGAATTTGCGGCATTTGCCTGTAGGGTGTTGCCGTGGAAGAGTTTTATCTTATCTGTAACATGGTATGAAAAGAAGGGTAGTTTTTTAAGGCGATTTAAGGGACATAACGTTTGTCTTTATTTTTACAAGGGAAGATGGTGGCATATAGGGAACTGGGGAAAGCGCGGTCCGTTCAGTAGACTATTTGAGGCTGTTTATGATATTGTTCCTCAAGATGCAGCACCTGGCTCGTTTGGAACAAGAGACCCATCTACACTCACAGTCATAGCGGCGGGAAGATTGACAAAAAAGGGGCAAAGAAAATATGGAAGAAACAGAAGAGGTCATTAGCGAAAATAAGCAGGATGACACAAAAGACAAAAAAGGTATTTCAAAGTTTAAGATAAAAGGAATGCTTGTGGAGCGTCCGGATGGAACAATTGAACGCACCAAGATGTTTGACATACTAGAGGTTCCGTTAGACGACTACTCTGATTTAGAGTTCACTTTAGACGAAATAAGACGCCTCCGTATGCATATCATGAAGATGCGCACCGGTATTCAGGCCATGGCCCCCCTTATTTGTGCCGGTCCGGTCAAATGCGTATTCCGCCACAGGTGTCCACTCGTAGACAGATCTATTCGCACGGCAGACGGCAAGCATATAGACTTCCATAATCAAAATCTTAAGAAATTTCCTATACTTAGACAATGCCTCGTCGAGAGAGATTTCTTAGATTTTAAGAGGGCTCAGTATATTGAAGAATACGACGTGGACGTGAACTCTCCTACCGAAATGGGCATGGTAAACAAACTAGCAGAGCTCGATCTATATGAGTACAGGGCAACTCTGGTATTGGCGCATGGTGATGACGAAGGGGACGGAGTCGACCTGCTTAAAACACAAATCACATGGGGAAAAAATGGCCAAGAGACCAAAACCCTTCTTGTTCACCCTGCTTTTGAACTAAAAGAGAAAATTCATCGTATGAGAGAAGGAATTCTGCGTTCCATGGTCGGAACGCGACAGGAGCAATATAAGCGTGCGGCCGCACTAAAGGAAAAGCAAGCAGAAGATCCAAGCACTATGATTGCTGCCCTTAAACAAAAGATACTAGAGGCAAGACAAGATCAAGAAAACATAATTGATGCAGAGTTTACAGAGGAGAAAAAGGAAGAGTAGGAAATATGTTCTGGGCCGGACGTGGTGGTAAATACCTAAAGAAAGCTGCTGGCGCCTTTTTGGAAATGATTTCGCCGACGGTGGCGAAAGAACTTGCTGCTGTTGCCGGAAAGCCACAAACCATTAAGAGCGTTGAAGAGTTTCTTTCAGCTGGCAGAGAGGCCGCTAAAGGTATTTTAAGAGAAGGCGGAACGACTGGTTTCCTTAGGGCCACAGAGAGCTATTTGCGCAACATGGGGGTTTCTATACGGGAGGTTTCTACCCCCAAGACGCTAGCCGGCAAAATATCTACCAAGCTACGGTTTACAGAAGAAGGACTTCGGGCGACAATCGAAGCATCTCCAGAAAACGTGCAAATCTTCAAGAAAGCCCTAACCACCGGCCAAATAGCCCCTGAGCATTTTACTAAGGTTTCGGCTTTTGTCCACGAGGCAACAGAGGTTCATTCAGCTTTTAAGATGTTTTTTCGCACCGACGAAGCATTGCAGGCTTATTACATGGCCACGCCGGCACTGAGAAAGAGTATATTTAAG
>Ga0180301_10004905_pt1 | contig 10304 bp, 10 predicted proteins | sample GuaBasSediGuay16_FD_121797 | JGI IMG/M metagenome (GOLD analysis project Ga0180301, IMG submission 121797) | Subseafloor sediment microbial communities from Guaymas Basin, Gulf of California, Mexico - Guay16, Core 4569-2, 12-15 cm | ecosystem: Environmental > Aquatic > Marine > Hydrothermal... | reverse complement strand
TCTCTGGGTTTCCTCTTCTTCGGTTCCCCATATAGCGAAATAGTTCCATCTTGGTTCTCTGTTAAAATGACAGTGTCTCCTCTGCCGATGTTGTTTCTTTCAATCCACGACTTCGGAAGAGAAATGAAGAAGCTTTCTCCTATCTTCTGGAGTTTCCGAGTGTAAGACATTTTTCTCCCTCGTCTTCTAGTTCAAAATTAAGCTTAAATTGCTTAAATAATTATAAAAGCTTATACGGAAAGCTTAAATAATTGACGCCTCTTCCTCTTCCAAGACGATAATCAAAAAAGGAACAAATTTTACTTCAGTAAAAGCAGCACCTATAGAATTGAGGAACACTAGAAATGCTGGTTGAACTGTCCCTAAGCTTCGTTTCGATCTTAGCGATATCGACGATCATTTATCTTGCCGCCCTAAAAAAGGCTCCTAAGCCGCGGAGAACATCTCAGCATATCTCAATGTACGCCTGCGGAGAAAAAGTCCGCGTTGGAAGGCTCTCGATGAATCTAACTTTTTACAAATATCTCGCATACTTTATGATTTTTGACTCTTCCATAATAATTGCAGCTTTCTCTTCATTATCATTTAATATTGAAACTTTGCCTTTCCTACTGACATATTTATGCGCCATTTTAGTAGCCGCACTGCTATTGGCAGAGGGGGACACGTAATTTGTCTCCATTCAGCCTATCAAAATGGGCTAGGCTCAAGTCCCCATGGATACTGCACTTCAACAGCGGGGCCTGCAACGCATGCGATATTGAAGTTGTAGCCTTATTAACTCCGAGGTATGATGTCGAAAGATTCGGGGTTCTCCTTAAAGCGACGCCGAGACATGCAGATGTACTTATCGCCACAGGCCCGGTAACTAGGCAGGCGGCTTTAAGACTTAAAAGAATATATGAGCAGATGCCTGAACCGAAATTTGTAATAGCAGTTGGAACGTGTGCTTCGTCCGGCGCTCCATTTAAACAATGCTATAACGTTCTCGGGGGAGTTGATAAGGTAATTCCTGTAGATGTGTATGTTCCAGGATGCCCACCTAAACCAGAGGCCATCTTGTATGGAGTTACAAAACTTTTAGAAAAAATCAAGGAGGCAGCGGAATGAAGGCGATGACTCCTGAGGAAGAAGCCGCGAATATTGTTAAAGGCGCGCTTGGAGAATACGTTTTAGAGTCAAAAATCCCTAAACCACGTAGAGTTTACATCCATGTAAAACCGGAAGCTAATAAGAAAGCAGTTTCAACTCTTCTTCAATCTTTTCCGTGCGCAATAATCTCCACGATCACGGGTATCGACCTAGGGGAGACAATTGAGATTAACTATCACTTTTGGTGTGGAAAAGCAGAAGTAACTATCAGAACTAACGTTCCGAAATCTAAGCCGAAAATAGAGACGATAACGGATATTATCCCCGGCGCCCTTCTTTATGAACGTGAAGTGCACGATCTTTTAGGAGTAAAATTCATTAATCATCCGAATCTAGCCAGGCTACTGCTTCCAGAAAGTTGGCCTGAAAATAGCTATCCATTAAGAAAAGACTGGAATCCAAAGCACGTGGGTAACCTTGCCTACTCCTTGGAGAAAACAATAACACTTGGGGAAACAAGAACAGAAAAAAACGCCGGGTTACTTGTGAATGTGATTGTTGGTCCTCAGCATCCGGCACTTCATGAGCCTGAGAGATTTCTCTTCAAGCTTGACGGGGAGATCGTTGTAGATGTTGAGCCGCGGCTTGGTTATGCCCATAGGGGAATAGAGAAAGGCGCTGAACGACTAATGTTCTTCCAAGATGTTCATCTGATTGAAAGAGTATGCGGAATATGTAACGTGGCTCACACAACATGTTTTTGTCAGGCTGTAGAGACGCTGGGAAAAATCGAAGTCCCCCCTAGAGCTCAATACTTACGGATGATCGTTCATGAACTTAACAGGATTCACAGTCATCTTCTCCTGTTGGGAATAGTAGGCTTAGAAATAGGGTTTGAATCTCTCTTTCAGTATCTTTGGCGCGATCGAGAAATCGTGCTAGACTTAACTGAGAAGCTCACTGGGAACCGCGTTATGGCGGAGTACAGCACGATCGGTGGTGTCAGGAGGGATTTAACTCCCGTCTTAGGCGACGAAATTAAGCGCGGCCTCAGAAAGATCAAGGATCGACTGAGTTTCTATAGGGAAATCTTTCAGAGCGACCCAACGGTTGAGCTGAGAACTAAAGGAATCGGAATGCTAAGCGAAGAGAAAGCTTTAAAGCTATGCGTTGTTGGGCCTGTGGCTCGTGGCTCCGGGGTAAAGTCAGATGTCAGGAAGCATGATCCATACGCTGCATATGAAGATGCTCCTTTCAGGGAAGTCTTGTATAAGGACGGAGATTCTTGGGCAAGGCTTATGGTACGTCTAGATGAAGTTGGTGAAAGCATAGACATCATAACTTGGGCAGTTGATAATATCCCAGGCGGTCCTTTCCGAACGAGAGTCCCACGGAGAATGCCTAAAAGAGAAGCTTTGAGCAGGGTTGAAGCTCCACGCGGCGAGCTTATTCATTTTGTAAGAGGAAACGGAACAGCATATCCGGAGCGCGTTAAGATTCGATCCCCCACCCTCGCAAATATTATATCGTTCCGTGAAATGATACGTGGCTGCTATGTCGCAGATATTCCAGCAGTCCTAGCAAGCTTGGATCCATGCTTCTCCTGCACTGACCGCATGGTTTTTCTTGATGAGAAAAGCGGCCGCAAATGGGTTTGGACCCTGAATGATCTGAAGGCTAGGAGGCGAATTTGACGTGGGTCTCGATGTCGCTTTCTTCTTCAGGATTCTCATTTTTCCAGGTTTTCTCTTCCTCTTCACATTCACCTTGTTTTGTGATTGGTTTGAGAGAAAGATTATGGCTAGAATGCAGAATCGAATGGGGCCTTCATATACGGGCCCGTTTGGGATTCTTCAGCCCCTCGCAGATTATATAAAATTATTAACAAAGGAGGATATAATTCCCCATCACGCGAGAAGATTCCTTTTCACCTTAACCCCCATAGTCTCTTTTTCCTTATCCATGCTCTCGATTTTTTGTTTCCCCTTAGATGGCATGAATATCTTCTCTAATCGCGGATTTGAAGGTGACCTCCTATTTGTGTTGGCTCTTGTGACTTTTGCCCATTTCCTACTCTTCCTCTCAGGCTGGTCGTCATCGAATCCTTATGGCTGGATCGGAGCTGCTAGGATAATAACGCAATTCGTTGGCTACGACATTCCCCTTATCATCTCCACATTGGGCCCTGCGTATCTCGCTGGAAGCTTATCTCTTGCAAAGATATCTTCATCACAGACTGTTCCATTTGCTCTGCTAACTCCTTGGACATTCATACTTTTTCTAATTTCTCTTCAGGCAGAACTTGAGGAGGATCCATTCGATGTTCCACATGCCGAAACGGAGATCGTAGCAGGTTATGGAACAGAATTCGCCGGGAGAAAGCTTGCATTTATTCGCTTGTCGAAGGATACGCAGATAATCTTCGGAGCCGCATTGGCAGCAACGTTGTTTTTAGGAGGACCATACGGTCCTGTCTTCTTCAATCCTCCTAACTTCTGGTTCATCGTATACTTTGCGCTGAAGGTTTTATTCGTCATCGCTGTATTGGAGTTTGTTGAAGCTGTCTGCGCCCGTCTTCGTATAGATCACGTTATAAGGGGGAACTGGCGGGTGATAGTGCCAGCTTCCTTAATCTCTCTGATTCTCACAGTAATATCTTCACCTTACATTAGATTCTTAATGGAGGCTCAGATCTGATGAGACGGATAAAAATGCCTCAGATGATTACAGAGGTAGTTTCAGCGGTATTCAAGAAACCTTCTACCCGTCAATACCCATTCACAAGCCCAAAGGTCCCAGAAGGTCGCCGCGGGAGCCAGATATTCCACCCGTAGAGATGTCGCAGCTGCGGACTTTGCGCCAGGGACTGCCCAGCTGAGGCCATTGAGATGATTGAGGTATCAGGTAAGAGGATGCCTTTGATCCATCTCGAAAGCTGTATATTCTGTTACGTCTGTGTTGAAAACTGTCCGAGGAACGCTTTAACAGGGTCAACATTCTATGAACTTGCGTCAACAAACAAGGAGAGCCTCGCGCTTAGACCGGAAAAACATAAGTTTAAAGAAGAATCCGTGGAAGGGGAATAAGATGCCAATTTACGATGTTGTCCTTGCTGTGGCGCTTGTGTTTTCCGCGTTCTTTGCTATACATATCGAGGAAACTATTTACGCTGTTATATCTTTTGGAGTGACGCTTACTCTGTTTTCAGGGCTTTTCTTTCTTCTGAACGCTCCGTTTGCAGCTGTTTTTCAGCTTATAGTGGCCGTTGGAGCTATTGCCGTCTTCTTCTTAGCAGGAGAGATGCTTACGCCTAAGAAAAAATCATCACAAAAAATGAAGGACAAAATTATAGGTTTACTGATTGCGGCTGTCTTAGCAGTTCCCCCAGTCATATCAGACCTTCGCGTCGAAGTATTCTCGAGGCCTTATAACCCTGCATTTGCTTCAGCATTATGGAAGTTTCGAGTTTTAGATGTGATCGCGCAGAGCGTCGTCATATTGATACTTGCCATAGGGATCGTTATGATTCTGAAAATAGGAGGAAGGAAGTGAACGATCATGGAGTATATAATCCTCTCTTTAGTCTTGTTAGCTATCGGCGTTTACGGACTTGTGGCGAAACGTAATCTATTGAAGGTTTTGATGTCCGTTGAGCTCATCGCAGTGGCGGCAAGCATGAACTTCATTGTATTCAGTTCAGCCGTGGGAGATCAGCTTGGCCAAGTCTTCTTTATGCTTGCATTGTCAGTTGATACTGCTATGACCGCGGTGGTCATAGCCTTAGTTTTAGTTGCATATAGAGAGCATGGAATACTCGATGTTTGGGAGCTCTCTAAACTTAAGGAAGAATCCTAAAGAGGCAGATATGCTTATGTCGGGGCTACAAGAATCTTTACCATGGCTCGTTTGGCTCTTTCCCGTATTCTCAAGTTTTATCGTTCCTTTCTTCGCGAAGATAGGGTCAAAATGCAGAAGCTTATTCGTTATCTTTTCTGGAGCTGTCACGTTAATCTTCGCTGTATTGTTGGTTCCCGCCGTTCATTCCGAGGGTATAGTGCTTCAGTCAAGGATAGATTGGATACCAGTCATAGGCGTCAAACTCGGCGTATATCTTGATCCTTTAAGTGTCCTCTTTGCGGTTCTAATTGCCTTTGTAGGTTTCGTTGTTCTTTTATATTCTCTAAGTTATATGGCTCATGAAGAAGGACAGACAAGATACTATTTCTTTATGTTATTCTTCATTGGGTCAATGATAGGACTTGTAATGGCTGATAATTTTCTCCAACTATTCATATTCTGGGAGCTAGTCAGCTTATGCTCGTATGCTCTTGTTTCATTTTGGTATAAAAAACCAGAAGCAGTAAAGGCCGGAATCAAAGTCTTCTTAATGACAAAGATAGGAGACATAGCCCTTCTAGTTGGCATCTTTCTCATATATGCCAATGTGCATTCCTTCTCATATGCGCAAGTCTTTGAAAAGTCAAAGACGATAACCATGCCAATCTTAACATTAACTTCACTGCTGTTTCTTTTCGGCGCGATTGTGAAGTCAGCTCAGCTACCATTACATACATGGCTCTACAGCGCAATGGAAGCTCCAACATCGGTGAGCTGCCTCCTGCATAGCGCTACGATGGTTAAAGCAGGCGTATATCTAATCGCCAGAACCAACGTTATATTCTGCGGAGTACCGATATGGCTTAGCTCTCTCACCTGGATAGGTGCAATCACCGCTCTGATCGGAGCGACTTTAGCGCTTCACACTCCAGATATTAAAGGCGTCCCTGCCTATTCCACCATAAGCCAAATAGGCTTCATGATGGCAGCTCTCGGAGTTGCGTCTTCACCTAATTCTCTTGGGTGGTTCGCAAGCATCTTCCACATGATTAGCCACGCATTCTTTCAGGGACTGGGATTCCTAGCCATCGGTGGAATAATTCATCAGCTGGGGACAAGGGATATGCGGAAAATGGGCGGCTTGAGAAGAGAAATGCCCATCACCTTTACTTTTTGCATAATTGTAATTCTCGCCCGTTCGGGAATCCCCCCATTTTCAAGCTTCTTTAGCAAAGGGCTCATAGCCAAAAGCATCCTTTCCACCGGAAACATACCGTTGGCATTTTTGATTTATTCAGCTACCGCTATAACCTTCGCCTATAGCTACAGATTCCTCGTCCTCACTTTCGCGGGGAAAAAGCCAAAGCATCTCGAAAAAATCGAGATTCGTGAGCCTCCGAATCTCATGTTGATCTCCTCAGCGATCCTTGCAGCTGGATGCATAACCTTGGGTTTTCTCGGGGAGTCCATAATGCGGTTCCTCCACATAAGTTTCGCCTTTAACCTAGCCGATTTTTTCAATGTTGAGTCGTTAATATTCGTGGCGACATTAATCGTAGGTGGCCTACCAATCTATCTTATCTACCAACGAAGAGTAGTGCCTCCTGAAAGGATAAGGTCCGGAGCCCTAGCATTTCTGGACAGAGTCTTGGAACGCGGATACTTCTTTGACTCGTTCTATGGAGCAGTATCCCGAGGCTTCCTCAAGATGTCCAGTTTCACTCTCAGGGTTCTAGAATTAGGGGTGTTGGAGAGAGTTCCATATATTGTAGCGGCAGGCTCAGTGAGGTTGGCTGAGTTCCTTCTCTACCGTTTCGATAAAGGTCTCGATGAACTCACACATCTGACAGCACGTGCAATAGAGTTCCACAGCTTAAAGATTAAGAGAACTCACGGCGGCGCATTACCGCAGTTTGTGATGGCGGCGGTTCTAGGATTCCTCTTTTTAAGCATCCTGCTCTTATTGACCATGAGGTGAAATGAAGATATGGTTCTTCTTTTAATTTTTCTTCTTCCTCTCTTCTCCATTCCGTTCATATTTCTCGTCGGCAGAGAGTCAAAGAGAAAGCCCGGAGCTATAATAGTAATGTTTTCTGTACTCGACTTGATTCTCCTACTGAGCATCGTGCCAGAGGTTCTATCCAAAGGCAAATACATGGAATCCTACTATTGGATGCCCATGCTTGGCGCCCCGCTCACCCTATTCGCAGATGGCGTAAGCCTCTCGCTGGCGGCCATAACCTTGCTGTTAATTATCTCATCCGTCATTTTTGCTTTGGATTACATGGAAGATAGCAAATCGCTTTGGCAATTCTACGTTCTCATAGCTCTGCTGACTGTTGGATTAGTCGGAGTCTTCATAACCGCCAACCTTATGATCTTCTATTTCTGCTGGGAGTTCATGCTGATTCCAGCATACTTCATAATCGGAGGATGGGGATACCGAGAATCATACAGAGCTGCCTTCAAATTTTTCATCTTCACCCACGCCGGAGCCGTCGCCGTTCTACTCGGCATAGGAGCCATATATATGCTTACGGGAACTTTGGACATATTTCAAGCTAAGGATCTGCTCGCAGCGGCTCCTCAAGACTTTCTAAAATGGATCTTCATAGCTTTGACTTTGGGATTCGCCGTCAAGATGGCCATCGTCCCATTACATATGTGGCTACCAGATGCCCATGCAGAGGCCCCGGCTCCCATGTCGGCTCTTCTAAGCGGCGTAATCATCGAAGCCGGAGCATACGCTATATTAAGAGTCCCGCTTGGAACGGTCTTCCCTCTAATCTCAGATGTCTCAGCTAGCAATCAGATTCTCTATACTTTGTCGATACTCGGGGTGCTTTCAGCCTTTTATGGAGCTATGACCGCACTGGCTGAGAATGACATAAAGAGGATAGTCGCATATTCCAGCATAAGCCATATGGGGTACGCCCTCTTCGGCTTATCCCTGTATCCCTGTGTGGAGGGAATCGTCGGAGCGGTTCTACACCTAGTAAATCACGCTGCAAGTAAAGGTCTTTTATTTCTGAACGCCGGAGCGATCATGAAGCAGACTGGAGCCAGAGATATAAGTAAGATGGGAGGGTTAGCCTCAAAGATGCCTATAACAGCATTCTCTACAGCCGTATCTTCCTTCAGCATAGCTGGTATACCGTCCCTTGCATGTTTCATAAGCGAATTTCTCATGTTTATGGGGGGCTTTCAAGCCGGAAGTAGCGATAGTTTCTACTATGCAACGACAACCTTCATGATCATGGGAACAGTCTTCAGCCTAGCCTATACTCTTCGATTAATCTGGAGAGTCTTCTTTGAGTCTTCAAAGATCGAAAAGGCTCATGATCCATCGCTTATAATGTCTATTCCCATGATCTTCCTATCGTTGATTGTTATACTCTTAGGCGTTTGGTCCGGCCCGATTATTCATCTAATAAGCTCAGCTAATCTCAGCTGAGGTGGAGAATTTGATGGGAATATATGATACGTTAACTCCAAGCACTATCCTCTTCATCTTCGCCTTGCTTACAGCACCTGTGCTCCGCATCATTCATAAACACAAGAAAAAAATATACAGGCCTTTCAGTATCCTCTGGATTCTAGTAATCTTCTTCATAGTCACGGTTGCCATAGCACATATATGGGTTAGCTACTTTGCATCAGCAGAAGAAAATCCATTTCATCAGATCTTTCTTATAAGTGAAAGTAGACCAGTCCTGTCCAGCTCGCTTCTCATAGATTCAGTTTCAGTATACATGGCTGCAGTATACCTCGTGGTTGGATTAATCTCCGTTCTATATAGTGTTCTTTATCTTCAAGATGAGAACCGTTTTTCTGGAAGATACATCGCATTGATGCTTATGATTTTAGGAAGCGTAATTGCAGCTACATTCTCAGGGGACCTTCTCACGCTTTTCATTTTCTGGGAAGCATCAGCCGCAGGATCTTGTCTGCTCATCGTTTACAGGAGAACTCTGAAATCCATAGAAGCATGCCTAAAATATCTAGTGATGATCATAATGGCCTCCGGCTTCATAATTTACGGCCTCTCAATAATCTACGGCCTTACCGGCTCGCTTAATTTCTGGGCTGTGAGAGAGGCTTTGATGAAACTTCCGGATAAGAGGCTCTTAATAACGGCTTTCGCCTTTGTGGCTTGTGGCTACGCTATAGAAACCGCGATTGTGCCTTTCCACATGTGGCTTCCAGATGCTTATACAGCTGCTCCCTCTTCCACCTCAGCTTTTCTATCCGCCATCGTTGACCAAGCAAGCTACTACGTTTTCATGAGGATTCTAATATACATATTAACGCCGCCGCAGATCCTTAACTGGCCCTTAGCATTAGCCATCTTCTCAGCATTGACGATGACCATCGGAAATCTCTTCGCCTTAGCTCAGACAAACGTGAAACGCATGATCTCCTATGTATGCGTTGCGGATATAGGCTACAACCTCGTCGCCATAACAAGCGTTAAGCCGCTCGGCTTGATGGGGAATCTATTCTTCTTTTTTGTTGGCGGCATGACAACCGCCTTGGCGTTCATGGCTGTTGGAATTCTGAATAATCTAGGCCTTAAACGGCTGGATGATTTTTCCGGTATTGGCCGTAGATTTCCAATGACAAGCCTATCCTTGATTGTTGCTGTCTGCTCTTTCTCCGGTATTCCCCCCCTCGCAGGCTTCATGAGTAAATATATGGTGTTCACTGCTGCTATTGAAGGAGGAATGGTATGGTTAGCTGTGATCGGCGTGTTAAACTCGGCGCTTCAAACGGGCTATTTGTTAAGGCTTGTACATTACATGTACGCTAGACCGATGAAGCTAAAGTTAAATAAGACAAAAAGAGAACCGAGAGCTCTGCTGATCCCTATTTATGCATTTGTCACCTTAATAGTGCTTCTGGGAATATATCCATCAATAATCCTCTCAGCAATTTACCCTGCAGCTAAACAGTTAGGTTTACTTTTACCTTAAAGGAAAAAGAAATGATATGAACGATGTAAATCTCATTTCATTTCGTATCAAGCTGAAATGCCGGCGATTAATTTGGAGGAATAAACATAGCTAGGAGAATAAGATTACTTCTGTTGAGCTTGAACTTCTACGGGTTGAGAGTAAGATTTAAAGATCAACATGGCGTATCCAAAAATATTCAATTAAGCTGTTTTTGACTCTCTTTCTTCACTTTTAACCATTATTCACCATCTTTTCATTGACTAAAAAATGGGAAGCAGTTATCTATTGTTTGGGAATTTAAAAGATAAAGAAAACTTTATGATTTTTAAATAAACTTGTTCATTTCTCCCCTTTTCAAGATAAGAGTCTATTTTTTATAAATATTCAGAGGATCCTTGATGAATGAGAATTCTTGCATAT
>Ga0180301_10004904_pt1 | contig 10306 bp, 7 predicted proteins | sample GuaBasSediGuay16_FD_121797 | JGI IMG/M metagenome (GOLD analysis project Ga0180301, IMG submission 121797) | Subseafloor sediment microbial communities from Guaymas Basin, Gulf of California, Mexico - Guay16, Core 4569-2, 12-15 cm | ecosystem: Environmental > Aquatic > Marine > Hydrothermal... | reverse complement strand
CTGCATCAGAGACTATTTTCGCTTCAAGAGTGTCCGCTTCATATCCTAAGGAGAAGCTATGCGCTAATATAGCTTTGCATACCGCATTTATTATCTCTTTTGGAACTCCCTCATCCTCTAACCGCTCTTTAGCTATCTCTGCACTTATTAGTGCATGATGTCTTTTTCCTTTATATGCTCTTCCTACATCATGAAGTAATGTTGCAATTGACACTATTAGCTCATCTGCTTTGTACTTCTTGGCTAGTTTCTTAGCTATAGCATATACTCTAAACGTATGATCCCATCCATGTACTGGTACTTCTTTTAGCATCTCTCTAACTCTTCTCGCTATTGCCTCTTCTAGTTTCATGCTTATCATCTAGGGATTAAGGTGCTTCTGCTTCATCAAATATCACATATTTGATATCCTTTAGTTTGCAAAACTCAATTAACTCCTCTGTATAATCTCCTTCTGTAGCGTGTAAATGGTTGGCTCCTAGAACGTCTAGTAGCTTGAAGAAATCGCTTCTTTTAAACTTCACTACTATATATGGCCATGGCCATATATCCCTCTTTAAACTCTCTCTAGGAATTTTTATCGCCTTGCTCTTTATTAACACCATACGATATTCATCGTCTTCTCTAAACAATCTAGCTATAGTGAACATGCCTTCATCGGCCACGTATTGTGTCGTTGCGCCTCCTGCCTTGCCTTGTATTTGAGGCCTTAAATGTACTTCCCTTAAGTTTTCTCTCGGATCCTTTGAACGTTTGGTAAACCATGTTGCCATACCACCACAATTTCCAAGGTAGAGAAGTCCCCTCTCTTCATCATATGAAAGAACATCCATGAGTGTTGTCGGCTTTCCTCCTGAGATTACCTTTAAGATTTGCATGGTAAGAGCTCCGTCATGATCTACTTCGCATGCACATACGATTGGCTCTTTATGCCCTTCAGCATCGTATGGATCATTGATTAAAGCTATTGCAAGGCATGCACATACGTAATGGTTACTTAGCTCTGGTTGACACTTCAATCCACAGAAGTCAAATTTATATCTTTTTATTATTCTTTTTAGAGCAATATATATTCTTATTTGTTTTTAAGGATGTCTAATGTTAACATTTTATTATCGTATTCTATTAATCCAAAGTTCTTCTGGATCCATCTCAAGTATGTATCTCTCTCATCCTCTGGTATTTTCTCCGCTTCCCTGAGTACTTCGACTTGATCAACGTGATCTACATCTACACCAAACTCCCTTTGCCACCTTATTGGATCATCCACTACAGTATACATGCCAAGCGCTCTTCCTCCTATAACACCGTACCTCATCCCTTTAAGCCTATTAACAACCATACATGCTTTAGCAAACTTGATTATATTTCTGACCAACTCCTCCTTCTTACAATAGATTAATCTGCTCCTTATGCCTATCTGTTTTAGTGCGCCAGCGCTCGCTAATATACCGCTAAGTCCCCTATCAGAATATACTATTACTAGCTGTGCTTCTCTTTCAATTGCTTCTCTAGCCCCAACTACTGCCATTACTGGATACGTCCATATTGGAATATATAATAATAACAAATCGATTTCATTTCTTGTCATATCCTTAACAGTCTCCATAACGTCCTTATACTCCCTTATTACTTTACGTGGATAAACTGCTTCTATTTCCTCCCTTTCCTTCAGTATATCGACTAACTCTTCATGAAGTTTGTCTTCTTCTCTTCTCCAGGGGACTTCTTCCCGTGGATCTCCTAATGTGATAATTCCTACTTTAGGTACATACTTCATGAGCTTCTCACCTTTTGCTTTTTTAGAATTTCACTCCCTTGCCTATTCAGTAAGTTGTATACTTCCTCCTTATTTATAGCCGCTGTAGTACCCGGTCCTCTACATGCTTGTGCTCCTAAAGCTTGGGCAAAGAGCATTATTTCGCTTATTTCCTCTATGGGTATCTGGGATATGCTTAAGGTCTTTATGTTGTCTCCATACTTCTCTAAAAGTTTTAGTATTACACCTGAACAAAACGCATCTCCTGCGCCAGTGGGATCTACTACATCAACTTTAAAGGCAGGTTGTACTAGAACGCCGTTCTCATTAATAGCCATAGCTCCCCTCTCTCCTAAAGTAATGAAAAGTAACTCTGTTCCTCTCTCAAGAACCTTCTCTATGGCCTTGTTTAATTCTTTCTCATTAGTGATATCGATAAGTTCTTTATCGTTACAGTGAAGTATATTTACATAATGCAATGCGTTCACTAAGAAATCCCAGGTCTTATTATACGGTTTAACTACATCTATAAACGTAAGTACACCTAATTGCTTGGCTCTTCTCAATATATTCTCTAATTCATCGTCTATTTTACCTAGGATTCCTACGGATATGTATAAAACTATGGGTTTATAACTCTCCAGTACTTCTAATATCTTAGTAATAGGAATATAAAGTGAGGCACCGACTTCTACATGAAATCTCCTATCTTGACCTTTAATTACTAAGATCACGTTCTTATTAGTTGGAGCTTCAACTCTTTCTATCATTAACTTAAAATCGTATCTCTTTAATGTATCCACTATGAAATCTCCAAATATGTCCTTCCCAACGGCGCTAATAAGCGTTATATTTCTTGGATTGAAATTCATTTTAATTAAGTCTATAGCTATGTTAGCAGGATGTCCTCCAACAGAAAGATGAATTCCCTTAGGAACGAATACTAGCTCTCCTGGCTCAGCAACCTTGTCGAGTTCAGGAACTACAATGTCGGCTACTAAAAAGCCCACAAGTAGTATGCCAGATATCACTTCTTTTACCCTTTAGTAGTCTAATGATTTAGGCTTAAGAACGTTTTATCGAAATGCCTGCCTTAATATATCTTTCCGAGTTATGATCCCTAATACGCTTATCGGATTCCATCTACTTATCACTGGGATGGCTTCTACTTAGAATAATCCAAGGAGCTATTCTTCAATACGCTCAATGATGCTTAGTTTTAACTTAGTGCTTAGTATTCCCCGCACATTTTCGTTACCGTTCACCTAAACCGTGTCTTCATCTGTCAAATTATATCGGATACGGTTAGGTTCATCACGGTCTCTCTCGGGCAAGCTACGGGAGTAGGACTCCCCTCACCCACCCGAGAGGCACTAATAAACTCATAGGTTGCTACCCCTTATAAGTCTTATGGGGAATCACAATGGTATTGAGAGGTATAAAAAGAAATACTACGATACAAAAAGCTATAAACTAAGGTTTCTGCCCCTTTACTTTACACATGTAATATGCAAGATCAGTGAGATCTTAAGATTTAATATCATCACAGATCAACTTCAATTATGACGATACTTCCCTCAAACTGCGAAAATGTAACTCTAGTAGTGTATTTTATGGACTGATAAAGATGGGTCAATAATTATTTAAGGATACTATCCTTATAAGTATTGTGAGGATATATGACATATCATGAGTCAAGCGATTATGGTAAGCTTTTAGAGAGCATGAGGGCTTTAATAATTCTTAAGCGCAACAAGATGAAGGAGCTGAAGAAACAAATAAAGATAACCGTGGAGGAGGCCGGTTTTCACGTATTTCTTAGAGCGGAAGGTTATGCTTTAATGAAAGATGAGAGTGTTGGTATACTAGGTCTACCTCATATTAGGGTGGCATTTGCTGAGAATGTGTGTAGTATCTGGATAAGGGATCCTTATAGCCTTAAGTTAGATCTTCTTAACATGGCGGGTTATTCTCCAAGAAAATACTATGAGGAGATATTGAATGTTATGAAGAAGCTTAAAGAAGTTCTTGAAGGTTTCAAGAAATATGCCGAAATAGTGACTATATCCATTCCAGAATAACGATGGTTACTATCGTATTTCGATCTCTAATAAGTCCCCCTCTTTTAATTTTAGCCCTGAGTCTTTTATCTCTATCCTTATTTTGTCCGATAATATCTCGTATTCGAATTCTATCTCCTTTCTATTAAGATTCATCGTGATCTCTTTAATAGTCTTTATGCTGCGCTTTAGGAGGATGGCCTTTACTATGATCTCCCCACTAAGGGCGTATATCATTTCCCTCTGGACATTATTACGTACTATCCTCCTATATGATCCCCATCCAGTTGCCGTCGTAAATAATGCTTTAAAATCCTCTTCGTTTATTCTAGGATTAAATTCTAGTAGTGAGCGATAAGCATCAAATTTATAACCCATTGCTGCTAATAATAGCGACCAACTGCTCATAGGTCTTGCGTAATGTTCTCCACATTCAACCTCATTCCATGGACTACCAGTCTTGCCATCATAACGCTCTCTAATAACCTTTAATATTTCTAAGGCTTCCCCTATCATGCCTTCATATATCATAAGAGCAGCAACCTCGTACTCTACACCCGTCCATACTTCATCATAATACAATATAGCGTCACTAGGCTTATCACCCTTTGGCCATGTACAATTAATTAATCCACCCTCGTTAGGAAAGGCATAGACTCTTTGTGAGTGGACGTGTCCCTTTAGCTTCTTCTTCCAGTTGTATTTGTATATTGATTTAAGTGCCTTTATGATGTGCTCTTGAGGCAATAAATATCCTAAGCTTAATATATGCGCCCACCATTGACCTAGGAGCTGATCGGAAAGACATCCACTTCCTATGCTACACTCAGCCCATCCCCTTAACCACCTGTCCTTTTTAACCCACTTCCTAGCTTCCTCTATGCTTCCCACGTCCAATCTCTGTATGTAGTATTCGCCATTCCATGTAAGCTCATCAAGCTTTCTCATTCCCTTATTAAAGAGCTCCTCGTATTTAGCTTTCGCTTCCATATCGCCTACTATTTCTGCCATCTTCGTCATAGCCTTCAATGCCGCTAAATATAGCGTGCCGATGAACGTATTCGGACCATATACTATACAATCGTAGGTATTGGGCTGAGCCCACTCTATTACACCATCACCATCTCTATCGTACTCTCTAAGTACGTAATCCATCGCCAGTATAAGTCTAGGCCAGTATTTCCTCAAGAATTCAATGTCCCCTGTGAATAGGAATTCCCTATATGTCTTAAGGATAGTACCCAATTGACCATCTATTGCAGGTCCGCTCTCTCTTGGATGATCTAGAGGTATTACTGTTCTATGGTGTATCATGCCGTTACTCTCCATTTGTATACCTAGATCTAGCTCTCTCATCTTCCTCTCTATACTTGGAAACGTAAATGCGATTGCCTGTTCATAATTGTATACATGCGTACAGTTCATAGGACAGCATCCCGTACTAATACTACACCCTTCAAAACATGCTATAGTCCCATCTTCAAGCCACATTAGAGTTGGCGTTCTCATAGTTGAGAGTTGAGTGCTTACGGAATCTATTATCTCTCTAGGGAGCGTACTATCGTATAGCGTGTAGGCAAAGAGCTCTGTCTTCTCCCTTAAGTAATCAAACTTACTCACTACGTAGTCAACTACCTCTAGAGCGCTCTTATACCAATTATTATACATATTACCGACTTTTATTCCAGCTCGTTTAGGATCCCAATCTATTACCCTATTTGGAAAATGCCATGCGATTAAGAAGACTACCTCCTCATATCCCCCTGGCTCTATATCAATAGGTCCTACCGATAATGCAGTATTCCAAGTAGTCCCTTTAGAACTCGGTGTAGTCTTTTCTCCTCTATCTTCAAAAGCACCATCGGATGAGAAATCGTTCCATAGCTCAACTATATCATTCCATCCTATAAGGCATGTAGCCTTAGTATTCATCGTTGCAAGACACATAGTACCAAATCTAGGATTGTCCTCTTTGATTCCCTCTGAATACATGAATACCGCTTTATAGTGCTCGGTAGTAATTAACTTATTTACACTACCGCTAAATCCTTGAAATTTGTTCCCTGATATTGTAGAATGTCCATCGTAGCCGATTGCGTTTTGGAGTGATGCCATTAAGCTTATCCTAACGGTATCGCTGGTCTTATTCCATATATGAAAAACGAATATTGCTACTGGAATAGCTGAACTCTTAGCATCAGGAGGTATGAATGGGGAGAATGCTTCAAGGACTACGTCTACTGGAAGATCTCGATCCTTGTATTTTATGAGGCCTATAGGATACATGCCTATAAACTCTATATCGTCTACTCTTGGTAACATAAGTGTCGTATTCGTCATCCACCAAATGTCCTTCTTCAATATAGGCTTTGGTTTTTGAAGTACCTTGGTTGTGATTCCCTTATTTCCTTTAGCCCATATAGCAAAGAAGGCATACGGTACGTAGGCCTTACTATCTACATTATTGAATATTTGCCATTCAACGAGTTCACCATAACCATTAAGTGAGATAGAGCCAGTACCTATTCCTCCCATAGGGAATGTTAATGCGTTTAGTTGTTCTCGTTTATACGACGTTCCAAGTCTCATTAAGTAATATACATTCATCTAATCACGAAATAGACTATTAGGTTTATGGAATAATTAAGGATTTAATGAGTTATTGTTGTCAAGACTTATGGTCATAGCTAAAAGCTTTCTATACATTCTTATATGACATGTTGTTCGCCTGAATAATGGTCTTCATACCATATTTATTACATCTATCATTATCATTCATGTCCTATTTATTACATGGTATATTGAAAAGAGAAGAGGCGAGAATTATAATGATATCACTAAAGCACGACGAGCTCTGTGTAGGGAGAGCTCGCTGGGGGGCAAGTAGTCATCATCTTTCAGATAGCTATTCAGCTCATCGCTCTGGATATTAAATAAGGGAGAAGCAATAAAAGTTTAGCGCCTATCTAGTTTAGCTCAATATATCCTTCTCCATATCCTCCATGATGCAATCCGCCCATCCATTCGTATGGTTTATCTTCTAGTCTTCCCTCTTCCCGCCCTTTTATTTCCCAACAATAGTAACAAGCAGTAAATTCTCTGTTCTCGCTATCCTTATACCAAGTCCCTATTATGACTTTTCCTCTAGCTAGTATTGGCTTACAGCAACAAGCTAACTTATATTTGGGATCGCTAACATGAACTATTTCTCCAGTCCTATAATCTATGATGAACAACCTGTTCCTATTGTATGCATATTCATTTCCTTTAGGTAAGTTATTACGACCGAGGAATACTGCAATTCCATCTGTAGCAACGACACCTCCATAACTCCAGTAAGCCGTGTTACTTCTCGTAGTATATCCTAGTGACATTAGATCTATTCTCCACAGTATAGTTCCTGTTCTTAAATCGAAGCATGTATAGAGACCATCTATAGTCCATAGAATAATTTTTCCATCTGGCGTAATAGTTCGAGGGCCTCCAACTAGAGCATCTTCATCTTTACCACCATACCTTATTCTGCCAAGATCAAGATTCCATACAATCTCCTCCTTGTGTTTATCGACTACTACAACATGTCTATCACATACTACTACTATATAATCGCCCCATATCTGAGGGCATGCATATGTAGTTGGATAATCAGGTAATGTTATCTTGTGGACTGCTTTTCCCTCTTCATTATATGAGATGAGATTATCCTCCGAGATAGGTTTGCATACCCAAAGTAGTTTTTCATCCTGATCATACGTAGGTTCTTGGCCTGAACGCCCTTCTGGTGACCACTCATCACTCCATACTATATCTCCTCTCTCCTTATCCACTAAAGCAATACCTTTTGGAAATTGTACTGCTATATATCTTCCCCAAGCCTCCGTTATGGACTCCGCTATGAAATCCCCCAAATCAGTACGTACAGTCCATACAACTTCTCCTCTATGATCAAACTTCCTTATTACCCCTCCTTCTGTAGCGCCATAAACTCCATCTTTATCAATCCATGGAGCACCCCATACTATACCTTGCATTGGAAACTTCTGCAATATAACGCCCCTTTCAGGATCTACCTTCCAGTACTCCTTAAGGAATGTAGGAGCTAACCACAGAGCGCCATATTTATATACTCCGTGTTCAGCAGGTCCTCTATCTACATCTAGTCTCCATCTCTTCTTTACAATTATTCTTCTCACCATACGTTCATAGTGTTAAGTGATAAGCAAATATAAGTATAAGTAATGAGCTCAGGGTCGTTAAGATGCATTATAAAGACCTAGCCTTAAAGCTTACGAAAATATTAGCTCCCTAGAAATATTTCTTAATCTCCCTTCCTAGAACGAGTTTAATACTGTGTTCTTCAGTTAATTTTTTCAAAATCTTAGCGATATCTTCCGGAACATGGGCGACAGCTAATACTGTAAGGAACGGTTTCTTGCCATATTTCTTCTCAATAAATTTAACTCTTTCTATAACTTTCTCCACTTCCTTTCGAGCATCGTCAATAGAGCTAATGGCCATCGTAGTCTCACCGACAACTAAAGGCTTTTCACAGAATATGTTTATCTCTAAAATCTTTCCATTATAAACGAAAATTCTTTTACTAACAGTAGCTTCAGGATAGCCCATTTCGCTTAACATTAACTCAACGAAAGCTCTTGCATAATCTTCAAATGACATACCCAAAGCCCTACTCAAACCTCTAAAGCCCGCCCTCGTATACTTCCAAATGACTTCCTGCCCCCTCCTTAATGCGCGAACTTCCTCCCATAATCTATTCTGTCCTTCTCTTAATGCCTTAATCTCCTCCCACAATTTCCCCTGATCTTCTCTTAAAGATCTCATCTCCTCCCATAATCTATTCTGATTTTCCCATAATTTCTTAATTTCCTCCTCGATACCATCTAATCTCTTTAGGATCTCCGAGAATCCAAGGTAGCCTGCAACAGCATATCTAAACTCCTTAATCCTTCTCAAGTAACTTTAAGAACTCCTCTTTCAACGACTTATTCACTAGTAATCCCTAATCTATAGAGCCTTAAAATAGGTAATAAACCCTGCGATCAGATTAGCTTACATCCTTATGCTCACTAACAGATTGACTTTCAGAACTATATCATTTTTAATGAATGACATACATTATGTTAAGTGAAAATAGAACTCCCTTGGTTGCAACTCCTTAAACTCCTTAGTCATGAACGCTACATGCCTTCTTATATCCACGCATAGATGGCATTTAGAGATATAGCCCTCCTTAAGTTCTTTATAGCCATACTCTTTAACAGCCAGATCATACAAGGCATATAGACCTTTCGTAAGTGCATGAAGTATTGGCTTGTCATCTAAATCTATCCCTTGAACTAAATCGTGAAGGCGTCTAGCATCCCCTAACGATATCCCCGCGCAATATCCAGGTATGTAGTTGCAATAACAGTCTATATGTACATGCCATGGTCTTGTTAATTCTTCGATACAATTCTCCTTAAAGAACGTTTTAGCCGGATAGTGCTTGTACATCTGCCCAACTTTGTATGGAAGACGGCCATGGGTAACACTATCCCCGGACTGAAGCTCAATAATAGCGACTCCATTCCTTTAAGGGACAAAATTTTCTCTACATATTCCTCAAACTTCATAGTACCTCTTATATTCATACTGATGAACTGTTCATAGAACATAGGGTGATATATCATCACGTTATTCCTACCATATATTTCGCTAGAAATCCTTACCGCCCGTTTTATATTTTCGAACGGAACATGTTCTAAGAGGAATGGATTTGCGCTTATGAGTATTCCGTCAAGACCTACTTCCTTAAGCATATTAAATCTTTTCCTCGTAATGTTGTCATTAACGCACCAAAAACAGTTCGTCTCTACGAATACTCCAGGTATTTCCATTTCCTTAGCCAGTTGAATCGCTTTAACTAGTAACTTAAAGTTAAGGAATGGTTCTCCACCAGTGAAATGCAAGCCATAATTTATCCCTAACACTCCTCGTATTCCTTTTGGGTAGACCTTAGAGAAGGAGATAGCTAGGTTTGAGAGTATAACCTTAAGGTCTTCCAGTTTTATCCAATCATTACTCCACTTTGGAGAACAAGCATACATGCAATGCTTACACTCACCGCTACACTTATATGACATTATTACACCACATGAAATCGGCTCTTTTATCCTCAGTATTTTCACGTATACTACCCCAGTTAAGCTATGACAATTTAAAGGAAGTAGCAGCTTTATACATCACCACGATATTCTTTATTGGTGTTTCAGGCTGAGGCGTATGTGAAGGCGCTATTATCAGCCCTCCGTTCATCCCGCACTCTTTTATCCTCTTTATGACCTCATTTTTAACATCTTCCGAAGTGCCAAAGGGCAATATTGATTGTACCCCTATAGTACCGTGAAGTACGAGTTTATCACCATAACGTTTCTTGATTTCTACTGGATCCATACATTCGGGCTGTACTGGGTTAAGTATTTGTACT
>Ga0180301_10004903_pt1 | contig 10308 bp, 7 predicted proteins | sample GuaBasSediGuay16_FD_121797 | JGI IMG/M metagenome (GOLD analysis project Ga0180301, IMG submission 121797) | Subseafloor sediment microbial communities from Guaymas Basin, Gulf of California, Mexico - Guay16, Core 4569-2, 12-15 cm | ecosystem: Environmental > Aquatic > Marine > Hydrothermal... | reverse complement strand
TGACCATATCATTACTAACGCTTATGCCCGAGTTTGGGGGTGCCCAAGAGAAGAGGTGGCCAGGCCAGAAGAAGTTCTCAGAACCTATCAGCTCCATCTGAATTTTTGAAAACTCGATGATGAGCTCCGTTACGCGCTCTAGAAGGTAGTGGACTTCCTTAGGGTTAGTAAGCATAGCTTTTATGAGCCCTCCTTGGGACCACATTAAGGCAGCAGTATCAATAGGATCTTGGGTATCAGTCAGTCTTATGGGTATTTCGCCTTTAGTCTCTCTTAGGAAAAATTTAATCCTGCGTAATACTAATGGCAGTAAACCTTTTTCTAGACTATACTCTAGCGAGTATACGTCCTCTGGCGTCTTTATCACCGGTTTGGTCCAAGGATCCGTGTTATCTGGGAAGATGATTTCACAACCAAAGGCGCTGGCATAAACGCCAGTACCCATATATGGCCACAAGTTCGGCACATAATCACTCCCAACCCTTAAGGAGAGGGAAACACTATGCAGTTGATGTTTAAGTTGAGCCTCATTTGAGAGCAGATATTCCTTGTATGAGACATTTAACTTAGGATTCACTCTTATTATTACTGGGATGTATGTTATCTCATCATTCCAGAATGCCTCGAGTCGCTTAATGACCATATCTACCTTTCGATGCTCTGTTTGTATCACATAGCTTATTTACTATGACCATACTCATTTCTACGAGTCAGATTTCTCTCTTATTTTAATTAAACATTTGCGCTCCTGTGGCACTATAGTTAGCTTTATACATGCTGACTTTTCATCATAATTACGAGATATGAGTTCGCCCCCCTCACAATTGATATAATATGGCTCCTCCTCTTCATAGAGGAGTATATGCCATATCTTCTTCGAAGGGCCTATCCTTAAGTTCACTTCGCTTTCTTCCCTCCAAGCCTCTATGGGAAAGCTCTCTCCATCGAAGAAATAGTGGAAATGCGCTTTATCCTTAAGAAACACTTCAAGTCTTACTTCTTTAACTCTCCTCTCCCCTACGTAGTTCATGGGGTTTATCCTCGGTATTAAAGAGTTTTCCCTAACGAAGAGCGGTATGCGATCTAGAGGCACTTTCTCCCTTCTCCAAACGCCTCCTTGCACTAAGCCTCTGTCCCACCAATTCAACCAGGTACCCAGTGGTAGGTAGTATTCTATATATCCTTCTTCATTAAAGACTGGGATAACAAGTAAGTTTGGACCGAATAGGTATTCCAAATCAATCTTCCTCACATTGGGGTCATTTTCGTACTCCAGTATTAGGGGTCTTACTAAGGGTAATCCTGATCTAGCGGACTCATAAGCACAGGAGTATATGTATGGCAGAAGACTATACCTAAGATAAGCGAATTTCCTGAAGATTTTTAGGGCATTCTCACCATATTCCCATGGTTCTCTGGGTGTAGTACCATGACATCTAGCGTGAGAACTTAAAAGTCCCCATTGAGCCCATCTTACATAGAGAGTTGGGCTCGGTTTAGAGCCTTGAAAGCCACCTATGTCATGGCTCCAGAATGGTACGCCAGACATAGAATAACTAAGTCCGCCTCGAAGCACGCATGCCATATCCTCAAATGTAGTGTGACTATCCCCGCTCCACTGAACTGGATACCTTTGTATCCCAGTGCACCCAGAGCGGCCCCATACTAAGGCATTTCCTTTGCCAAAATATTCTTCGGCAGCTTCAAATACTGCACCCTGATAATAAAGGGGATAAAGATTGTGCATCTCTATGCCTTTTTTCCCATTATAGAAGACAGCACCCTCTGGAACGGCTTCTCCCATGTCACACTTAAACACGGAGACCCCCATCTTAAAGAGCTTTAGATGTTTGTCCTTATACCATCTTCTAGCTTCAGGGTTTGTGAAGTCGACTATAGCTACCTCGTTTAAAGTGAAATCGACTATATGTATCACGTTTCCTTCTTCATCCTTGAGAAAATAGCCTCCTTTAATACCTTCCTCATACATCTTAGTACCCTTAGGAACATAAGGTTGCTCCCATAGACATACCTTAAAACCAAGCTTCCTTAGCTTCTTCAGCATATCCTCTGGATCCGGAAAGGCTTTAGTATTCCATTCGAAGTCGCAATAGTGCTTAGACCTTAACCAAGTTGGGTCTATATGTATTACATCACAAGGTATGTGGTACTCCCTAAGCTTTTTAGCAACATCTTCTACCTCCCTCCTATTACGGTAGGCAGCTCTCGACATCCATAAGCCAAATGACCATAATGGTGGCAATGAGGGGCGTCCCGTTAGCTCAGTATACATCCTTAGCACATCCTTAAGACTAGGTCCATAGAAGACTATGTACTCTAAGCTATCGCTCCATACCTCAAATGAAATCGCATTATAGCAATATCCAGACCCTACTTCAAAAATAGCTTTAGCCCCAGTTTTCACGAAAAGTCCATAACCTTTACTTGTCATGTAAAACGGTATACTCTTATAACTCCTATCACTTGTAGTCGTGGTTGTATCCGAGTTCCAAAGGAGAAGCGTCTGTCCTCTCTTGTCAAGTGGACCGAATCTCTCACCGAATCCATATACAGACTCGTCAGGTCTGAGGAATATACTTTCGAAAAAATGCCTCTCATCGCCATTCACTATCTTATAACCTAAGGGGTATACTGGAAACCATCTGCGTAAGATCCCATTAAGATATTCCTCAAAGAAGATATTTCCATCCTTATTGGCTAATCTCAGTTGCCAAGGATTCTTCCTTATATGACATGTAACCTCACTTGAAGACATGATCAGTCTATCGTTAAGATCCTTAACCTCAGGTCTTATAAGCTCTAAGACTTTCTTGACTAAAAGTGGCTCTGGCTCAAAATCAGGTAACTCCTCGATACCAGCTCTTAACATTAAAGCCTTCCTTCCTAGAAAGGAGATTTCAACGCATATCTGCTTAGCCCTAGGTTCTGTATCTAATGTAAGGAAAAGCCTATCATCCTTCACCCTCCATGAGTTAACCTTAGATGCATAGTAATACTTCCAGCGAAGTTTATCGAATATCGGTTCCATTTTGCGTTTGTGAAGATATTCTTCATAGTACCTCCTGCTAAAGTAAAGCTCCATATGTCATCTATATCTAAGCTGGCATATTAAAAACTTTTTATATACTTAGTATAATTCAGTAATTATTCTTATTAAATAGTATGAAAAAGTTAACAATCATTTTCACTATTGATAAAGAAAACATGCAACTTCCCTTCCCTCTCCCATATTTATAAATGGCGGCATACTTTTCTTACATTTTTCTAAAGCATAAGGACATCTATTATAAAATACACAACTATTTTCTTGGAATACTCTTTCTTCTAATGTTTCAACCTTTAAGCTTAACTTTTCCTTCCATCTTCTTCTTGGATCAGGAATAGGTATCGAAGACACAAGCAACTGAGTATAGGGATGCAGAGGTTTTCTCATTATATCCTCTGCATTCCCCTTCTCAATTATTTTTCCCTTACACATTACAAATACATCACCACCCATATAATATGACATCAACAAGTCATGCGTTATGAAAAGGCATGAAGTTCCTAACTTCTCCTTAAAACTCTGTAAGAGGTCTAAAATAGACGCTCTAAGAGATGCATCTATCATGGATACAGGCTCATCTGCCACTATCAACTTAGGTTTAATTAAGTAAATTCTAGCTAGCATTATTCTCTGCCTTTCTCCTCCGCTTAGCTGATGTGGATATCTACCTATTATATCCTTAGGTCTTAAACCAACTGCCTTTAAAGCCTCCTCTATTAGTTCCTCCTCATCATGGCTTCCCTTTCCAATACCAAACTTCCTAATAGCGACTCTCAAAACTCTATCTACTCTATAAAAGGGATTATATACTTCATATGGATCTTGAAATACAGCTTGAACGTCCCGCCTAAAGTTTTTCCATTCCTCTTTGTTCATACTATATATATCCTTTCCCATGAACTTAATACTCCCGGAGGTAGGTCTAATTAGGCCTAATATCATCTTCGCTAAAGTGCTCTTTCCACTTCCGCTTTCTCCTACTAAGGAAATTATCGTTGGCTCATTTGGAATGCTAAAAGTAACATCATTTACTGCCTTTACGTATTTTCTTCCAAGTAATCCTAGACCCCCACCTACTTTGAAGACCTTAACTACATTTTCTACAGATAACAATTTAGTATTCATGATCAGTCACCCCACTGATGGCATGCAACGAATCTTCCTGGCTCAATCTCTTTTAACTTAGGCTCCTCATTTCTGCATATTTCTATAGCATAAGGACACCTTGGATGAAATCGGCAACCAGGTGGCCAATTTAATGGACTAGGCGAGATTCCAGGTATATATTTTAACTTTTTCTTCTCTAATGATGGTATTGCATTTACCAATCCTCTTGTATATGGATGAAGTGGGTCATAAAATATTTCTTCAGTACTCCCTATTTCAACTATTTTTCCTGCATACATAATAGCCATTCTATTAGTTGTCTGAGCATGAACAGCCATATCGTGTGAGACTAGTACGATTGCTATTTTATATTCCTTATTCAGATTTATTAATGATTGTAATATCACTTTTTGTATTACTAAGTCTAAAGCTGTTGTCGGCTCATCCGCGATTACTAAGCTAGGCATTAATGCCACTGCCATAGCGATTATGACTCTTTGCTTCATACCACCACTTAACTCACACGGATACAAATTACCGCAATCAGGAGGAAGCCCTACCTTCTTTAAGAGTTCTGGAACCATCTCTTTAGCTTCTTTTTTTGAGATATTTGTATGTGTTAGTATAGCGTCTATTATCTGATCTTCAATACGCATGACAGGGTTTAGTGAGCTCATACTACCTTGAGGGATATATGAGATTTCCTTCCATCGTATTTTTCTTAAACTTTCTTCATCCAACTGTAAAATGTTCCTTCCTTTAAATATTATTTCTCCACTCTTAATATAACCGGGTGGTCTTATAAGTCTTAGGATACCCTCAACAAGAGTGGATTTCCCACATCCAGATTCGCCTGCTATACCAAATATTTCATTTTCATCAACTTTAAATGATACTCCATCTACAACCTTATAATCGCCTAAAATACTCTTATAATAGATTCGTAAATCTCTTACTGCTAATAATGTCATAGTTACATCCCCGTGATCTTCTTTAGCCTAGGATTATAAACTTCATCTAATCCTATGTTTATTAAATTTAATGAAAGGAATATCAAGACTAAACATAATATTGGTGCTAATATTAGATGGGGATATCCTAATGAAAGTACTCCCCATTGCATACACCAGTATACTATTAATCCTAATGTGACTATATTCCCAGGAGATAACCCTATAAGCTCCAACCCAGTTTCGGCTAATATGGCACCTATCGTGCTATTGGCGAATCCTACCCCGATATAAGGTAATAAACCAGGCATTATTTCCAGAAATATTATTTCTAGATCACTTAATCCCGTTATTCTTGCTAGATCTACGTAAGCACGCTCTTTGAGAGATAACACCTGTGCACGTATAGTACGTGCAGCTACAGGCCAGCTAAATATCGCAAGAAGAATGCTCATTGTGACGATATCTATTTTCCTAACATAGGCAGCTATTATAGCTAAGATCGGCCAAGAAGGTATCACGAGCATTAAATTCGTAAAGCCATTAAGACTTACATCCCATATTCCACCCTTATATCCTGATAATAACGCCATCACCACGCCTATTAAAGTGGATATCGCTCCAGCTAGAAGGCCTATTGTAAGGGAATACTTTAATCCAGCTATTAGCATAGCAAAGGTGTCTCTGCCCCACATATCTGTTCCAAGTATATGAGAAATGGAAGGAGGTAATAGAGGCTTAAATAGACCAATCTCTATGGGATTTTTACCACCAATAATGAATTTATTAATTATCGGCTCAAAGATTCCTAACATCAATAACAGGAGAAAAATACTCACACCTATTTTTAACTTAAAGTTGTACCTTAAGGGTGCTAAAAATCTTTGAATGTTTTCTAATCTAATGTTCATAGCTTACTTACCCCAGTATCTTATTCGAGGATCTAAGATAGGATAAAGTATTTCAACTATAAAGTTAGCCGTTAATACAGTAAATACTGTCAATAATAATATACCCTGAATCACATTAAAGTCTAACAAATTTATAGCAGTAACAAAGAGATATCCTATGCCTGGATAATTGAAGATCCACTCCACTAAATAAGCTCCATTAACGATAAAACCAAGAGAAATTGCCAAACCTGTTACCTGAGGTAACATGGCATTTCTAAAAGCATATTTCATAAGTATATAATTCTTCTTTAAACCTTTAGCCACTGCAAATAGTAGATAATCTTCTCCTTGAATAGATATTATTAGAGATCTCATAGAGATGAGCCAACCACAAGCACTAACTAAAACTAATGAAGAGGCAGGTAATATGGTATGTTTAAGCATACTGAGGATAAATTCGGGTGTGAACGATGGAGCTAGTTCTGCTGAATATGCTCCCATTGCGGGCAATATTCCTAATGTAAAAGCTACAAAAAGTACTAAAAGAAGAGCTAAGTAGTAATATGGTATCTGCGATAAGCAGAGAGCTACTGCAGTAATAACTGTATCTGTTTTACTCCCATGTTTCCATCCGACTAATGTCCCCAATATATTGCCTATTAACCAAGATAGGATAGTAGATATGCCTAGAAGCCATATAGTCCATGGAAGAGCTCTCGATATTAAATTTTGAGCAGGCGTTGGAAACGAAATTAAAGAAGGACCAAGATTTCCTTCAAATATCACTCTTCGTAAAAACAATATATATTGTTCAAGAATGCTTCCTTCTAGTCCAAACATCCGCTTATATTCAGAAATTATCCTAGCCTTATCTTCAGGCGGGAGTCTCCAGCCATATTGTTGTTCTATGCTCGTCAAAAGAGTTCCTAATGGATCACCTGGTACAAATCTCAGTAATATGAAACATGCAGTGAATGCTCCAAACATGATTAGTAAATATGTTAGAAGCTTTTGCAAAATAAACATGTAAATATATCTAGAAGAACTCCTGTTTATTGTTTTACTTTTAGCCATCATTGGTCTTATTAACCCTCCGTTTTTCTCTTCTACCGCCTAGATATACCTCATGAACATTTAAATACTTATCGTTATAACTTTAAATTAGGTGAGATTCCTTGCCTAAAGAGAAAAGAGTGTTAATAAATTCTTCAATTTTGCTCCTAATATTATTAACGAGTTACAGCATCTTCATTCCAGAAATTACGGCTCAAGTCACGTTGCCTGTCCCACGCGAGGAGACCGTAGTTCTAACGGAGACTGGTGAGCTTACTGTCACTGATAGTTTCAATCCCTTCGTGCCTCAGGGCGAGGCTGGGGCATATGGGGTTTCGCAGATATGCAGGGAATATTTATTCTACATAAATTATGCTACAGGCGAATACATCTGGTGGCTGGCGACGGGTTATGAGTACAGCGATGATTACAAGACTTTAACCTTTCACATAAGAAAAGGAGTTACATGGAATGATGGTGAGCCTTTTACGGCTAAAGATGTAGCCTTTACGTTAAATATGCTCAAGAAATATGCACCTAAGTTATACTACTCTTCATGGGTTGCTGAGTGGGTGAAGGATGTTGAAACTCCTGACGACTATACCGTAGTTATACACTTAACTAAACCCAATCCCAGGGCACACTTCCAGTTCCGTTTCTGGAATATACCAATAGTTCCTGAGCATGTGTGGAAGGATAAGGATCCGCTAACATTCAAGAATAACCCGCCTGTCTATACAGGACCATATAAACTTTATAGGGTGATACCTGAACTGAAGATGATGGTATGGGTACGTAGGGATGACTACTGGGGTAAAGAGTTGGGCTATTTCCCAGCCCCTAAGTACGTAGTCTGGATGAGGTCGCCTCCACCAGAGGCCGAATTCGCTATGCTACTAAAGGGGGAGATAGATCATGCTCATAGTTTTACTGCTAACTTCCCGCTACTTGAAGCAGCAGAGAGGAGCAGCCCGAACGTAACGCTAGCTCCCATGACCGATCCATGTCCAAGAGGGATATGGATGAACTGTCATAAGTACCCCTTGAACCTTAAGGAGGTAAGGTGGGCCATCGCTTACTGTCTGCCTTATGAAAAAGTTGCCGAGGTGGTCTATCATGGATGGACAGAACCCGCTCGTTGGCCTTGGTCTACTTGGAAGAACTTAGCTAAATATGTCTATGATGATGTCATTAGCAAGTATAAACTCGAGTATAATCCCGATAAGGCGAAGAAGATTCTAGATGATCTTGATTTCGTAGACAGAGATGGCGATGGTGTAAGAGAGACTCCTAACGGGACGAGACTCTCCTTCACTATAATAACCCCAGCATATACCGCTGGTATAACTGGCGAATATTCGATAGCACTAATGCTTGCTGATGAACTTAAAAAGATAGGTATTGATGTCACAGTGAGATTGGTATCATGGTCTATCTTTGATGAACAGACCACAACAGGTACCTTTGATATAACCTCTCATTGGCTCTGCGGTGCTTGGGATGACCCCTTGCAATTGTACGAAGGTTTTCACAGCAAGTACTTCATGCCAATCGGCGAGAGAATGACCGCTGGCTACTGGTGTAGGTTAGTTGATAAGGAGTTTGATGAAGTTATAGACAAGTTAGAGAAGATGTCACCAGATGATCCAGCAGCCGAGCCCTACTATAAACAAGCGCTAGAACTTTACATGAAGAATTTACCTGCAATACCTGTTGTACAGACTATATTCTGCATGCCGTTTAGTACGAAGTACTGGATTGGCTGGCCCTCGAGAGACAACATGTACATTCAACCATTCACATGGTGGCCCACCTTCCTCTTCGTGATATTAAACTTAAAGCCAAGGCCTAAACCACAGATTATTGGATATACCTACGTGTGGATAACGAAGAAAGTTTCCAACTTTACAGGTGCTGATGGTAAGGTGTACGGGCCATTTGAAGAGGGTTCCTATGTTAATCTGCCTAAACCGGATGCTGATCGCTTGATAAAGGAAGGCAAGGCATCTTATACTCCTCCATTCGCTGGAGCTATACAGTCAGTCCTCTCGAGAATCACAAATCTCAGCAAAGGTATTGAGTCATTAAGGGGAGAAATAACAAACATTTCAGGGCAACTTAGCACTTTAACCGCAGTCTCCGCATTAGAAGCGGTAATAATAATACTATTAGCCATAGGATTGATAATAACCAGAAGAAAGTCATCTTAATCCTTCCTCTTGATTTTTTTAAGAAGACATTATGAATAATAAGTAGTACTTTATGCCTGATCTTCATATTAGCCTTCATTACTTCTTATAGGACATTATGGCTAAATCTTATATACCCTTGCTATGTTTTGATTCATGGTCATGTTAAAACTCCTTAAAGCACTTCCACTTGTGTTTACTATATCCATAAGTATCTATCTTTTCGCTTTCATTACTAATCTTACTCAAGGTAACGACCTGACTTTCGTTATTTATGGAACTGAATACTGTGATACATGCACAGAGCTTAAAGAGTTCCTTCATAGGGAGGTAAGAGGTGCGCGTATAGTGTTCCTCGATCTCATAGACAAAAATAATTCGGCAAGGTTCATGGAGGTCGTCAACCTATTATACGAGATAGGCGCCCTCCCACAAACTCCATGCCCTACCTGTAAACCTCCTATGGAACGCCTTAGAGTACTAATACCCTTAACAGGGATACTTAAAGGTGGGGAACTCAAGGCCATAATAATAGGTTTCTACAATCAGACATTATGGAAAGAAACACTTAGCTTAGTGATTAAATCAAATACTACCTACTTCATAACTCCTCTTGGGATAAGAATCACGATTAATGATCATCAGGTTAAGGAGAAGCTTGAAAGCCTAATAATAGGCTCCTCATAGGTCTATTTTCATTTAATCCGCTATATATTTGAGAAGGATCGCGATATAATACTGCAAGTAAACATGGTACGCTTATGTCGGACATAATGTAACTCTATATTGAGTTTCTTAAATGGAGTAGCTAGGTAATCATTACTACGCATCTGGATTTGCGTAAATTTTCACGTGATGTTGTTTTCACATGGTTTCTGCGTGAAACGTTTCTTTCACGTAATGAGCCAGAAACAACATGAAGAAAAGCAAAATAAGCAAATAAACTTAAGCATAATTACTTGGATCGATAAAGTCCATAATAGTAGGATAATACCTGCACGCTCCAGTGGGTTTATTGTAAAAAAAGAGTTGTGAGGATGAGTTAGTGT
>Ga0180301_10004902_pt1 | contig 10308 bp, 6 predicted proteins | sample GuaBasSediGuay16_FD_121797 | JGI IMG/M metagenome (GOLD analysis project Ga0180301, IMG submission 121797) | Subseafloor sediment microbial communities from Guaymas Basin, Gulf of California, Mexico - Guay16, Core 4569-2, 12-15 cm | ecosystem: Environmental > Aquatic > Marine > Hydrothermal... | reverse complement strand
GATGGCCAGATATGCCGGCCTCATTTTGCCCTCGCCATGGTCAAAAGGGGCTATGTCTCATCTGTGGAGGAGGCCTTTGAAAGGTTCCTCAGAAAGGGAGGACCGGCATATGTGGAGAAGTTCAGGTTCAGCCCCGAGGAGGCTATAAAGACCATCCTTGAGGCCGGGGGCCTCCCCGTTCTGGCCCACCCCTTCACCCTTGAGCTGGATCCAGAGCAGCTTGAGGAATTCGTAAAGAAGCTGAAAGGAGAAGGTCTTGTGGGAATCGAGGTTTATTACCCCGATCACGACAATGGACAAAAGGAGCTGTACCGCAGACTGGCCCTGCAATATGACCTCGCCATTACAGGGGGAAGCGATTACCACGGTTCTGCCAAGGAGGAGATCGAGCTGGGGAAGGGACGAGGGGATCTGCTTCTGCCCTATTCCATGCTTCAGGATCTCAAAAGGAGGCTAAGATAGCTATCTCCGAAGCCATAGCCTTGGGTGTGGTGCAGGGAGTGACGGAGTTTCTGCCCATATCAAGTTCGGGGCACCTCGTGATCCTTCAGGAACTGCTCAGGTGGAAGGGTCCAAGCCTCGAGTTCGATGTGGCCGTTCACATTGGAACCCTCTTTGCGATCCTCGTCGTCCTGCGCAAAAGGATCTGGAGCCTCATCAGGGACCCTCTGGCATATCCGAGCCGGCTCATCCTCCTGGGAACCCTCCCCACGGCTGTGGCAGGCCTAATTGCGCATTTTTTCGCCAGAAGGGCCTTTGAGTCAGGGATCCTGGCCTCGACCATGCTCATACTCACGGGGTTCTATCTCTGGTCAACCCGTAAGGCCCCCCAGGGGAAAAAGGACGCCCTGCGGACCTCTCCCTTGGATGCCCTCCTTGTGGGGATCGCCCAGGGGCTGTCGGTCCTTCCAGGACTCTCCCGCTCGGGACTGACCATAGCGACGGGATTGCACAGGGGGCTTGAACGGCACTGGGCCGGTGAGTTCTCTTTTCTTTTGGCCATTCCCGCCCTCGTTGGGGCAGCGATCCTGGAGGCCCCTCGGATGGCGAAGGCACCCATATTGCCCCTGGCAATGGGAACAGTGAGTGCCTTCCTCAGCGGCTCTCTCGCCCTGCTGTTCCTCTTGAAGGTCGTGAGAGGGGGGAAACTTTACAGATTTGCCCCTTACTGCTGGGCGGTCGGAATCGGCTATACAGTATTGGTGCTTCTTTGAAGGATGCTTGGGGACATCCTCGGCAAAAGATTGATCATGGTGGGAGGAAAGGGCGGTGTTGGCAAAACTACCTGTGCATCGGCGATGGCCCTCTTTTGTGCCGAACGGGGAAAATCCACCCTCCTCCTCTCAAGCGACCCCACCCCTTCCCTTTCGGACATATTCGAAATTGAAATAGGTCCTACAGTGAGAAGAATCCCAAAAACGCTGAACCTTTATGCCCAGGAAATATCATCCGAGGTCATCCTTAAGCGCTGGAGGGAGCGTTTCGGGGGCGAAATATACGAAGTGGTCAGGGCCTTTACAGACCTTGATGAGGATTTTGTCCTCCAATACATAGGCAGTGCCCCCGGAATTGAGGAGGAGTATATGCTCTATTACATCTATGAACTGACCACAAAGGGCACCTTCGATATCATAGTGTGGGATACTGCTCCCGCAGGTCATACCTTGAAATTGCTGAAACTTCCCACCCTCTTTCTGAAGCACCTTGAAGGGGCTACGCGTTTTTATCTGCAACTTATGGGCTATGTGGAGAAGGCGAAGGAGGCCGTAAAACTAAAAGCAAAAAGGGGGATTCTGGAAATAGTGGATGGCTGGAGGAGGCTCTCAGAGGAGATAGAGTCCTTTATAAAGGACAAAGGGAAAGTTTCCTATGTGCTCGTCACGATCCCGGAAGCCTTAGGGGTTAAACAGACCGAACGGATTCTCTCAGAACTTAAGGGAAACGGCCTCTGGGTGAATCACCTCATCGTAAACCAGGTGATCACAGAGGCCGATTGCCCCTTCCACCAAAGAAAAAAGGAAATGCAAAAGGGATACCTCTCTTACCTCAGGAACCGCTTCCCCTCCCTCCCCCTCACCCTCCTTCGGGCCCTCCCGGAGGAGGTAAAGGGCATGGAAAGGATAAAGGAAGTTCAAAGACTCCTCTTCGGATTAGCCAAAAGCTCATAAACCGCCCACTCCCTTCTGAAACTCCACCTCCATATCCTGAAGCTCAGGAATCTCTTGCCATCAACTTGATTGTAAAGCTGCTTTATCAGAAAGTATATAAGAGCATCTTTCTCCCTTTTATTCTCAACCACACAAAATTTGGTGATATATCGTGCAATAAGCTTCTGTATAATACATAGTCCACAGGCAAATCTTCATTTGCCATCCACTCTTGATCAATAATTCTCCAGTTATTCGAATACACTATGATATTCCTTGGAACAATCTCAAGAGATTCTCCACGTAAATATGGAATTCCTTTACAGGATTTGTGTTTTGAAGCAAAATTTTGCAGCAAAAATATCTCTAAACCGCTTTAAAGCAAAGCAAATTTTCTAATGAATTTCCACTCCCCATAATTATCTCATGAAATCTGTAAGCCAGTATGTCACCTCTATACCACTTTTGGCACTGAAATTCTGTGGGATACACGAAAATAATTAGTTTTAATTTTTCTGGGTTTGCTTTCTGAGGAAAGTTCCTTCTTAAGGATTACAGCACTCCTTCCTTCTCTATTCAAAATTGTTGAGGTTTGAAATCTTTTCGCTCTATTTGCGGAGAATTTCATGGCTATCCATGAATCATCGAGGGGAATTTTGAGCTTTTTTGAAGGACTCGCAATTACAATGAACGAATTTGCAAATTCACGTAAAAGATTGGCATGAACTAAAGTTCTCAGCGCTAAAGCTAAAAATAGACTTCCTACATGATCTTCTGGACATCCACTCCAATAATTCCATCTTTGGATGCCACCTTCAATGGCGTAAACGCTTCTGAAATGCTTCCCGAGATATCTCGTGACAACTCCATTGAAATCATATGTCAATCTGAAACCTTTTCAAATGTTTTTAACAAATGCGCTTCACTCCCATCCAAATAATCGATGGCTTCAACTCTTTCGTGAACATATATCCCTAAGTTGCTATTCAATTTGAAATCCTCCAATGGCACCTTCATCCAGTATCTTCCCTCACTGATACTTGCAACTTTATTATAGTTCAAATGCAACACTTTTCCCATTGTTTCCTCAAAGTCCTCATCAGAGCACTACCCAGAAAGAAGCGGTTTTCCTATAATTATCGGCGGATAACCACGGAGAACGAATTTTGAAGTCCTGGGGAATCCGTCAGTATTTGGCGTTATTTGTCCTGTTGGCTTTGGGGGGTCTCTTTTTGTACACCGTGCTTTCCATAAGGTTCCTCCATGCGAGTTTTCTCAAGATAGAAAAAGGGCATGCGGCAACCCTCTCACGGGGCATAGAAGGGTATTTCCGTTCCTTCCTGGAAGATCTCTTGGGTAAAACGCGGGATGAGGCCGTTTGGGATGAAGCTTATATCTTCATGAGGGAACGTTTCCCCGAATTTGCCAGGGCCAATGTCTGTCCATCGGCTTTCCGAGACAATGACATAGACGTCTTTCTCTTTGTGGACCTGCAGGGAGAGCCTGTAGCAGGAGGGCGGTTTGCGTCCCTTTCGGGGCAAGTATTGTTCGATGGCAAGGTTGAAAGGCTGCTGTCCATCCTCCGCAGCGCTTTGGCCCCCGACACTCCCTTAAAAAGGGTCATATGGTTTGAGGGGCTCCCCTTTGCGGTAGCTGCCCATCCCGTGTTGAAGAGCGATGGTTCCGGTCCTCCCCGCGGGTATGTGATCATGGGGAGGTTTATCAAACGTGAGGATCTGGAAAAGATAGCCGGAATGTTTGGTGTGGAGCGTATCGAGATCGTTCCTGAGCATTCCACCGGCCAACCGGAGGTTGTCTTAAGCAATGGACAACTTCGTCTCGTCAAGCCCAACTTCCTGCGCAATCCGCGGATGTCCCTGGAGATACTTCACCGACCCGCTTTGGACCTCTATGACCTCGCAAAGCGGACCCTCTTCCTTCAGCTTTTGTTGGTTGCGGGGATCCTCGGCCTGCTCTTTATCCTTGTCACCAAGAGCTTGATGCGCCCCCTTTTCCTGCTCCTTCAGGCCGTTCGCAACATTCCCAAGGCGATACCGATCCACAGGAGCTTCGGATTGAGGGAAGTCGATTCGCTGTCAAGTACGCTTTCTGACACCCTGGTCCAGATCACCGAGATCAACCAAAAGCTCAGGCTTCTGAATCGAGCCCTTGCCGACATAGCGGCTTCATCGACCAGGGAGGAGATTGAGGGACATACCAGGAGGGCCCTTGAGGCCATTCTGGGGAAGGACTTTTCGGGTCTCGTAAAGCACCTTGGGCAACGCAAGGTTCTGGATCAACTCCGTTGTGGACCAGCGGAAAGGGAGATGATGGAGGTGCTCTTCAGGGCCAGCTTTTCCGCACTGGAACAGCTCAAGCTCAGGGAGAAACTCCACGAAATGGCCATGAAGGATCCCCTCACAGGTCTCTACAACAGGACCTTCCTGGCCGGATACCTTCCCAAGGAGATCGAGAAGGCAAAACGCAAAGGTTCACCCCTTTCGCTCATGGTCATAGATCTGGATGATTTGAAGCCGGTAAACGATACCCTGGGACATGAAGCAGGAGATGAGCTGCTGCGGAGGGGAGCCAGGGTCCTTGAGAAGGTGCTCAGAAAAAGTGACATTGCGGTGCGCTACGGAGGGGATGAATTCCTCGTCGTCTTACCCGAGACGGACCTGAGGGGAGCCAGAACTGTAAGGGATCGCCTGCACAGGGAGATCCAGCAGCACAATGCCCTTCACAAAGACAAACCACCCCTCTTGATGTCCATCGGTGTGGCCACCTGGGATCCCCAAAGTGGAAAGACCCTTCAGCAGGTCTTTGCTGAGGCCGATGCCGATATGTATAGGGAGAAATCCCGCAAAAAGAAATGAAAATGAAGCATCCCTCTTATCCCTCGTCCCTCCCTTCCCTGAGGATCCTGGCCATCAGAAGTTCCTTTGGCCTCCTTTCGGGCTGAAAGTTGTAAAGGGGTCTCCTGGGGACATCGAGACACTTGAGCACTTCGGGCCTATCGAGGAACCTCGAGAGCTTGAGGAATGTCGAGATCCCTCCCCGGGTGCCCTGGTGGGACATCGTGAGATAGAGCTCCCTTTTCGCCCTGGTTATGGCCACATAAAGGAGCCTCCTCTCCTCTTCGAGTTCTTCTTCTGAGAGGTGGCTGTAGGAAATCGGTATGTGGCCATCTGCCACGCCCATGATGAACACCGCATCCCATTCGAGTCCTTTGGCGGAGTGGATGGTCGAAAGCACCAGGGGCTTTGTATCAAGGGGAAGGTCCTCACGCCTTTCGAGGCTTCTTTCCGGCGATTCCAGAACGACCAAATCGAGCAGGAAGTCCTCAACGGACCTGTAAGCCCCTGCTATGTGCCTTAGGGCCTCGATATCTCCCCAACGTCTGGGATAGTCATCGTACTTTGCCTCCAGAATCGGACGGTAGTAGTCAATCAGGATGGAAACCGATTCCGGAAAACTCCGGGTCCTTCGGGCTTCGGAAAGGGCCTCCTTGAGTCGCCTTATCCCCTCCCCGGCCCTCCCCAGGCTTTCATACCCCGCGAGGGCGTTCATCCAATCTCCACTTGTCCCTATCCCTGATATAATCCTCTCTGCCGTCTTGGAACCCACCCCTTCGATCAGCATCAACGCCCTGTACCAGGCGAGCTCGTCCAAGGGGTTGGCAAGGATCCTCAGGTGGGCGAGGAGGTCCTTCACGTGGGCCGTTTCGGTGAACCTCAGGCCTCCGTAAGTCCTATAAGGTATTGCGAGTTTTGAAAGGGCCAGCTCAAGGGGCCTGGCTATGTACATGCTCCTGAAGAGGACGGCGATCCTGTCAAGGGGAAGGCCTTCGTCCCAGAGCTCCTTTACCTTTTGGGCGATCCAGGAGGCCTCTGACTCGGAGTCCTTGAAGACCAAAAGGGCCGGTTTCCCACCTCCAGGCCTTTGGGCCCTCAGCACCTTTGTGTACTTCCGCCTTGCGGAACCTATCACCGAATTGGCCAGGTCCAAGATCGGCTGGGTGCTCCGGTAGTTTTCCTCAAGCCTTATCACCTTCGCCTCCGGAAAGACATCCAGAAACTCGAACATGTTCTCGAACCTTGCTCCCCTGAAGCCGTAAATGGATTGGGCGTCATCTCCTACCGCCATGACATTTCTGTGGTCCTGACCGAGGAGGTAAACGATTTCGGCCTGGATTCGGTTTGTGTCCTGATACTCGTCCACCATTATGAACTTGTAGCGTTCCGAGAGTCTCTCTCTCACCTTTTCCTCCTCGAGGAGCACCTTCAGGTAGAGGAGCAGATCGTCGTAATCCAGCAGGTTGTGTTCGATCTTGTACTTCACATATTCTTCCTTCAACCTCTCCAGATCGTCGGCCCATTCGAGGAAATGGGGATATTCCTTGAGGAGCACCTCCTCTATGCTTTCCCTGCGGTTGAAAGAGGCGCTCATTACAGCCCTCAAGGTCGATTTGGATGGCATCCGCGTCTCTTTGTCCTTTAAGCCGAGCCTTGAAGCGAGTCTCCCCAGAAGTTCCTCGGAGTCGGCCTCATCGAGAAAGGAGAGGGGCCGTTTGTAACCCAGGATGTGGGCAAATTGGGTTATGACCGAAAAACCGAAGCTGTGGAATGTCCCTCCATTGACCCTTTGGCAGAGCCGGTTGTGACGCGATGCCCTCCAGAGCATCTCCCGGGCGGCGCGGCGGGTAAAGGTGAGCAGCAGGATCGATTCGGGCTTTATCCCCTGCTCCACCATGTAAAGGACCCTGTACTCGATCACCCTGGTCTTTCCCGTCCCTGCCCCTGCAACAACCAGCAAAGGGCCCTGAATCGTGGTGACGGCCTGATACTGAGATGGATTCAGGTTGCGGGCCAGGATCTCCTCCAGCTTCTCCATTTCCACTGGATAAGGATAATACAGACTGGCCCCTCGAGCACGGAGGGAGATCAGTCGCTTAAACGCAGGCGGACATCGAGGACCTTCAGGCCCCTGGGGTAGACCACGACTGGGTTCAGGTCCATCTCCACAATTTCCGGATATGCGACGGCAAGGTGGCTCAGGAGGCTGATCAATTCCGCCAGTGCCTCCACATCCATCGGGTCTTCTCTGCGGTGGCCGAAAAGGACCTGGCTGGCCTTGAGGCGCTTCATAAGCCTTAAGGCCTTCCTCGGGCTAATCGGCGGAAGGCAAAAGACCACATCTTCCAGGACCTCCGCGAATACCCCACCCAGTCCGAACATAAGGACCCGACCAAAATGGGGATCTGTCGTCAATCCCACAATCACCTCCATTCCCTCAGGTGCCATCTCCTGCACAGTTGCCCGGGCATATGGGTCAAGGGGACGAACCGATTCCATCATCTCCCTCCAGGCACGGCGGACCTGCTCGGGATCTGAAAGATTCAAGTGGACCCCCTTGACCTCGGTTTTGTGGACGATCTTTGGCGAAAGCACCTTGAGGACCACGGGAAAACCCATCTTTAGGGCTGCGGCCACCGCTTCCTCCTCGCTGTTTACCTCTTGCCATCGGGGAACGCTCACGCCAAGGGCTGAAAGTAAGGCCTTGCCTTCGACCTCCGTCAGGATCCGCCTCCCTTCCCTTAAGGCTTTCTGGAGATAGGGTTTGAGGTCGGGGAATTTTGGCCCCTGGCCTTCATCTTCTTCTTCCATAAGGACCTGGCGTCGGTGGTGCAGGGCGAAAAGGCCGACTGAGGCAAGATGGGGGTCAGTGTAAACGGGTATGCCTTGACTCTGAAGCCACCTTCGCTCCTCCTTCACCCCCTCGGAGGGGGAAACGAAGTAAGCCAAAAGGGGCTTTGGCTGGTGGCGGGAAAGGTCGATAAGCTCTGCGCTCGGGAAGCGCCAAAGGCGGTTATGGGTGAAGATACAAAGGAGGCTCCCTATCCCTTCATCCTCAAGGAGCTTTTGGGCGAGCTTGCCATAAGTTACGCAATCAAAACCAGCACCGGGAACGTCAAGGGGGTTTTTGATGACCGTTGGAGGATTGCCCCTAAGGACTTCCTCCACTGCCCTCACTGTTTCTTCTCTCCAAGGGGGCACCCGGCATTCCCTTTGAAGGAGTTCATCCAGAACGAGGATGCTCGGTCCCGCCGTATGGGTCAGGATGCCGATACCGTCCCCAGAGGGCAATGGACTCAGAGCGAGGGCCTTGCAGGCCGCTACCAGCTCTTCGATGCTATCGACCATGAGGATACCCGCCTCTTCGAAGATGTCCCGGTAAACCCGGTAGGATCCGGCCATACTTCCGGTGTGGGTTACGGTTGCGAAGTCTATCCTATGGCTCCGGCCAGCCTTGTAAACCACAATGGGTTTCTCCTTCACGATCTCCTTTGCGAGTTCCACCATCTCCTTCGCATCTTCTGTTCCTTCCAGAAAGATCCCAATCACCTTGGTCTTGGGATCGCAGGCCAGGTAATGGAGATAATCGCTGAACTTCAGAGTGCTGCGGTTTCCACAGCCTATCCATTTGCTGAGCCCGAGGTCCTCGTCGAAGGCCCTGTAAACCATTGTGAGGCCGATGCCGCCGCTTTGGCTTATCAGCCCCACCGAGCCCTCTTTGAGGTGCATGGGGTAAAAGGTTGTGTTTATCTTCGCCCAGGGATTGATGAATCCTAGGGTATTGGGCCCTATGAGGATCAGCCCATTTTTTCTGGCCCTCTCAACGAGCCTTTCTTCCAGCTCTTCCCCTCTTGGACCAAGTTCCCTGAATCCTCCGGCTATACAGACGACTCCCAAAACCCCTCGGGCAGCACAGTCATCTAGCACTTCTACGGTCGCATACTGATTGACTGCAACAATTGCCAGATCCGCCCCTTCGGGGAGATCGCGTAAGGATCGATAGACCTTCAGGCCGAGGACATTTTGAAGGCGCGGGTGTATTGGGTAGATCCTCCCCCGGTAGCCGGAAAAGAGGAGGCTTTCGATGATGTTATAACCGACCTTACCCGGTACCTCCCCTGCCCCGATCACAGCTATGCTCTGGGCATTGAGGACGCGATCGAGGAGCTCCTTTTGACTTCTGTCAAGCATAATTTCTTCCTTTCGGCTTTTTGATACCTGAAAAAAATCAGGGTGTGAAGGGCACCCTTTGGACGAAATTCTACCTGGTGAAGTTCATCGCGCCCTGCCGGGTCGCAATCCCTTCTTTTTCAGGTCACGTTCGTAACGCCCCTCTCCGATTTTCTTATGATTTCAAGGGGTTAGCAAGAGGGGTCGGGTTTAAGAAAATACCCTCAAAACTTCCCTCCTCCATCACCAAATTCAAAAAGATTGCCAAATTGTCAAAGGGCAGAATACAGTGCTGCCTCAGCTAAAACTAGCTTTTGATATATTTTACCAAAATCTCTTCGATAGCGGGCAGGCCTAAAGGAGGCGATTCCCAATCTCCTTTGAGAATCGGATCCAATGGACATCCTAGAGGCCTCATGTGCAATCAGGGAAGAGGAACTTTCACGGTCAGGATCTTCCCACGGCGCATTATCTTGAAGGCCAGCGCATCCCTGTTGACGTTCCTCCGCACAAGTTCTCTGAAAGTGGCAAGAGAAGCAATCCTTTGGCCCTCTACTTCGAGGATCACATCTCCCTTTTGAAGACCCACGTCTTCAGCTGGGCTGCCTTCCTTTACGGCTACAATCAAAACACCCGTCGAGCTTTCAAGACCGAGGACTGCAACCACTTCTTCAGTCAGGGCCTTCGTTTTTATCCCCAGGACGGCCTCAGGGTCCTCTGCAACGGCCTCATGGTATCTCCTTTCGAGGGCCTCGAACTTCCTCGAGGCAAGGACCATTCCCTCGATGAGGTCTAGATACGTCTTTTCCATCCTGCCGTTTGAGGCAAGGGCGTATTCGATGGGATACTTCCCTAATAGAGGGGTTCCCAAGCCCTTTATCTTCACATTCACAAAGACCCTCGTTGAGTTTTCGGAAAGGGGCTTCACGAAAATGCTTCCCTTGACACTACCCCGGTGCCACACTACCAGGGCCGGCCCGCCCATTATAAACCCGGGAAGGTCGTCCCCGGAAAGTTCCTTCTCTACCACTATGAGCCCACTGTCCTTCTCGCTGAAGGATATGAACTCCCCTGCCCTGGTGAGCCCTTCTATGGTGCTGCGCCATACCTCTTCAAAGGGCCTGTCAAAGTCCCTG
>Ga0180301_10004900_pt1 | contig 10316 bp, 12 predicted proteins | sample GuaBasSediGuay16_FD_121797 | JGI IMG/M metagenome (GOLD analysis project Ga0180301, IMG submission 121797) | Subseafloor sediment microbial communities from Guaymas Basin, Gulf of California, Mexico - Guay16, Core 4569-2, 12-15 cm | ecosystem: Environmental > Aquatic > Marine > Hydrothermal... | reverse complement strand
CTTAAAAGCTTTTTCATAAATTTTTTTGGGAGCACCAAAAGTTTTTTCTCTTTTTCTTTCTCTTTCAATATAAATGTTTAAAGGACATTTAACATAAACTTCCATAAACTTTTTTATTTGTTTTTTTGCATTTTCACGGTATTTTCTTCTATTTCCTGTTGCATCAATTAAAACGTTAATTCCATTTTTTGTTAAAAGTTTAGCAATGTAAACAAGAGTACCATAAACAATTTCTCTTTCCTTCTCCGTGTAGGTTGGTTTTGGAGTTAAAACTTTTCTTAACTCATCAGAACCTAAAATTTGAACTTTAACCCCGTTTTTCCTAAGTTTTTTAGCAAGTATTCTAGCTAAGGTTGATTTTCCAGAGCTAGGTAACCCTGTAAGCCAAACAGTCCATCCTTCCATTTTAAAAACCATGACTTATAATTTTCTAGATAAAGAATTTATGTTTTAAACCTTAAAAATGGGTTGGTGTGGTAAAATTGGATTTTGAGCTGAATGTTGAACAAAAAATGATAATTAAAACTGCTTCAGAAATTGCTCAAGATTTTGGCCCGGAATATTGGAGAGAAAAAGACAAAAATCATCAATTTCCAACAGAATTTTGGAAAGCATTAGCTGAAGCTAGTTTTCCAGGTATTGTTATCCCAGAAAAATATGGTGGTAGTGGCTTAGGAATGTTTGAGATGGTTTTAGCCATGGAAACCTTAACTTCTGAAGGTTGCGGATTAGCTGGAACATGGTTTCTAGTTTTAAGTTCTGTTTTTGGGGGTTTGTCTATACTTAAACATGGAAATGAAGCTCAAAAAGAAAAATATTTACCTAAACTTGCTAAAGGTATGGAGTTTTGTATGGCTTTAACCGAGCCTGATGCTGGAACCAACACTTTAAACACAAAAACAATGGCTGTAAAGGAAGGAGATGAATATGTTATCAATGGGCAAAAAATTTTTATTTCTGGAGCTGATAGGGCTAAAGGAATGTTACTTGTAACAAGAACAACCCCTATAGAAAAAGTTCCAAAAAGAACTTTAGGGTTAAGTCTATTTCTTGTAGATTTACCTAATCCATCCATAGAGGCTATTCCTATAGAAAAACATGGAGTTAACTACTCAAAAAGTTGTGAGGTTTACATCAGTAATCTTAGAGTTCCTGAAGAAAATCTTTTAGGTGAAAAAGATAAAGGTTGGTATCTAATCTTAGATACTTTAAACCCTGAAAGAATATCTTTTTCAGCTGCGGCATATGGTTTAGGGCTTTTATCCATCAAAAAGGCTGTTGAGTATGCTAGGGAGAGGAATGTTTTTGGTGTTCCGATTGGGAGGTATCAGGCTATTCAGTTTCCGTTGGCTGAGGCAAAAGCAAAAATTGAAGCTGCCAGACTTATAACCTATAAGGCTGCATGGCTTTATGATAAAGGCCAACCTTGTGGTGCTGAAGCCAATATGGCTAAGGTTGCTGCTGTTGAGGCTGGAACTCAGGCGGTTTATCATGCTATGCAAACTTTTGGTGGATATGGTTACGCCGTAGAATATGATGTAGAACGTTGGTGGAGAGAAATAAACCTAATTAGGCTTGTCCCACTAACCCAACAAATGGCAACAGCCTACATAGGCGAACATGTACTAGGTTTACCAAAATCCTATTAAAGGTCTTAAAAAACGATTATTAAATGGAAATGGTTATTTAACCAGGAGGTGCTAGGGAAGATGGAAGTATTAGAGGTTGGTGGAGGAGAATTTCTAGGCTGGTGTGACCCTGAAGAACATCGTGAGTGGGTTCGTAAAAATAAAAGTCTAAGTATGGAAGAAAAAGTTATGGACCTTCGCGAAGCTGTATCAAAGTTTGTGCATGACGGCAATTACATTGCAAGTGGCGGCTTCGGACATGTGAGGGTCTCGATGGCAGCAATCTATGAGATCATCCGACAGAGAAAAAGAAATCTGATTGCTGCTGGAAAGACATCCGTTCACGACCTTGACTGTCTCATAGCTTCTGGATGCGTAAGTAAAGTTGAACCAGCTTATTCCTTTGGACATGAATTACGTGGCTTATCTCCAGCGTCAAGAAGAGCTGTTGAAACTGGTCGAGTAAAAGTTGCCGCGGAATGGAGTAACGCCAGTCTTCAATGGAGATTTAAGGCTGCAGCCTCAGGTTTACCTTGGACTCCAGCCTATGTATTGTTGGGCACTGACACGTTCAAGCATAGTTCAGCAAAAATTGTTAAGGACCCCTTTACTGGCAGACCTATATGTCTCATTCCCGCATGTTTTCCAGATGTGGCACTAATCCATGTTCATCGTTGCGACAAGTATGGTAACGCTCAAATAGACGGTATATTAGTTGAGGATTTTGAACTCGCAAGAGCTGCAAAAAGACTCATAATAACGACAGAGGAAATAATTCCCAATGAGAAGATCAGGGAAAAACCTTGGCTGACGAGTATACCCTACTTCTATGTAGATGCTGTTGTTGAGGTGCCTTACGGATGTCATCCGTGCAATATGCCTTACTGTTACTACTATGATGAGGAACACATGGCCGAATACCTAAATCTGACTCGAACCGAAGAAGGAACAAGAGAGTACTTTGATAAGTATATCTATGGTGTTGACGACTTCGACCAATACCTAGAACTTATAGGAGGTATAAAAAAACTAAATTACCTTAAAAAACTTGAGCAAGGAAGAGCTCAATTTGTTTATCCGTGGGTTGCTAAATAGGGGGTGGTAAATTGTCTAAACTTAAATATACTCAAACTGAAATGATGATTGTTGCAGCTTCAAGACTGCTAGAGGATAGAAAAACAGTTTTCACTGGGACAGGTATGCCTATACTCGCAGCACTTTTAGCTCAAAACACCCATGCTCCAAACTTAGCCATAATCTATGAAGCAGGTGGTATGTGTCCAGTAAGGCCCCCAACCATACCGCTTTCTGTCGGCGACTCAATGACGTTCCACAAGGCTATTATGGCATCAAGTATGGATTACGTAATATCATTCATCCAAGCAGGATATGGAGAGTACGCCTTCCTGGGAGCAGCACAAATAGACATGTACGGAAACATAAACACGACGGTTATAGGGCCTCATGATAGACCAAAAGTAAGATTTCCGGGTAGTGGTGGGGCAAACGACTTTGGTTCCCTATGTTGGAAGACAATCGTCCTTATGAGACAGGACAAACAAAGATTCGTAAAAAAACTAGATTTTCTCACGACGCCGGGACATCTATCAGGAGTTGGAGCTAGGGAGAAAGTTGGATTACCACGTAACACAGGACCATGGAGAGTTGTTACGCAACTTGGCGTTTATGGCTTTGACGAGGATAAAAGGATGACCTTGCTGTCAGTGCATCCAAACGTAAGCATTGAGGATGTGCAAAAGAACAGTAGCTTCCCAATAAAGATTCCTGACAAAGTCGAGACTACACCTGAGCCTACCGAGAAAGAGCTAAAAGTGCTTAGAAGCTTAGACCCTTACAATGTTGTGCTCCGCAAATAAAATAAATGAAGAACTAATGAACTATTACCAAAGGCAGTGATTATAAGTGAGGTTAGGATGGTGTTTTGACGTAACCCTAAACTTTCTAGTGCCTACAGGTGAAAAACCCTACTAGAACTTCAAAAAGAAAAAGATTAAGCCTTATCTTTTCCCTTTTCTTTTTTCAACCTCATTTTTAATGTATTCTACAATTTCATGGAGTGGTGTTCCTGGCATAAAGGCTTCATCCACACCGGCTTTTTTAAGCTCAGGAATATCTTGTTTAGGGATCGTTCCACCAACAATGATTAGAGTATCTTTTGCACCTTTTTCACGTAACACTTGTGCAATTTTTGGGATGATTCTAAGATGGGAACCTGAAAGTATACTTAAACAAAGCACATCCACATCCTCCTGTAAAACAGATTCAACAATTTCATCTGGAAACTGGTTTCCAGTATAGATTACCTCCATACCAACCTCCATTAAAGCTTTAACAAAAACAAGTGTTCCTCTCCAATGAGAATCAAATCCAGGTTTAGCAACTAAAACCCTAATCCTTCTTTCCAAAATTTTTCCCCACCAAAAATTTATTGTGTAACTTTAACAGTTAATCCTAAAATGTATGGTGGTTTCCATGAACCAAATTCTTCCCTAAAAATGTTAGTTATTTCACCCAAAGTTGCATAAGCCCTAACAGCATCCAAAACATAAGGCATAAGATTTTCTTTTGTCCAACATTTTTCACGAATCTTGTTTAAAGCTTCCTGAACCTTTAACTTGTCTCTTTCTTTTTTGATTTTAGCCAATCTTTCCCTTTGAATTTGAACAGTTTCAGGTTTTGGTCTAAAAATTTCAGTAGGAATTTCTTCCTCAACCCTATAACAGTTAACTCCAACAATTTTTAATTCTCCAGTTTCAACAGATTTTTGATATTCAGATGCTGTTTTCAAAATTTCTCTGTGAATCCAACCTTTTTCAACAGCCTCAACAATTCCATTTTGTTCCTTAATTTGTTCAAGATAATCAAAAACTTTTTTCTCCATCTCATTGGTTAGGTACTCTACGTAGTAGGAGCCACCTAGCGGGTCAACAGTATTAACAACATTAGTTTCTTCCTGAAGAATATGCTGGGTTCTTAAAGCTACAAGAGCTGAAGTTTCTGTTGGAGTGCATAAGGCTTCATCATAAGCATCCACATGAATAGATTGAGCCCCACCTAAAATTGCAGCTAAAGCTTGGTAAGCTGCACGAACAATATTGTTAAGAGGTTGTTGAGCTGTAAGAGTGCATCCTGCAGTTTGAACATGAAATTTAAGCATGTAGGAAGAAGGTTTTTCAGCCTTAAACCATTCTTTCATTATTTTGTACCAGATTCTTCTTGCAGCCCTATATTTGGCTATTTCCTCAAAAAAATCATTATGAGCAGAAAAGAAAAATGAAAATTTTTCAGCAAAATCATCAACTTTTAAACCTCTATTTAACAATTCTTGAGTACATGCAATTGCATTTGCAAAAACAAAAGCTAATTCTTGGATAGCGTTTGTTCCTGATTCACGAATATTGTATCCTACAAAACTTATAGGATGCCATTTAGGCACATTTTTCACAGAGTATTCAATGATGTCACAACAAATTCTAAAAGAATGTTTAGGTGGAATAATGTGAGGTGCAAATGTTATTGCTGTTTCCATAAGAAAATCATTTTGGTTTGTTCCATCTAAAACTTTAAAACTTATTCCCCTTTTCTCAGCAGCAACCAAATACATAGAAAACAAGGATATTGCTGCACTAGGATTACAGTTAACCAGAGAAACTGTTATTTTATCTATGGGAATATCTTGGAAGAGGATTTCCATGTCATTAACAGTGTTAATGTTAACTCCGCCAACACCAACATCAGCCTCAACTCTTGAATCATCAACATCATAACCACGTAAGGTTGGATAATCAAAAACTAGGTTTAGTCCAGTTGCACCTTGTTCAAGTAAAAATTTTAATCTTTGATTTGTATCTTCAGGTGTTCCATAACCTGCAAGTTGACGAACAGTCCAAAAACGACCCCTATACATAGTTGGATAAACTCCACGAGTATAAGGTGGAAAACCTGGAAAAGATAAATCTGAAAGATAATTTAGTTCTGCTATATCTAAGGGTGTATAAAGCCTTTTAATGGGTATTCCAGAATAAGTTTTAAATTCAGGTTTACGTTCAGACCAATCTTTTGAAAAATTAAGCCATTCTTGTTTTTTTCTTTCTATTTCCTCAAGTTTTTTTCTATCAAACATAAAATGTTCCCCTAATTTTAGTTTAATGGAAACTTATAAAAGGATTTTAAAAAGAAGGAAAAAATTTGTTTTAAGAAAAATTTTTTACTCTTCTTTTATAGGTTTGAAGTATTCTATGTCGAAGATGTTTCCTTCACGTTTTTCTGGAGGTTTCCATACAGCTTGAACCCTCATACCAAGTCTTAATTCTTTACTGGCTTTTTCTATGTTTTAAAGGTCTACTTCACCAATAAAATGGGTAAAACTAACATCAGCCCCATCAAGGTCTATTACGCCAACAATGTAAGGGGGATTTTTAACTTGGTCAGTAAAATTAAAGTTTACGATTGTATAGGTTCTTAAAGTTCCCTTATCACCTACTTGAACCCATTCAGTTGTATCCACAAAACATCTTGGACAAAATTTTCTTGCAGGAACAGGTACACGTTTAAATTTTGGGCAACATATTACCATAATTCTTCCATTTTTTAATTCTTCAAGCCATTTAAAAGCTTATTTTGTATTTTACTTTATCGTTATTTGGAAAAAAGTGCTTAAATACTGGGTAAAGGTTAAATAGTTTAAATGTAGCCTTATCCTAAAATTCTCTTGTAAATTTAAATTTAGGGTTTAATTGGAATGGGCTTAGGATTCTTTAAAAAGAAAAAAGAAGAAAAAGTTGAAAATGAAAAACCCGCTCAACCATTTACAGCTCCAGATTTTTTAAAAGTTGAAAAAAGTTTTACTCGGGAAGATGTTGAAAAAGCTAGAAGTGAGTTAAGAGTTTCAAGTGTTGAAAAAGAAATTTTAAGTGAAAGTTTAACACGTTTATATGAGGCTGCTGCTGAAGGTAGAATTACACCTGAAGAAAGAGACCGTTTAGTTGCAAAATATAGGGAGCAACTCTCAAAAATTGATTCTGTTTTAGATTATAACCAAAAAATAATTAGCCTTTACGAGTTGGAAGAAACTAGAGCTGAACTTGTTAAAATGTTTCAGGAAAAATTTAAGGAAATAAATGTGAAAATTGATGAAATTAGAAGAAAATTGGGGGTTGCTCCTAAACAAGTTGAGGTTAAAGTTCCGGTTGTAAAAGAAGTTAAACCTGTTGTTCGTGAAAAACCAACTCCAACCCCAACTCCATCAACACCTAGAAGAAGTAAAGCTGATGAGGAATTGGAAAAATTAAGACAAGACCTTCAAAAAGAATTGGAAAAACTTGAGCAAATAGAGCTTGAAGGTTAAAAGATTTGGCTGGTTTTAAGGTTGAGTTGGCGTGAGGAAGCTAAAAAAAAGGTTGCATGGAAAGCTGTTGAACTTGTTAAGGATGGTTGGATTGTAGGTTTAGGTAGTGGAAGTACTGCTGCATATGCCATTTTTTTTCTTGGTAGAAGGGTTAAAGAGGAAAAATTGGATGTTTTAGTTGTTCCAACCTCCTATCAAGCCTTTTTTTTAGCTGTTAAAGAAAAAATTCCTGTTACCAGTTTGGATGAACATCCTAAGCTAAATCTTACAATTGATGGAGCTGATGAGGTTGATAAAAATTTAAATATGATTAAAGGTGGAGGTGCAGCTTTAACAAGAGAAAAAATTGTTGGATTTGCATCTGAAAAATATATTATCATCATTGATGAAACAAAACTTGTGGATAAACTTGGATTAAACATGCCAATACCAGTTGAAGTTTTACCTTTTGCAACATCAGTTGTCATTAATGAGCTTAAAGAAACATGGAAAAATGTAAAAATTAGGGAAGGAAAAGGTAAGGTTGGACCTATAATTACTGATAACGGAAATTTTATTGTTGATGTTTATTGTGGTGGAATAGAAAACCCTGAAAAAGTAAACAATAGGATAAGAAGTATACCAGGTGTTGTTGAAACAGGATTATTCATTAAAATGGCTGACCTAGTTTATGTTGGAAAAAAAGATGGAAAGATAGAAGTTTTAACTAAAACTTAAACTTAACTTTTATAAATGCAAAAAATTTATTTACTAGAAAAAATAACCAAACCTAAAAATTGCGGATGTGAAAAAACATGGTTGAAGTAAAAGTTGACTTAGAAAAATGTAATGGATGCGGAACATGTGTTGAAGTATGTCCGGTATCAGTTTTTGAGCTTCAGGAAAAAGAAGGTGGAAAAAAATCGGTTCCAGTAAACCAAGATGCATGTATAGTTTGTAGAGCATGTGAAGTTCAATGTCAAACTCAAGCTATAACAGTGGTAGAATAGAAAAATCCGCTAAATCTTTCCATAAACATTAAAAATTTTGACAGTATCTTCTGTAAACCTTAAATTTTTTAGCTTTTTCCATACCATCCACCCTTTAGATACAAATATGCATTTACAGCTGCAGTTATTCCTTCTCCTACAGCCGTTCCTATTTGACGAACATTCCCAGTAACATCTCCAGCTGCATATACACCTGGAATGTTTGTTTCTTGTTTTCTATTTACAACAATAAAACCTTCTTTATCAACCAGAATTCCAGCATCTTTTGCAAGTTTACTTTGAGGTTCCTCACCTACATAAACAAAAACAGCATCAACTTCTACTATTTTTTCTTCACCAGTTTTGTTGTTAAAGATGTGTACACTTTCCACATAGTCTTTTCCATCAATAGATTTTATTTCACAATTCCAGAAAAATTCAACATCACTACTAAGTAAACGTTCTTTAAGAACAATGTCTGCTGCTCTAAGTTTATCCCTTCGATGAACAAGATAAACCTTGGATGCTAAATTTTTAAGGTATAAAGCTCCAACAACAGCTGAATTTCCTCCACCTACAACCATAACTTTTTTTCCTTTATAGAGAGGCCCATCACAAGTTGCACAGTAACTTACACCTTTACCCCTAAATTTTTCCTCACCAGGAACATTCAGTTTTTTATGGGTACAACCAGTAGCTATAATTAAAACATTGGATGTGTAAACATTTTCATAGGTCTTAATTTTTTTAATATTCTCTTTTAACTCTAAACCTGTAACGGTTTCCGGAATTTTTAAGGTTGCACCACATTTTTCAGCTTGTTCACGCATTTTTTCAACCAGTTCTAATCTAATTATACTTAAAAATCCAGGATAATTTTCTATGATTGTGGCTTCAGCAGCCATTCCTAAGGTTTCTCCTAAAACAAGTGTTTTTAAACCCATTCTAGCCGTGTAGATTGAGGCTGATAATCCAGCTGGACCTGAACCTATAACAACCACATCATAATGGTTTTCCATTTTAAACCACCAATTTATGAATTCATCCAATAATTAGTATGGGTAAAATTAAACTTTTAACGTAAAAATTATTAGTCTTCTTCAGTTTAAGAAGGGTATGGGGAAGCTTAAACTTACGGGAAGACTTTGGATAGGTTGGTGAATAAAACAATTTGACAGTCTTACGATTTAACATTCTTGGAAGCCCAAACATTGGAGTTTTTTCATTGGCAACTGATAGATTTGCAATTTTTCCTGTTGGTTTAACCCAAAGAAAAATTGAAAGAATAAAAAATGTTTTAAAAGTTGAGGTTGTTTGTTTAGATTTGGCTGAATCTAAGCTTATAGGTGTTTTAGCTGAAGCAAATTCAAACGGTATAATTTTACCTTTTTATATTTCTGATGAGGAAGTTGATTTTCTTAAAAAAAATTTAGGTATAAATGTTGAAAGAATTGAAAGTAAAAAAACTGCTTTTGGAAATCTTGTTTTAGCTAATGACCAAGGAGCTTTAGTTTCTCCAATTTTAAGCAAAAAAGAAGTTAAAAAAATTGAAGATGTTTTAGGTGTTGAAGTTTTTCAGGGAAGCTTAGCTGGCTACCCATATGTTGGTTCTGTTGCTGTAGCAACTAACAAAGGAATTCTTGCTCATCCTAGCATTTCTGAGGATGAAAGTAAATTTTTAACTGAAATTTTTAAAGCACCAGTCAATATTGGAACAGTTAATGGTGGAATTCCATTTGTTAGCAGTGGGATAACCATTAACAGCCATGGAGCTTTAGTTGGTTCCTTAACAACAGGACCTGAATTAATGGCTATTTCAACCATACTTTAGGTTGAAAAATTGAGAAAAGGAATTAAAGAAGAAAGAGAACTTATCCATAAATTGGACAGTTTAGGGTTTGCTGTTTTACGAGCACCATCTTCAGGTTCTGGAACAAAACTTGATAGACCAGATATTTTGGCTGGAAGAAAAGGGTTAATTTTAGCTTTAGAGGTTAAAACTTCAAAGAAAAAAACTTTTTATGTTAAGGAGGAATCCATTAATCAACTTGTTAGATTTTCTGAAAAATTTGGGGCTAAACCTTTTGTTGCTGTTAAGTTTAAACATACTGGTTTGGGTTGGCTTTTAATAGAACCGGAAAAACTGGTTAAAACAAGTAAAGGTTACAAGATTTCTTTAACCTATGTTAGGTTTAAAGGTAAAAGTTTAGAGTCAATTATAACTAGAGAAATTTCTGAATATTTTTAAAAGTTTTTTACTGTTTAATCTTAAAATTTTCTTGGGGTTTTCTTGTTTTATTGCTTCTCCAGCTAAATCAAAAACCTTGTTTGCTTTTTGTATGATCACAGCAT
>Ga0180301_10004899_pt1 | contig 10316 bp, 11 predicted proteins | sample GuaBasSediGuay16_FD_121797 | JGI IMG/M metagenome (GOLD analysis project Ga0180301, IMG submission 121797) | Subseafloor sediment microbial communities from Guaymas Basin, Gulf of California, Mexico - Guay16, Core 4569-2, 12-15 cm | ecosystem: Environmental > Aquatic > Marine > Hydrothermal... | reverse complement strand
TTTATATTCAAAAATTACAGGGGTCTCCAAAAGGTCTCCGAAATATTTTTAAACTCATCTCTAAAAACAGAATAGAAGAGCGTGGCGCGTTTTGATGTTATAACATACGTGTTTTCCAAGCGAGGTGGAGGTCTTTATAAAGAGCAGTTTCCTATATATACATATGAAAGAGATTGATCAGATTTCAAGTTCCCTTAGAGGAATGCTGGAGAAGTTGGGAGAGTTGCGGAAATGCAATATCTCTAATGAATCAAGAAACGAACTGAAAAAAGCAAAAAAACTTCTTAATGATGCATGGTTTATTATCGCAAACCTCCCTGAACTGGATGCCTATTATAAGCAATTGAAAGAGCGCAATGCTGAACTTAAACGGCTGACAAGTGACCCTGAAATACAAAGATTAGCGAAAGAATTTCTGAGCCAGCCGATTAACCGCCGCTTCTCGTCATAATTCAATCATCTCACCTTTTTTAATTACACGATGCTTAACAGTATGTTTTCCTACTTTTCTTACGGAAATACGTCTTTTAATTATTCCTGGTTGTTGTCCCTGACCTTTCTTTTTTGTTCTTTTTCTTTTTTTCCGCTTATTTTCTCCCATTATAACCTCTTCTTTTTTTTACTGTTTCTTTTTCGTCTACCAACTCGTTTTGGTGACAATCCATGCTTTGTGGAGAGTGTATAAGTTCGTGCGCTTTTACGTCCATACTTATCCTGGGTCCTAACCTTAATTGTATTCGCCTTCGGGTTCGCCTTGATGATATCTGCTTTGTTTCGCTTTTTGACGATCCGCTCTGACTTCTTATCTACCTGCTTCCTTGACACTAGTATCGCCTCCTTAAGAATAAGAATATTGTAAGCATTAATCCCCCGAGTATTGGGAGTGAAGCACAGACCCAAAAGAGTAAATAATTGTCCTGTTCATCCATCGCGGGATGCCAGATGTTTGGCATAGAGTCTGGGTCCAGCGGGTCTGTATGATATAGATTTACTTCTGCCCCATCGGAGAACCCATCTCCATCAGTGTCCGAGTTGGTGGGGTCGGTCTTTAGAGTGATCTCGACTCCATCGGTGAGCCCATCATGGTCGGTATCAGGGTCATCTGGATTGGGATCATTGACATCAGGCACGTTATCATTGTCCTGATCGACCCCCTCAGGTGGGACTGAAGTGAGCATCAAATCATTTGCCGTCTTAGCTTCCATTCGAAAGACAGAATAAGGCGCAACACTGATAGGAAACATAATACCGAGAAGAACTGTTTGAGCCGTTTCGAGGTAGAAGTGAGTTTGATTTATTGTTACAATGACGTCAAGGAGTTCGAGTGTATAAAATTGTAAATAGCCGTAATCTTTAGGATATGAATTGCCAGTATATGTCCAATTGATGAATATTGCAATTTTCTCGCCTTTGCGTTGGTGCAGGTTCACAATCTCAGAAGAGACTAATTGCGAATCTTGCAGCTCTCCTGCGACTGAGTGTTGCTCAAAAATTTTGTACTGAAATACAATATCATATTCATCTGCAAGGCTTGAATTGTAGTTTAGTTCAAATAAGATAGCAGCATCCACTTTCGTCACTATTAGATACTCTTGGGGGGAAGAGACAGCGATTGGGTCAAGAGTTTCATTGATGATCACTTTTGTCTCCGCGTCACCGATAGACCCCATTGCGTCAATCTCTCTGAAAACCACCGTTGCCGCATTCGTATTTCTGAGCCAGACATCGTTTTCTGGCTCCTGCCATGTTGATTGCTGGAAAAGTGCAATAAGAGTATAACTTCCTAAAATCAGGCCAAACAAAAAAACTATGAAAATGATTTTATAGATATCGCGTCTATTTTTCGATTTCAAAAGATATTTCTCCTCCTGAGAATTTTTCAGATAAAGATTGGAAGACCCGTCCCGGAGTCGGGTTTTTTAATCTTGGTTTTTCACTTCTTGGGTTTAAAAGAAAATACATATCCTGCACAAATTCATCTTCGAGTTGATCCCGCTCCAGCATCGGGATGCAGCGGGTTGGTTTAAAGTAATTGAAGCGTGAGAAATGCGGTTGGTGAAAGGTTGGGGGTGGATTTTCCCCATAGTAGACTTTGTCATCAACAAGAGCGTAGAAACGATTGACGGGCAATCTTCTGATCTTCTCCGCGAGATTTGGATAATAATAAAGCAAGGCTTTGTGAACAATATTTGCAGGGTTAAGGCGCATCCGTTTGAAAACATACTTAAACCCACTCGTTCGCCGAAATGTGACATCGAGATCTTCAAGCGACTGAGCGTCACCCAGAAAGTGAAACCCATTCCCTCCGGCATGTCGAATCATCCTCAATAACGCAGCGGCAAGTTGATTCTTCGGATCCTGCCATTTACGGGCATTAATCTCAGTGCTGAGTTCGATCCCGAAAAGTAACGATTCAGGAAAATCAGGATAGTAGTCAAGAAAGTGTTCCCGCCCAAAGCTTTTTGCCAAGATAGGGAAGAACTTGTTACAGATGAATACTTTCGCTTTGGACTTTGCAATTATATCGAAGATCTTGTTATATTCATACAAATCAATATATTTGATTCGTAAGTTAGGATGAACTGATTTATAGCAGCTATGAAACCGTTCTGGCAGCATCCATATCGTCTTGTATTCTTCTATGAACTCGAATAATTCCATTTTCGGGGAATCACAGAACCCAATCAGTTTCACACCATTCGCCAGTAACAATTGCCCAAGAAACTTCATGAACGTTGTTTTCCCACCCTTGATAGCCCCATGGATTAGAATCGGGCGTTTCGAGTGGATAACTCCTCTGCAAAACTTTGCAGTTTCTCCATATAACCTGATTACTTTTCTTGTTCTCTTATTCTGGACAATTAGCTGCTCAGACTGTTTCAAAAATCTTCCTCCTCACCTACTTCCTCATACTCAACAACTACTTCGCCACTCTGCTTCTGCTCATGCCCTTCTTTCAATGTTGGGATAATCTTAGGCATCTCATCGTCGGCGGCGATCATCGTGCGTGGGCTCCGCGTGATGCTAATGACGCATGTGTGGAATCCACCGAAAAAATCGTAAAACGTCTGCATGATTTCTTGCTGCTCTTCGACAGGAATGTGAGCCATCTTCAAGGCATGGCGGACATTCGTAAGCCACGTTTCAATTTTATCCACACGCTGCATTAGTTTGATAACTTCCTTGACGTATTGTTTCGGGAAGTGCTTCTCCAAGAGTTCGGCAACCATCCCGAAGTTACCCGTCAGCTTCCGCATTCGTCCAGTACCTTCGAGCTCACTCTCTTTCGAGAGATCATCATACGCCTGAATTGCAAGCCACAGAATCTTATCTAACCTTTTCTGCCTCGCTCGCCCTTCAAGATACGCTTTCTTCCACCACTCCTCATTTTTCGGTGTATATTTATAACTCATGCGAACCCTCCTGTAAAATAGATAATCAAGATGATGAATCCTATGAAGACGAGCCCACCGACTAATGAAATCACAATAGTTTTTTGCCGTGGGGTATCGAACCATGACTTATCTCGTAAAATTTCTTCAGGGTCATACTCCCGCAGTCTAATGATATGGGCTAACTCTTTGTAAACTTCGGCACGCTTGTTGAACCGCTGCCGTTCCCGTTCCGCCAGCAACCGCCCCTGCTCGACAACTGTGTTAGCCAGTCGAACAGAATCCCATGTCTCAGTCACAACGCTTGCCCAATGCCCTTGCTCGGATGTGATAGCCACCATATAGTCGTAAAGTTCTTTTGGATGTTGGAGCATCCATGGGGACTTAACCACTTGACAGATGGGGATGAGATTTTTCCCCTGGTAACGCACTTGGAGGTGAATTTCATAGGCTCGTGGGTGGTAAGTATGCCCATACTTATACACTTCGATGATATTCTGTCGCCCGAGATGGTCTTTGAAGGTGGCATCTATCGTTACAATAGCCAATTCAATGTAAGTTTCATCAGGTGTATCAGGGTGAGCAAGTCCTAATTTTGTAATTTTTAATTGCTGCTCTTTTTCAAGTTCTTCAACGAAATTCTGAATTAAAGGACTTTCCAGTCGCTCAAGTATCTCCAACTGCATGTCCATATATTTTTGTGGAATATAGCCTGCCTCTTCTTGGAGCTCTTTTTGTATCTTGAGGGGAATCTCTTTCTTATTGTTCTCTTGCAACCAGATCTGCACCGCCATTTCGTACTTCGCTTTTGCATCGCGATATGCCTGCAATTCTTTGAAGTTTTCAACATTTTTTACGAGTTTTCCGAAGTCCGCTTTCGTAATTTCCTCAATCTTATTGATGTGAAATCTTCCGAACTCTTCCTTGTTGCCATCCTGTGAGGCGAGCCAAATGTCTATCAATTCCAATTGCGTAATTATATCATGTCCTTTTACTTTCAGTATTAACCAAACGATACCTAAGCCTCCCAGTCCAACCGCCAGCCCAGAGCAAATAATAGTTAGTCCTGCCACGACATCGACAAAGAGCGTTAGAAGTCCCCAGAAATACATACAACTAATTGCAAAAAAGGCTGCGAAAAACATATACGCCTGAAACTTAAGGGCTTGCCGCCCATCGGCACCCCATGCCTCAAACCCATATGAGAATACATCTTCAGGGATATTTGGCACGAGCGGGGAAGGGGGCTCTTCGTCAGTGAGGATATCCGGCTCTTCCTCGTTATTTGCTTTCCGAAGTTTCATCCCAATCAAAATGAAAATGAGGGCGATACAGATAATCGCAATGATAATTAATAGTTCATTAACCATTCTATTTACCTCCTATTTTTTACTCTCCTTTTCGAGATACTTTACCTTACGCTTCAGCGTTTTATTTTCTCGCTTCAACTGTTTTACCCGCCTGGTCATCGACCAGACGAGAATCATCATTGCAAGCAAGAATAGCACCGCCCCAATCCAGAATGCTGTAATGATTTGTGGATCACCAGTCCTCTCGAGCTCGGGGCGGATATATTGGAATAGAGCTGAGACAAGTCCAATCCCAACAAAAATTGAGATTAGAAAGCCGAAAATCTCAGGCAACATGTAGAATGCAACAATCATAACTAAGATTACAATGATGAATAAACCTAAACTCGCAACTATTACATCCATCTTCATCAACTCGCTAATAAATTCAATAATAAATGCGTTGCAACGCTAATATCGACCCGCTTCCACACTACTAACGCCACTCCATAGATAAGTCCCATGATGAGCATGCTAAGCATTGCTTGAGGTACATTCCCATAGGTAACGATATGAAAGACGGCGAACAGCAGCATCCGTACACCAATACCAAGAAGATAACTCGATGCCCCTGTGTTGAAGCGCATGAATGCGATTTGCCCGCCGCAGAACAGTAATTCTTCCCAAGTTGAATTACAGACTGCAAATAATTTCTGTTCTAACCCGCCAGCGAAGAGGGACTGCCCAAAGGCATAATGTAATACGGTAAAATTAATGATACCCGCCAATACGCAGACGCCTGTCTGTAATAATATATCAGAGAAGTGCCCCTCTGCGGGTCGATAAACTAAACGGGCATTTGCGGCAGGAAACAGCCTAATGAATGTGAGTAACACCACCGCAGGCAGGAAAATGATTAGAAATATGGTAAGAATACTATCCCATAGTGCTGGGAAATCTTTGCTCCATATCCCAACAAAAACCATTACGAAGATTGATGCAATAACGAGTAAGAAGGTTAACCAACCGAAGGCAAAATCGATTTGTCTAACTTGTGTATCATTCCCGTATATGCGGGTATATTTCTCATCAAAATACGTCATTTATTTTTTCGCCTTTTTCACAGGAGTGTTTGATACAATTTTCCATTTCCCAAAACCCTTCTTCCCAGTGGCTCGGAACGTTACATTTCGTACCCCAATCTTCGGGTTATTAACCTTAATTGTGTGTTCCTCGCCTTTTTCCGGATTATTTGGGAGTTTTCTTTTCTTCGCCATTTTTCATTTACCGATTTTTTTTATTAATTGAAAAGAACTCCGAAAAAAACCGGAGTGGCCCCCGTCTTAGCGGGGGATAATAAAATTATTTAAAAAAGTGGGTTGGCAGGGTTTAGGCAGCAATTGCGAGCAGATAGTCGGTGTGGGTATACATCTCAGTATCGCCAGAGGTGTCCAACCCCGTCTGCTGCCAGTTATTGAGGTTCGTGTCTTTCCAGATCGTCCAGCAGATGGTGAAGTTGGCACTTGCACCACAGGATGAGAAATCGAAAGTAACATCGATCTCGAAAGAATTTTTGACGTTGTATTGTCCAGTTTGCTGGTTTTTGTCAATGTCAACTGCATCAATGGGGACTTCGCAGACATATACACCATCCTGCGACGATGTTGGCTCTTTTGCTTCGTGAAGTGGGATAGAACTCGATGTGATAATGACACCGTCTTGACCAACGGCAGCAGTTGTTCCAGTGCGGTATTTTGGAATATAGAGCACGAAGACGAGGGTTCTTTCATACCCTTCTTCATAATCGTACCATTTGGTCAGTCCAGTTTCTTCGACAGTATTGTATACTTCGAATGTGAAGGTAACGAGGGAGCCGTCACTTGAGATATCCCAATCAGCGCTGCTAATATCTGTATTAATCGTCATTGTCGCTCCAGTCGGCTTGTAAGCTCGTGGAAGTAATGTAGGGGTTCTTTTCAAACGGATTGTACCGTCTTCGAGGATTGATGAGAGATAATGATAACTTGGGGGATATTCGGTATCATAGTATGGTAACTGAACAATGACGCTGGCATTCCCGTAATTTGCTCCACCATTTACCACAAAGAGCACCCACCAGCCACTACGGTAGGTTTGGGACGTTCGGAAGCGCCCGCCTGCGGATGCTGTTGTGGTAACTGTCTCTTTGTAGAGTCGTCCTGAACCATCAGAACCATCGACATTGTAGACCTTGATTGATAGACCTTCGAGGTCGCTGGTGGTTGGGGTTTCATCATACATATCAGTCAAATAGCCTTCGATTTGTAGATCGAAAGAATACTGCTGCTGAACGGGTAGCATTTCTTCCCCAAAGGGGTTTGGTATAACTCCTGCAGCAATGAGCAAGATTGGCGTCGCAATCATTATCAAAATGATGAAAGCTGCTGTCCAATTTCTAAGAGACATGATAGCATCCTCCTAAGTCCGGTCGCCGCGAGGGCGCCTTTGGGTAAATAGTCGAGGGGGCCCACACTCGCCCATAGCCCTCGGAAATGGTAAGGATAGGCAGGCGGAACGGTAAAAGAGAAAGCGAAGGCATTTCTATCTCACTCTCAACTTTGTTTTTTTCTTCGTCTCTTTCTTCGTTCCTTGTCTCTGCCTCTGAGGTGGTGGAACTGAGGCATAAACTGCGACACTCTGCTTGGGACGGCTGAAATATGCGACTAACACTTTTATCCCAAGCACTGCGAAAATGATAATCGCAACAAAAATCAAAATTTGAGTCAGCCACGCCGGCAAGCCAGGATGCTTTGTTTCCTCGGCAAGATCAATATCAACAGTGTATTCAGGTATTTCTTCGTATGGCATCTCAAATGTATATTTCCCGATAACCAGCACGTGCACATCAATTGTTAATGATGCTTGAGGCTGCTTGAACTCCTGCGGACCGACCGAAAACCAATTTCCGTTCGTACTCCACGTATACCAGAAGGCGCACTGGAACCTATCGATACCAGTCACAATATAGACATTTCCGTATTTTTCTGCAGCTTCAGAATCAATCCAAGTAATTCCGCTAAGAAAGTCAGGCTCTGCGGCTTCACTGCTTGGTCCAATGATCGAGTTATCATCAATAGCATAGAGGTTTAAAATATGCCCTGTGCCTGGTTGTTTTAGAATGGCATCCACCTCTTGTTTTCCATAAGAGTTGAAAGCGCCGACTGGAGAGCTAATAATATCGCCATCATTTGTCTCATACGCCGATGTGACGGCAAGAAGAAATAACAAGTGTGTTTCATTCGCATTCGACTTAACAATGCCGGGGTTGTAATTCATGGCAATCCCTACCTCCAAATTGTTGACTACGGTTGTAGGTTCCCAACTCCTTGCTTTATGTGACTCCTTCTCGGTTCCATCAGGGATTCCAGTGAAAGTGACTGTAAATCTATAGACCCATAATTGTAACTCTGCAACAGTCGTTATCGTAGTTCCATTTACTATTTCTTCTTTTACATATCTATCGTCTATTCCCCAACGGTTTTTAATATCAATCCGATGGTCTTTTGAAAAAGCGCTCATTGTCCCTTTGATATCCATCCAGTTTGTCGCAGAATCACCTTGCCTGTTTGTTGCATAATTCTCATAATCGAAAAGAAACTCCTTGTCTTGAATACTGAATTGCCCTGAATCACTTGACAAGTCTGGCATTGGGTCTCCTTGCTGCCAATAAAATGGTTTCGAGGGAGCGTTAAGTGAATAGAAAGAAATAACTGGGGCTTCATAGCCCATTTGAAAAATTGATTCGGAAAGGATGAAAGATGTTGAGATTGATAATAAAATAGCTCCAAAAATAATTAATCCAGCCGCTAATTTGGTATCAATCAATTTCTTTGAGTTCTTTTTCTTATTAACTACTTTTCTCAAATTTTTTCACCTTATTCTTTAAATTTTTTGTAATTTCTTCTATTCGGTTTCCTACCTTCTCCCCTATAACCCGCCCCTTCGCGGGGACCTTTGCGACCCCCTCTACTGCTTTTTTCAATGCAGTTTCTGTGGGGCTTATGACTTGCGTCTGAAAGAACTTTTGAAGACTATTGTATTCTTTTCCTAACTCGGCGGCTACCCGCACGGGATATGCTTGAACTTCTTTTTTTATCTGACTTATCTGCTTCTCTTTCTGCTTCAATTTAACCGTAACGTTATGTATAATACTGTCTTTTTTCTCAATGATTTTATCCTTCTGCGTTACGATACTTTGCCTGACTTCATCTAATTTCTTCGAAAACTCTGTCTTTGCCTCAGCAATATCGCGACGCCGCTTCCGCATTAAATCGCGTTTATCTTGCTCTAGTTTCCGCCGCCGCTCCCGCTCCTTATCAAGAGCTGTCTCGAGCTTAGATATCTCTTTCTCTGCTTTTCGCAACTGCTTTGTGTCGGCAACGATAACCTTTGTCCCACCGCCTGTTAATGATGGATATACTTTGATTGCTACAAGCCCGCCGACTAAAATCCCGATTCCGATAAGGAAATATTGCATGACTGTTTCGTGAAGCGGTTTTGTAACTGCCGGAGTTGTCCCAGCGGGGGGTGATTCTTTCATTTCAATTATTAAAAGAAAGTTAAACGTCATGTTTACAGGTAATGTGACGGTATCGATGTATTTCTCAAATGTTGATGAGAGAATGACGCCTGCTGTTTCCGAAGTCACGAAAGCATCAACATCTGTATGATTTAATTCAGTAACGAGATAATATTTTAAATTGTCAGGATAGTAAGTCCGCCACCAGGGAGGGAGTTCTTGAAAACTTAAATTAATAAAAGTCGTTGGGTTGCTAAGTTGCCGATATGTAAATACAAAAGTAGGCCAGCTCCAGTCGATTTCCCCAGAATATGTAATAGTATATGTGCAAGCATAGTTGAATGCGAGATTTGAGCTCGTTGCTGAGAAGTTCAACGTATTTGCATACCCTGTTGTAGATAATACTTGACTCCCATACGTCCCATTGATAGCAATATCATACGAAGATCTATTCTCATAAAATGATACATAATTAAGTTGCAAGTTTGGAACTGTAATACCGCAACTCCACATATCCTGGTTCGTGATGAAACTTTCGTCAAGTGTAACGCCAAATACATTGTAAATATCTGCACTAATATTACGTATTATATTGTATTCAGTGTTTTCTTGCATATCAAAAAGGAAATAGATATTTCCTCCGTATGCACCTGTTTTGTTAGTGCCAGGAGTCGCTTTAGTGTAATTCCAATAGTAAATCATATCATATACGAATGTACCATTCCTAAAGACAAATTCAAGAAAGAAATTACATCCATCTGTAGCAACATTCATCATATCTCCTGTTGTGAATGAAACGTTGAAGTGTAATTGATGCATCAACTCGAATGGGATCGTTCCAACAGGATTATTATGTTCTTCAAAATATGCTGTTGTATCAAATACTGAGAATGTTGTTGTATTGGCGAATCTACAGCTAAAAGTATTGTCAGCATTTAATACTAATCCCATATGCATTCCGATTGTGGACACGCTTTCAAAATTCCAGTTTTGATGTAAAACTATTGAGCTAAAATATTGACCGGGCGATCCTGTGCATGTAATATTCTCAATGTAAGCGATCCCATAGTCGCTCAG
>Ga0180301_10004898_pt1 | contig 10317 bp, 8 predicted proteins | sample GuaBasSediGuay16_FD_121797 | JGI IMG/M metagenome (GOLD analysis project Ga0180301, IMG submission 121797) | Subseafloor sediment microbial communities from Guaymas Basin, Gulf of California, Mexico - Guay16, Core 4569-2, 12-15 cm | ecosystem: Environmental > Aquatic > Marine > Hydrothermal... | reverse complement strand
CTTGGGGCTGACCGAAGCGCCCTGCATATATGGTAGGCGGAACGGGATTTGAACCCGTGACCCCCGGCTTGTAAGGCCGATGCTCTCCCGCTGAGCTACCCGCCCCTTATTAGTGTGCAGTAATCTGAGATTTGGCCTCTCCTTTAGGTAAGGTGAAAGGTTGAAACCTATCCTCTGGGAGAAAGAGATCTTCTCCTTTAACAAGTGTGAGGGCCTTCTCCAGGACATCATCCATATGCTCAACCAGGATTAATTCCACTTTCTTGAGAACCATCGCTGGTATTTCTTCAATATCCTTTTTGTTTTCTTGAGGGATGAGAACCTGTTCTATCCCACCTCTATGGGCAGCGATTATTTTTTCTTTAAGGCCCCCTATGGGAAGAATTCTGCCCCGTAGGGTTATCTCTCCGGTCATGGCCAGATTTCTTTTCACCGATTTTCTTAAGAGTGCAGAGGCAATTGATGTCGCCACAGTGATACCTGCCGATGGCCCATCTTTAGGCGTTGCTCCTTCGGGAATATGGACATGTATGTCTACCTTTTCATAAAAATCGTCAGGCAACCCTAACCTTCTTCCTTTTGTGCGGACATAACTTAAGGCAGCTTTAGCTGATTCTTTCATCACATCCCCAAGGGTACCTGTTAAGACCAGTTCTCCTTTTCCTGGCATAACGGTAGTTTCTATGTGAAGCAACTCCCCGCCTGCACTTGTCCAGGCTAAGCCGGTGGCAAGACCTATTTCATCTTTTTCCTCTTTTCTATCATAGTGAAATTTAACAACGCCTAGGTAATGATGAAGAGAATTTGCACTAATCATTATCTTTGTAGAGATGCCTTTTTTGGCCACCTCTCGTGCAATCTTCCTGCATACAGAAGCTATTTCCCTCTCTAAATTTCGAACACCTGCCTCTCTGGTATAATACCTGATTATATTTAAAATAGCTCGATCAGAAAAAGAGATGTTATCCTCAGAAAGGCCATTTTGCTCGATCTGCTTTTTTATCAGAAACCTTTTAGCAATGTGCAACTTTTCAATTTCTGTATAACCAGGCAGCCTTATAATTTCCATTCTATCCTGCAAAGGCGGCGGAATACCAATAAGTTCATTGGCTGTCGTTATAAAAAAAACCTCTGAAAGATTGTAGTCAATATCAAGATAGTGATCATTAAAGGCATAGTTTTGTTCTGGGTCAAGCACTTCTAAAAGAGCAGCCGATGGGTCTCCTCTGAAATCAGTGCTCATCTTGTCTACCTCATCCAGGCAGAACACAGGGTTATTTGATTTTGCTCTTTTAAGATATTGGATGATCTTTCCTGGCATAGCCCCAATATATGTTCTTCTATGGCCCCTTATCTCGGCCTCATCCCTGACACCTCCAAGAGAGAGCCTGATGAAATTCCTTCCCATAGATCGCGCCACTGATTTAGCTAATGATGTCTTGCCAACTCCAGGAGGGCCAACAAAACAAAGAATTGGCCCTTTAATCTTTTTTGTCAGGTTCTGGACAGCTAAATATTCCAGTATTCTTTCCTTAGGTTTAGATAGCCCATAGTGGTCTTCTTCAAGTATTGCTTCGGCCTCCTGGATGTTTAATTTGTCTTTTGTGCGTGTCAGCCATGGTAAGGATAGAATCCAATCAATATAGTTTCGCACAACAGTTGCCTCTGCAGACATAGGAGTCATCATTTTTAATTTTTTGAATTCATGCCTCACCTTTGTGGCCGCCTCTTTGGGTAGGTTTTTATTCTTAATCTTTCTTTCAAGATCCTTGAGTTCGCTGGCAAAATCATCTTGCGTACCCATCTCTTTCTGTATTGCCCGCATCTGCTCATTGAGATAATAGTTTTTCTGCGTCTTCTCCATCTGTTTCTTGACCCTCTGCCGCAGACTTTCCTCGAGTTTGAGGATATCTATCTCAGCATTCAATAGCCTGTATAGCACTTCAAGTCTATTATTTACATCTTCTATCTCCAGCAAGGATTGTTTTTCTTTTATCTTTGCCGTGAGATGGGCAGCCACGGTATTAACTAATTGAGATGGATTATTTATAGAAGTAACAGTCTCAGCTACATCCTCACCAATCTTTTGGTTAAGTTTTGTGTAGGACTCAAATGAAGAATGAATGCTTCTTATAAGGGCCTCAGTTTTGGTGTTCGGTTCATAATGTTCCGAAATTTTCTCTACCTCGACCATAAAAAAACCTGCATCAGGTAGGTAATTCTTGATCTTGGCCCTGCTCTTTCCTTCCACTAAACTCTTAACTGTTCCATCAGGCATTTTAAGAAGTTGCAGAACTATGCCCAGGGTGCCGTAAGAGTATATATCTCGAAGGGTGGGTTTATCCATCTTGGCATTTTTCTGGGTGGACAAAAAAATTTCCTTCTCCTGAGAGAGTGCATATTTTAGTGCATTAATAGATTTTTCCCTTCCAATAAATAAAGGAATCACCATTCCAGGAAATACTACTATATCTCTTAAGGGGAGCAGTGGAACCTGTTTGTTCTCTTTCCCTAAGAAATTTTCTATAGAATTTTTCTTAAACATAGGCAGTTCTCAGGCAGATTTAATCTGGTTTTCCTTTTCATACAATAAAAGAGGAGATTCCTGGTTAAGTATCACTTCTTCCCCTATAACACATTCCTTTAGATCTGGTCGCGAAGGAAGATCGTACATAATATCCAGCATAACTTTTTCAAGAATGGCCCTTAATCCCCTGGCTCCGGATTTGCGATCAAGCGCATCCTTAGCCACAGTTTTTAACGCATCCTTGGTGAATTTTAATGTTACCCCTTCAAATTCAAAAAGTCTTTGATACTGTTTGACAAGGGCATTCTTGGGCTCTGTCAGTATCCTGACTAAGGCGTTAAGGCTCAATTCACCAAGAGAGGCAATCACTGGAAGCCGTCCGATAAATTCCGGTATGAGGCCAAATTTAATGAGATCTTCAGGTTGAACTAACGATAAAGTTTCCTCCAGGTTTAATTCGCCTTGACCCCTGATATCGGCTTCAAAGCCCAATGTTTTGCTCCCTGTCCTTGAAAGAATTATCTTGTCTAAACCATTAAAGGTGCCTCCACAAATAAATAGGATGTTTCTGGTGTCCACCTTTAAGAAATCCTGTTGGGGGTGTTTTCTGCCTCCTTTTGGAGGTATATTGGCAACTGTGCCCTCTAATATCTTTAAGAGGGCCTGCTGAACACCCTCACCAGAAACATCTCTGGTTATTGAGGGGCTATCAAATTTTCTGGCAATTTTGTCTATCTCATCAATATAGACAATACCTTTTGCTGCCTTCTCAATATCATAGTCTGCCATTTGAACGAGGCTAAGAATTATGCTTTCAACATCCTCGCCTACATAACCAGCTTCGGTCAATGTGGTAGCATCTGCTATTGTGAACGGCACATTCAATATCCTTGCCATGGTTTGAGCTAAAAGTGTTTTGCCCGACCCTGTAGGCCCTATCAGGAGTATATTACTTTTATCAATTTCCACATCTTCCCTGCCGATGTTTGCCCCGATTCTTTTGTAGTGATTATGTACCGCGACGGAAAGAACCTTTTTTGCCCTGTCTTGCTCTATCACATACTGGTCCAATTTTTTCTTTATCGCCTGCGGTTTGGGTAGAAGATTTTTCTGTTTATTTTTCTCTTCCTGCTCATATTCTTCCTGGATAATTTCATTGCAAAGAGAAACACATTCATCACAGATATAAACTGAGGGCCCGGCAATGAGCTTTTTTACCTCATCCTGACTTTTTCCACAAAATGAACAAACCAATTCACCCGATATATCATCTTTCCTGGTCATTTCCACTCCCCTTATTTTTCTCCATATTTATCATTTCCCTTTTTGTAATCACCTTATCTACAATGCCATACTCCAGCGCCTCCTGGCCACTCATAAAAAAGTCTCTTTCTGAATCGCTTTCCACCTTCTCCTTATCCTGGCCTGTGTGCAGGGCAAGGATATCATTGAGGGCCTTTTTTAGCCTTATTATTTCCTTTGCCTGTATATCTATATCTGTGGCCTGTCCCTGCGTTGCCCCCATAGGTTGATGTATCATTATCCTTGAATGTGGAAGGGCAAACCGCTTTCCCTTGCTGCCAGCCGCTAATAAAAGGGCGGCCATGCTGCTGGCCTGTCCTGTGCAGATTGTAGTAATATCAGATTTTACATATTGCATAGTGTCATAGATAGCCAGCCCTGCAGTAATTGATCCTCCTGGGGAATTAATATATAGGTTTATATCCTTATCCGGGTCTTCAGATTCCAGAAAAAGAAACTGGGCAATGATAATGTTTGCCATATCATCAGTAACTTGCTCACCCATAAAGATAATCCTATCCTTTAGGAGGCGTGAGTATATATCATATGCCCTCTCTCCTCGAGAACTTTGTTCTACTACTATTGGTATCAGCATTTTATTTTAGCACCTTTCTATCTTTTTGGCTTTCTTCAGATATCTCCTGAACTTCAGAAATTTTAGCACCTTGAACAAGATGATTCAAGATCTTTTCCATTAAAATCTGGTTTCTAAATGAATCCATTAAATTGTTTTTTTCATAGTATTGCTGAAGTATAGCGAGATTCTGTCCTGTTTGAGCAGCCAATTCCTGAAACCCATCCCTTATGTCACTATCCTCAAGCTTAATACCTTCCAGATCAGCTATTTTACTTAATATAAGCCCTTCTTTAACTTTTTCCTCAGCAGCCAGTTTTAAATCCTGTCTCATTGTATCTTCTGAAATATTAGCTGATTCGAGTTTAGTGCCGGCGCGAAGGAAATTTTGCTTTATAGTAGCCATTGAGTGTTCAATTTCGTTTTCGACCATAGTCTGAGGGAGTTCAAAATCTACCTTGGCTGTTATTTTTTTAAGAAGACGCTTTTTTAGCTCACTGTCTATTCTTTTCTCTTCTTGAAGTGTAATTTCTTTTTTAACCCTCTCCCTCAGATCTGCCAACGATTTAAATTCTTTGCCAAGGCTCCTCGCAAAATCATCGTTAAGATCAGGTAGATCCTTTTTTTTGATATCCTCAACACTGATATGAAATGTTACACTTTTATTAGCTAATCTTCTATCACTAAAATCTTCACTAAAGTCTATCTTTATATCCTTTTTCTCAGCTTTTTTCAGTCCTCTAATGCCTGATTCGATCTCAGGATAAAAATTTTTATCTCCTATATGGATCACAAAATCTTTACCCTCTATTCCTTTAACATGTTCGTCTTTCCACGTACAGTCGTAGTTAATGATTACATAATCGCCTTCTTTTATTCCCCTTTCTTCATTGATAGAGACGAGCTGAGCATGAGCCTCCCTAAGTTCTTTAAGTTTTTTATCGACATTATCTTCAGAAATATTTAAAATTTCTTTCTCAACAGGAATACCCATATATTCCTTCAGCTCGAAGTCTGGCCTTATCTCCATAAGAATAGTATAGTTAAAATTTTTTCCTGGTTGTATTGCCTCAGCTTCAATAGAGGGATTTCCTAATGGGAAAAGCTTGGTTTCTTCTATTACTTTGGAGAAAGATTCCTTTATTAAATCATTCTTGACATCAGTCATAATTTCCTTACCATAATACTGCTCAAGTATCCTTCTTGGAGCCTTGCCAGGCCTAAAGCCTTTAACTTTAACCCTTTTTGAAAGCTTATTGTAGGCTTGATCCAGTTTTTTAGTTACCTCTTCCGTCTCAATCTCAACATTAATCTGTCTTTTCACCTGACTTATTTCTTCAATGCTTGTTTCCATATCCTCTCACTTGCGTTATTGGTCATTCGTTATTAGTTATTCGAATAACAAGTAACAGATAACAATTTCACCCATCACTCCAGTGCTCCACTATTCCCTGGTTCAGACCTGCCTACCAGATGGCGGGCAGGCCTGACTTATAAAGAGGTAATTCAATATACGAAACTCGTGAGCACATCTATACTATTGTATTGCATCCAGGTTGCGCCTCCCGATCCCGTCCCGGTCTCGGGACGGGGAGGGCGGGCAAATACTCCAGTTGAGCCATACCTTTTTACTGGTGCGAGAGAGGGGACTCGAACCCCTATCCGTAATTACGGGCTGGATCCTAAGTCCAGTGCGTCTGCCAATTCCGCCACTCTCGCGCTTACTATTTAATATATCATCTTTACGAGTAATTACTCTCCTCCTATGTGTCAAGGGGAAAAGGGAGAAAAAGTCAAAAAGGAGAGCTACTTATTAGGGATTCTGCTCTCTTTTTCAATTTTTTAGTGATTATTAGGTTTTCTGTTTTCAATGTATAGGTCATTGTAGAGGAAAGGCCTAAAAATGTGCCAAATGGATAAGATTCCAGTAAGGATAGCCTCTCAATTTGCTTATTATATTTTTTTAAAAAGAATGGCATTATCTGGATACTTCCCCACTCCATAGGCACATTACCATATGCCTTTTTCACATATCCCTTAAGCCCCCACAGTGTAAACAGATGTGTTTCTCTAAATATAGAGTTAGAAAAAAGCGAATAAATTTTTTTACTTACACATCCTAAAGAAAGGCCATTGAGTACACCTATAAATACTTTGTTTTTTGTTACCCTCCCTGCCTCGCTTAGTGCTGCAAGCGGGTTATCGAGAAATTCTAATGTAATAATAAGGGTAGTTACGTCAAATTCGTTATCTTCAAAAGGTAAATCCTCTGCACTGCCGATTTTAAACGAGGCCTTATTACCCAATCTGGATTTCGCAATATCCAACATATATGGAGAGGCATCAAGGCCTGTTACATCGAGTCCTAATCGATTAAAAAGGAGGAGATGATTTCCTGTCCCACAGCCAATATCTAACACCCTTTCCCCCTTTTTTGGTCTTAGAAGACGGACAATAAGTTTACTGCTTAATCTGTCAAACAAGATCCCTTCAGGGGATTTCTGCCATGCTTCATAGAGCCTGGCTAATTTTACATCAAATATATGCCCCATGAGTTAGTTTCACCGTTGTTGCAAAATAGTAGACATAATCTTAACTAAACGATGAATTTCATTAAACACTGGCCACCCAGCTTTCTCCATCCTGATCCTTGCGGGTTCGAGAGTATCTTTTAGCCCTATGAGCCATGTAAGAATCGGTTTTTTCCGATCTTTAATCACCCCCATTAATTCAAGTAGATCAAAACTCCATGCACCCATGCCTGCAAAAAGATTGATGATTACCCCATCCACGTTAGGATCAGCATAAAGGGCAGATAGACCTTCTTTCAACGCAGCTATAGGCCCGTTTTTTTCCATGGCAGGCCAATAGTCCACGGGATTTTTTATGGGCATCCAGTCAGGCGATAATCGTTCCAATCTCTTGATGGTTGCAGGTGAAAGCGCAGCAAGATCAAGGCCGAATTTTTCTAAATAGTCAGTTGTTACAATACCAGAGGCCCCGCTGTAAGTCAAAATAGCGACCCTGCCAACCCTTGATGCATTGTTTTTTTGTGCAAATCCTTTTTCCAGAACCCGGGCAATATCCATCATTTCAGAGAAGTCATTTGCTTCCAATACACCTGCTTGCTTGATAGCGCCGTGTAATATCTGATAGTTCCCGGCTAATGAGGCAGTATGACTTACAGCAGCCATGGCCCCGGCTGCACTTTTGCCCCCTTTTAATAATACAAACGGCTTGTTAGATGATTTCGCCAATTCAAAGAACCTGCGCCCATTAGATAATGATTCCAGATAAAGAGCAATTACTTTTGTATCCGGATCATCTAAAAGAAATTCTAAAATATCAATTTCGGTTATATCACATTTGTTTCCAATTGAGCACACCTTTGCCAGACCAAGAGTATTATGACTCATGATTGTGAATAAAAAGCCTGCTGAAAGGAGACCGCTTTGAACAATCAGGGAGACACCACCGCTTTTCAGCAGGCCATGCCAAAGAGAAGGTGTCATAAAAGAAAAGACATATTGGTTTTTTGCATCAATCAAGCCCATACAGTTCGGTCCCCAGAGGCGTAATTTTCCATTTTTAGCTATGGTAATGCATTCATCCTGTAAGGCCTTGCCTTCAGGGCCAACCTCTGCAAATCCGCTATTTTCCAAAATAACTCCCTTTACGCCTTTAGCCACACATTCCCTGAGCACTCCTGGTGTTTGTTCAGCAGGAACAAAGATAAGCGCCAGATCAACAATTCCATCTATTGCGGAGATGGTGGGGTAGGTCTTAATATCCATAATCTTATCATATTTTGGATTAACAGGATAAATGGCTCCCTTATAGCCAAGGGTAAGGTTCCTGAGAAGATTATTTCCTCCCCTATCGGCATGAGCTGTAGCTCCCACTACTGCGATGGCCCTTGGATCAAAGAAAAATTTCAGATCACGTTTCATTATCTTTTTGTTTTTGAAAGCTCTCCATATGCCTGACAGGCGCTATTGTTGCCCAGCTCACAGCTTTTTTGAAGGTCTTTCCTTGCCATATCAGGCAATCCCTGAGCCTTATAGGCCATTCCTCGTGTATAATACGCCGTGGGCATGGCTGGGTTCAAGCGAAGCGCTTCACTGCAATCCTTAATCGCGCGATCAAATAGGGCCTTTTTAAGATAGGCCCATCCCCTATTATTATAAGCCTCTGCGTAATCTGGATTTAATGCAATCAATGTAGTAAAGTCATTGATTGCCTTATCATACATACCCATATTGCTATACGCAATCCCTCTATCAAGATATGCTTTTGTTTCTTTTGGATTTAGGTTAATGGCTTTACTAAATGCCTCAATCGCTTGCACTAGGTTCCCTTCCTGATATCTCTTGTTCCCTTTATCAAGCAACTCGGCAATAGTATCTGGCATGTTATGTTCTTTTGGAGTGAGATCCCTATTTATTTCTTTTTTGTTTATTGGCTTTAGATGGACGAAGAATAAATAGTTAATAAAAAAAACGAGCCCAAATACAGCTACCCACACAACTATCTTTCCTGGTGTTAGAGATGAGGTTTCCCGTTTAATTGCAGCTTTTCCCCTCTTGAGACCTAATGTCCGATCACTATTTTTACCCTTATAATCTTTTATTACCATGGCATTTATAAATAATTCAACAAAGCAGTAAGACAGAAAAAGACAATAGATTGTCAAATTGGGTATGTCACTCCCGATAAATCGGGATTGTGACAATATTTTCAAGTGGTTAGGCGAATTGCCACATTCCTACATTATTTTCTGCTATATAAAGGAATTACTTGAATGTTATCTTTTAGACAACTAACAACTATCAACGGACTCTACCTAAAATTGTTGGAACCCATACGTATTAAACAATTTATACAAGGAAAAGGTCAAGGGTTTGGTAAAGGGAGGGGAAGGAATTTAACTATCCTATCGCTCAGCATTAGTTAAACACATAGTGAAGAATTGACGACGTAACTGAGGCGGTCAAATACCAAACAAAAGGCCCGGTCAGTGGTGAGTAAGATGGTAATCCGAGGTCAGGGCATAGCATGTGAGGCAAAGATAGACAAGACTATGTGAAGATGTTGAAATAACATGGATGCCGCTGCGCTCATAGCAGCCGGACCTCCACCCACGATGAGGAGATCATAGATAAGTTCTGGGTCTGGCTCCTTTGCTTTCTCTAACAATGAACTCACATGGCCTTTCGGACACAACGAAGAATGAAAGAACTTCTCGTCATTCATTACTCATTTAATAAGGAGGTAAAATGCCTTCATGTCCAGTTTCAAGCCTGCCCTCCCCGTCCCGAGACCGGGACGGGATCGGGAGGCGCGACTTCGTTGGCAATCCATTTACAAACCCTCTCATGTTTGGAATGTCATATTATCCTTAACATCTGGAGGCATTATGAAGATTCGCTTGGCCGGTGACCATATACAAAGGCCTTAAAGAAGAGGCTAACTCCTCAGCGCCTATTTTTTGTCCGCTATGAGCTTTCTGAGTTCCATAGAAAGCTTGCTCAAGTGTTTTTTCTCTTCATTAACCAACTGACCAATAAATTCACGGCCCTTCTCCCCCTCAGTAGCATCTTGCATGGTAAGGAAGAAGATTATTGAATCCTTCTCAAACTGAATCCCGATCTTCAGCACATCTTCCGATTTTATCACCTGAGATAACTTTTCCTCCACATCAAAATCCGATCTGAACACGTGCATATCGGCCATCATCTGGAGGTATCGGTTCATTTCATGGTCAGGATCCCAGAGTGTTCCTTCAGTAGCTTCTTTTGGCAATTGAGCTTTTAGCTGAGTAAATCGCTTCAGATGTCCTGCCTCTTCTTGAGCAAGGAATGCTAAAAGCTCCTTTGCATCAGGATCATCAATAATTTCCATGGCCTTTTTATAT
>Ga0180301_10004896_pt1 | contig 10317 bp, 24 predicted proteins | sample GuaBasSediGuay16_FD_121797 | JGI IMG/M metagenome (GOLD analysis project Ga0180301, IMG submission 121797) | Subseafloor sediment microbial communities from Guaymas Basin, Gulf of California, Mexico - Guay16, Core 4569-2, 12-15 cm | ecosystem: Environmental > Aquatic > Marine > Hydrothermal... | reverse complement strand
GTCCGTAACCGTAGGGAAAATAAGCGTACTCTTAATACTCGATGAAGAAATACCCTCACACTCGGTAATAGATGAGGAAACCGGTAAAGCATGGATATTCCTAAACATAAACGACGAAAACATCTTCGAAACACTATCACACGAACTACTGCACGTACTAGGGCTAAACGAGGAACAAGTGGAGAAAATAATAGGGACAATAAAGAAGTACATACGGTAAACAAACCTCTCTTTTTACCGTAAAAACACCGTATATAAGCATAAATAAAAACCACCACATATTATAAATGGGGGATGACTTCTTGAAGCAAAGCAGCTTAGCAGAGTACTTGAACATACCTGCCGAGATGAGGGTAGCGGACATTTTCAAAACATTCAACCCTCCGCCTCCCAGACCCTACCAGAAAGAAGCATTAGCCGTGTTTCTAAGGAAGAAACACGGCATCATAGTGATGCCGACAGGCGTGGGGAAGACGATAGTGGCGATGTGGGCTATGAAGCTCCTAAAAATACCTACAGCAATAATTGTCCCGACAGAGCCTCTGCTGTGGCAGTGGCATGATAGGCTGGAAAAGTACGGTTTAAGAAACGTAGGCCTATTCTACGGTAAAATAAAGGACATTAGGCCGGTAACGATATTCATCTACAATTCAGCATCCAAACACCTTCACAAGCTAGCAAGGTTTAAATTCATAATCTTCGACGAAATACACCACTTAGGAGCGAAAACATTCATAAGGCTTCTCATAACGGTTAAGACAGCACCGTTCATAATGGGCTTAACGGCTACTCCGGAGAGGCTTGACGGGAAACACTTGGTGATCCAGAAGTTCATACCGGTAATTTACAAGCTACCCTTAAGCGAAGCCAGAAGGCAGGGATGGGTTGCCCCGGTTAAAATAATTAAGGTTCCGGCATCTCTCCTACCAATGGAGAGGGAGGTCTACGACAGGTACGAGGAAACAATACGTAAAGCATACTACACCTACGGAACAGTTAACCCAGCTAGGCTAAGGGAAATATACGCTAAATACAAGGAGCCGCTGGCACTATCCGCAGTTAAAGCCTTGGTTCTTAGGAAAATACTTCTGGCGAAAGCGGTTAGGAAGTTTGAGAAGCTACTTGCAATATGCAGAAGCCACCCCGGCGAGAAAATACTTGTCTTCTCGGAGTCAATAGAGTCAATTGAGCTTGCTAGAAAATACCTTAGAAAACACGGGATAAAATGCATGGTCTACCACTCAGAACAGCCTAAGTCTCTTAGGGAGAAAATACTTTCACTATGGGGAAGAGCATTCGACGTGCTCTTAAGTGTCAAGGCTTTAGAGGAGGGAATTGACGTACCCGAGGTAGCGGTAGGGGTAATTATAGCCTCGGGAACAACGAAGAGACAGTACATTCAGAGGCTGGGGAGAATCGTGAGACCCCTTCCGGGAAAGGTGGCCAGAATATACATTATCTACGCACCCGGAACATACGAGACAAAACATGCTGAAAACCTCTACAAGCTACTTCTCAGAAACCTCTGAAAAACCACCATATTTTAGGGTAGAGGTGGAAACATGCTAGGATTTTTCAGAAGAAAAAAGGAGGAAGAAGAAGAGGAAGAGGAAAAACCAAAGTGTAAATGTGCTGTTTGCGGTATGGAAGTAGAATATCCGATATATCTTAACGAATTCGGCCACCTATGTAGGAACTGCTTTGGAAGAGTACAGCTAACAGCATATCTTTACGCTAGGCTAAGAATAAAGAAGCTAATGGGAGAGGTTAAACCTGAAAAATACGTGGAAACATTAAGGCTAAACTACGGTATTGACGAGCTATCAGTAACAACTCATTCATTCGAGGACGCAGTTAAAATACTGAAATTCTACAATGAGCATGGGCACCCGTATGCACTAGTGTTCTCAAACAATCTACCGTACATTTTCGAAATAGCTTCTCTAACAAACGGCTTTACTAAACTAAGAATCTACGTGCAACCACCAAACATTCTGAAGAAAATAAGGAGGTTTTACGATGAAACAGGCATGTTACTGAAGGAAGGGATGCACTACGAAGAAGCGGTTAGATTGCTAAAAAACGTTTTCAAAGATGAACTCTGAAAAACCACCATATTATAGAGTGGAGGTGAACTCTTTTGGTAAGGTCTAGGCTTGAAAAAACAGTTGAAGCACTAATTGACGCATGGGACAAGATAAGCTACAGCATGGAACACTCGGAAATAGATGAAATAGCTGAAAGCCTAGACGAATACGCCGGATGGATCAGGGATGAACTGGAAGCTAAGCTGAAAGACAGATACAGCATAGCGAAGGTCAGAATAGAATTCGCCGACAAGAAACATGGGAAAACAATTGAAGGAGTAGCACTCCTTTACAGAACAGTTGAAACAGAATACCCAACCAAAACACTCTACTTCATAATAAGAGAGGAACACGGGAAAACAAAGGTAACAGTAATACACTACCGCAAAGCAAAGGAAACAACGGTGGAGGCTTGAAAAACCACCATATTACATGTTGGGTGAGAAAATGTCTAAGAAGAAAATATCCGAGCTTCAAGAAGAATACAGGGAAGTGCTTAGGGAGTTAGCGTACGAAGCAGAAAGGTTTGAGAGGAAACTGGGGAAAACAGCCGGGAAGCTGAGGAAGCTGGTTTCCAAAACGGACTTCAGATGCGAGTGGGAGAAAATAGCTGAAACACTGGATAGCTTCGCAGCGGAGCTAGGAGACCTAGCATTGCTCCTAGAGGTTTTCTTCGACGCAGTAGCAGACCCCTTCCCCAAGAAAGATGTAATAGAGGGTTTAAGAGAAGTTGAGAAATGGTGTAAGAAATGATAGTGATAGTTGACGCCACAGACATGCCGGACAAAGAATACCGCCAGAAGCTCAAGAAGCTATGGAGGATAGCCCCCAAGTTTGGCTTCGAACCACACGGGTACACGAGCGTCTTCGTAGGGGAAGACGAAGTAGGGCTAGAACTCTTTCTGGAAACAATAAAGAACATGGGCTTAGAATACCACGTGGAAAAGGTGGATGGGAAATGAGAATAAAGTACGACTGCGTACACTTGAGAATAAGCGGGAGAAACGGCTCAATATACTGTGAGCTAACGGACTCAGCACCTCTATGCTCAATATGCGACAGGTACGAGCCAGCGAAGCTAGTGATGGTGATTGACGAGAAAGGACTCTACGGGAAGAAAGGGGACAAAGCACCAATGTACATCACGGAGAAGCAAATAGAAGAATACGAGAAAGCAGGGCTTAAAGTCGAGGAAATAACCGAGAACCTACATGGAACATACATTTTATCTCTGATGAGAGCAATAGTAACAAACGACTGGCCCAGACACGAGCGGGTAAGGGAAGCAATTCAATGGGCGGAGATAAAGCTGAAAAATACCTTGAAATCGCAGACAAAATCTCGAAAGCCAGAATCTACGCCCAACACCTGAAAGGAGAAGTGGAAGTAGAGGACATAGTCGAACTTCTCCTAGAAGCCGAGAGGAAAGCGGTTAGGAAAGCCTTCCTCTCAAAAACCACCGTTTCTAATAGTGGGGGAGAAAATGTCCGAGAAGGAAATAGAGAAGCTGGAAGCAGAACTGAAAAGACTAGACAAAATAGTGGACAAAATAGTGAAGACACAAGACAGAATAGCAAGCATAAAGGAGGAAGTGCTAAGGGTAAGATCAAGGCTTAGCAAAGAGGACAGGCTGAGAATAGCAACAATGCTCGAAGTAGTAAACATCATTCTCCATGAAGCAATAGACATAATCGGAGAAGTAGGAGAGGAAATACAAATGGAAATAGATTGTCTCAAACATGGAGACGAATGGGAAGACGACGAGGAATGGTGATAAAAAATGGTGAGTAGAAGGAGAAGCCTTCTAGACCAATGGGAAGAGGACGAGGAAATAAATGAAGAGGAGTTCCCATTCGACCTAGACGAAAGAGGCTTAAACGACGGACTATACGAGGGATACGATCCCTGCTACGACATAGACGACTACCTAGCGTGCAGAGAAAAACTAGAGGGAGAAGACAATGGACAAGAATAAGGCGGTTGAAAAAATACTTGAGAGAATAAGGGAGAAGTTAGGTGACAGAGAGGAAGCAAGGAAGCTTCTAACACAGGTGGCGGAAGACCTAGAAACATCAGGTCTAGTGTGGCTTACAGAAGACAAAATAGAGTTCAACGACGTAGTTTTCCACTTAGGAGTAGCGGCACTAGTAGACATGGTAGCCTATGGGCTATCAAACAACCCGGATAAAGCAATAGAAATCATTAGGAAGCAATCACCCGAAGACCTGTTAATAACGGGGATAACACTAGCACTAATAGACATCATAATACTTGAAAGGACGAGAAGAAACATTCCGAAACCAAACGTATTCAAAGCAGAATACATAGCAGCACTAAACATATTGGCGACAACAATGCTGAACACGGTTAAAACCAGAGACAAAGAATTCTACATGTACCTCATGAAAACAGCTCAGCAAGTAAAAGACCAAGCAGAATTAATCTACAAGAGATACGTGAGGAGAAAACAATGATTGATCTCCTCCTCTCCTTCACACTAGGGCTAGTAGTCGGGATTTTCTTGGCTAGAAAAATGTTTGAAAGTGAAAAACATGAGAAAACGTAAGCAACTATGGGTTAGAATGGAACAGCACAGTAAAATAAAGGAAATAGCTGAAAGAACAAACATGAAAATAACCGAGGTAATCAGCGTAGCAATAGAGCTACTAGAGTTCTTCCTAAAAAATGGATGCGGAGAAAACGCAATGTACACAATGCCCTATGATTTATGGGAGAAACTTTACGAAGCACACCTAAGATACTATAGGCTACACTAAAAACCACCATTATTTTTAACGGGTGCAATCATGGAGGAATGGGAGAAGGAAATAGTAGAGGTAGATATTGACCCTAGAGAAGACCATGAGAAATGGGTTAAATGGGGAACACTAGAGGAACTTGAAAGAGTAGTTGGAAGATACATTGTAGCATACAGCATTTGGAACCCTAACTTAAGAATGCTAATTCTAAGAATACTTCAAGAAACAGACAAGAGAATTCAGGGATGGAGAATAAACCTACTAGAATTTAAAAAACACAAAGTCGAACAAACAAAGAAAAAACCCACTAAATAGCAGGTGCTTCTATGACTGTTTACTTAAGCCTATGGATTTGCCCGAAAGACACAGTAACGTTTACAGCATCAAGAGGATTCTACGGTGTAATAATAATAGACCCTATTACCGAGAAAGAATGTCTAGAAATAATTAAAGCAATACCCGACAACCTATGGGAAGAGCTAAAGAAACAAGGCCTAACACTAAAGGAAATATGGCACAGAACCAAAAACCACCACTCATCAACGCAAATAATAGCGGACTTCGAACACGCAATATACCAGTTCGACAAGGTAGCTGAGGAAGTGAAAAAGGAGCTTTCAGAAATACAGCAAAGATACCTTAGAGAGAAGAACATACTAGACCAGCTAGCAAAAGACCCCTAAACCCAAACCCCTCTTTTTTAACTCAAATCCTAAACCTGCTAGTGCTAGTATTGCACCTATGTATCCATGATGTATTTGTTTAGGATTGAACTTCACACCTAAAACCGTATGCTCTATTATATCACCTATTATTAAGCCTACTCCAACTGAGATAAGTATTTTACCTAAGTTTTCAACATCCATCCTACCTTACCAATTATAACTTCTCTTTAGAGCCTTATTTGTGTTTCCAAAAACCACCTTCTTCTATAATGGGTGATAGAATGGGAGAGTACTTTATCGTTGTAAACCTAGATAAGAAAGAGTATGTACTGATTCATCCAAGCAAACTATCGGAATGGCTACTTAACGAGCACAGCAAAGTAGTGTTTTGGCTAACCGTGAAAAACAGGGCTTTGAAACACCAGTATCCAACAATGGGGAGATGGTGTGGAGATAGAATAATGATTATTGGAGAGTATGACCCAGACTTCCCGAAAATATTTGAGAGAGAAAACATGAAGAACATAAGCTACAAGGTACTGAAAGACATGGCAGAGTACTTCAGAAACTATGGATACAAAGACATGGCAGAGTACTTCGAAGAGCTAGCTAAATTCGTACCTAAGCACATGTAAAAACCACCATTTATTCTAACGGGTGATAGAATGCTCTACGCTAGAATATCCGAAAGTGAATCTTCAATAGTTGTACAAATACTTGACATGAACATAGAGAATCCGGTGCTAAGAGAAGTGATTTTCTTCAAAAACGAGAAGAGGATAAGGGTAGCTTCAAGGAAAATAAGGAAAATAGAGATGGACAAAAACACAGTAGTGCTAGAGCTAGACAACGGGCTAAAATACCTCCTAGAGAAAGACGACATCTACGACTACCTAGAGCTAGTAAGCAGAGAGCCGATGAAGAAGGCAGGTAAGCTACTAGCAACCCTAAGGGAAGTAATAGGAGAGGAAACCTTCTCGGCAGAGGTGTACTACTAAGTGGAAGAGGAAATAATAGAGCTACCCAAAAACACGGTAATAGAGAAGAACGGAGACCACATGGAGCTGAAGCTTAACGGACAAGTGTTCCTAAGAATATCGCTTAGAGACGCAAAAGTAGAGGTACCGCTGGACAGCAACTACATAACACTAGGGCTTTTAATTAAGGAAAAGCTAACCAACGGTATAAACGTACCCTTACCTTTCTTCTTTCAAAAACCACCAACATAAATAATGGGTGAAAACATGTCTAAGGAGTTGTTTAGAGAACTGCATGGAATAAAAGAGAATGAGGAAACCGTGAGGAAAGCCTTAGAGGAAATAGATAAGGAAGCAGTAGCATTAGCTGAGAAGGAAGTGGAGGAGGAAACGAAAACATTGGATGAAGTTGTAGAGGAAATCCTTGAAAAAGCGGGCTTCAGAAAAATAAGTGATAGAGAAATCGTTGAGGACGACTACTGGAGGAAAACCCAAGAGGTTTTTCTAAAGAATTCGGAACTATGGAATTGGAAGTGGAAGAAAATAGGAAATATAACGATAAGATTACCCAGCGGATACCTTTCATACTGTGGAGCGGACGTGTACGTGAATGCCCCGATAAACGATGAACCAAAACTTGTTATCGCATATTGGAACAGATATGAAACAGGTATGCCCAAATCCGAATACTATTATGTGAGGAAGGATTTAGAATACATCATAATACGGAGTTGCGGAACACCAGAGAAAATAGCGGTTAATGGATTATGGGAAGGAACGGAAAGAGGAGAAGTAACAGTCTATGCAGTTAAAAACGGAAAAATAGTGTACAGCAAACAATTAAAATACGGGCCTTACAGCTACTACTTCAAGGAAGTAGAATGGAGCAAAATCGTGGACTTCGTAAAAGAAGCACTCAAAACCTTAGGAAAATAAGCCCCAAATCCAATTATTTTTCACTCTTTCGAACTTCTAAAAACCACCATAATTACTAATGGGGATAAAAATGGAAGAGGAACTTAAAGAAGAGCTAATAGAGGAGGCAAAAGGTCTTGGAGAATGGGTTGGAGAACAAGTGATTGACTGGATAGACTACATGGTTAGAACCGAAATCGAGAAGGACGAGGACTTAACGGACGACTACATAACCTACGCATTTGACGAAGCAGTTAAAACAGCGTATCTAACATTGAAAAGCTACATTGAAAGAAGCAAGATTAAAACTGAAGAATAAACCAATCACGGGGGATTGAAATGGAAGAAGCAAAATCTAAGCTTGAACTCTACTTTGGAGAGGACGAGTGGAGACCAGCACCCTTCACGGAAGATGAGAAGGAAAGGATAAGGGAGATAATGAAGGAGAACGGTCTTGAAGCTGAATGCCTAGGGGACGACGTACTTGAGTTCTCATACTACGACGGATACACCTTTGTTAGAGCAAGGCTTGAGAAGGAAGTGAACAAGTACGGAGTGGCCGAGTACATTCTATCCTACGAGGAAGCGGAGAAAGACGATGAAATACATACCCCGGAGGCACTATCACAGCACGACTACTACCCGGGAATTGACGAGGCAGAGGAGCTTCTCGAAGAACACGGAATAGACCTTAAGAAGCTAAGGGAGGAAGCTAAGAAGGAATACGAGAAAGTAAAGGACGAATACGTAGGGGACGAGGAAGACCTCTACGAATCAATGCTGTACGAGAAATACGCTGAAATCCTAGATGAAGAAGCGAAGAAGGAAATGGAGAAATGGGAGAGAAACCCAAGGCTAACCCTCAAATGGAACTTCAACGTTGTCGAGGTTGAACCGGTAGTTACGGAAGCGTATTGCCCAATAAACATACCGCACTACCACTACTACAAAGGATTTAACATAACACTTAGAACGCAGAGCCTAGGAGACATAGACACACTACTGAAAGTAACAGACCTCATAACAGACATGTACATGAAGTACATTTCAAAATAAAAACCATCATTTTTTATATTGGGTGATAAAATGGGTGAGAAAGAGGAAATCGAATTCGTATATGACTTCAGATATGGAAATAAGCCGAAAATAAATCCTAACGAGGTCAGGGAAGCTCTAGGAAAATTGCTGAAAGAGTTTCTCGAAGGAGATTCAAGCCTTGAAATCTACAGTAAATGGGAAGGATACTTTACCGACGGGCTACATGAAAAATGGGATGTAGGGACAACCGAGATAAGCACTAGCAAAACCAAAGTGGTAATAAAAAGAATCGGCCATCCAGATGAGGGAAGCGAGGAGGAAGAGCTACTAGAAAAAGTGTTTGACGCAGTTGATGACCTTGACTACGAAGCACATGATTCAGCGTTTGATAAAGCAGTAAAGCTAATATCTAAGAAGCTAGGTGTTCCAGAGGAAGAAGTGGAAAACGAAATATACTTTGACGATGAGGGTTCAACAGTATATTTCGATAAGGATGGGAAAACATACTTTGTAGTGTTCGCTGAATATAATGGCTTCAAAGCATGTGGAATAAGCTTGTCGCACGTCAAATACTTTGCCCTAAACTCCTTAGAAGTTGGGGAGATGAAGCAATAGCACAATAGCAAAAACCACCATGTTTACTTATGGGGATGGAGCATGATTGAGAAGTGTTCAACGTTTGGATGTAGGCAGTACCTAGAAGAGAAGGAGAGGGAAGAGCTTAAGAAGGAAATAGCCGATGAGCTAGGGGTTGATGAGGAGCAGGTTCTCGGAGTGTACACTTTCGATGAATATAGGAAAATAGTCGAGGACAGACTGCTTGATGAAGGGGTTACGGAGCACCTGCTTTACTACATAGACGTAGACAAAATGATATACGATATGGAGCATGACGGAACAATATCAATCCTAAAGTACAAGCTAAAGAACCAGCACGGAGACGTTAAAGAAGTTGAAATAGTAGCGGAAATAGAATGGTAAACCCTTAAGCCCAACAATCTTTTTCTCCTACTGAACTTCTAAAAACCAACATTTTTACAATGGGGGTTGAAATGGATATTGAGAAGGCAGAGAAAATAGAGAAAGTTTCAAATGTAGTATATGCTTTACATGAGATATTCAACTATTCAAGAAACCAATTGTTATCTGATTTACTGTACGACTGCTATGTTTCGCTTAAGCCAATAGCAGACGGTGAAACCGAGCTAACGAAGAAGAATATAAACTATGTGATAGACAGATTAAAAGCAATAAGGAACGTTGTGAACCTAAGCGACAGAAACATTATTCCAGCACTTCTAGGAGATTTGATACTGGAACTGGAAAATACAGTATCTGAACCATCACGGTAAACTTTTTCCTTTTTAGCCTAATTCTTTTTGCCCAAAAGCAAATAAAAACCACCATTTATTAGAATGGGGATAAACATGACAAGAATAAACTACATTTTCATACCTAAAGAACTATGGGAAAGACTGGATGAAGGAACAAGAACTAGAATTAGGGAGTTCTGCAATTCCCACGTAGTACATTTAAGACATGAGCCGGACTATGAGTTTATTAGGGAATTGGCTAGGAACTATGTAGCAGACAATGTAAGAGCAAAGTACGGAAAGATTGTGGATGTTGAAGTGAACTATTCGGTAATCATAACGCCGAAAAACAGCATTGTAAGAACGGTTCTCAGCAAACTAGATTACCCGCATGGAACACTATGTATTCACGACTACGACCTAGTACTAGGGATAAACAGAGCGGAAAGAGCAATAGACGACTTTATAGCGGAAATATGGAGGATAGAGCAAGAACTAGCGGAAATAGTAGCGGAAAGGCTAAAGCAAAAGCAAGAGCAAAAATAAAAACCACCATTTATACT
>Ga0180301_10004895_pt1 | contig 10320 bp, 7 predicted proteins | sample GuaBasSediGuay16_FD_121797 | JGI IMG/M metagenome (GOLD analysis project Ga0180301, IMG submission 121797) | Subseafloor sediment microbial communities from Guaymas Basin, Gulf of California, Mexico - Guay16, Core 4569-2, 12-15 cm | ecosystem: Environmental > Aquatic > Marine > Hydrothermal... | reverse complement strand
ATCCTTCTTGTTGAACAAAGTCCACCATTCACCCTTTGCCAGTCCTTCCTCTTTGATCAATGGTTCGAGCTTTTCCAGCGGGGTATAGCGAACATGAAAGTTCTTCAGATAATGTTTGGGTTTAATCAGATCTGTATAACCTTTCCAGAAGAGTATAGCTAACTGATCAAGAAATCCTCCATAGGGCTCTGCAAATTTTATGCGAAATGTATAATCGTCTATAACCTCAAGCTTCATAGGTTCACCATCGGGTTTATTAGCCGCTCTCAGCCACTGAGGGAAAATCGGGGTAAGCTTTTCGTTCAAAAGAACATCCTCATAGGCAAAGAGAACATCCTCTGTAGTTACAGGATGCCCATCTGACCATTTCAAACCCTTGCGAAGGTGGAAGGTGAAGACTTTGTAATTGTCAGAGACTTTAAAGTCATCAACAATATTGCCCTTTATAGGAACACTTCCATCTATATCACTTCCCAAAATTCCCGGTGCACAGAGTAAAGGTTCGTCACACATAACGAAGATATCTGGATTCCATTCCGGGTCGGGTTGAACTGACCGCAATGTTCCTCCATATTGCCCAATCTCAAAATCAAGGTTTCCTTTTGGTACCAGTACCCCGGGTCCAACCACCATGGGTTCCTCTGGCAATCTCTCCTCCACCGGCGGAAGCAGACCTGCCGCTACTTTCGTTTTCAACATGGGAGATTCATTGTATTTCATCGCCAGAGCTGAAGTTGCTCCCAAAAGACATATTGCCACACCTAATAATATTACCCCTACTTTTCGTATCACTTTTCTCCTCCTATCTATGAAAGTAGGATACCTGAAATTTTTATCCTCTTCTCCCAGCCAAAACTAACATCTCACCCCCTTTTGGCCATATTCTCCATCTGATCACGAAGCTATTATTACCTCTATATTTTGCTCAGAAAATAACTTTTTATATCCCGAGGGAATCCCCGCATCGGTGACGATTTTATCCACAGCTTCTAATGGAGAAACGTTCACTAAAGCTACCTTGCCAAACTTGCTACTGTCCACAACGAGAATTACCTCTTCTGCAGATTCAATCATTGCCTTCTTGAGCTCAGCTTCTGGCTCGTAGGCATCCATAAATCCAGCTTCAGTTACTCCCTTTGCTCCCAAAAACAACTTATTTACATGATACCTCTTCGCTCCATATTCAGCTAAGGAACCAACATAAGAAAATGACTTTGGGTGAAAGATGCCCCCTGTGGAAATAACTGTGACCTCGGACCTACTGACCAACTCCATGACCACGGCCAAAGAGGGAGTTATCACGCTTATCTGTTTGTTCGGCTCAATATTCTTTACCACCTGTAAAGCTGTAGTGCTGGCATCGACCATTAAACTGTCTTTATCCTCAACTAACTTTGCCGCAGCTTTACCTATCGCCTCCTTTTCCTTCCTATGCTCTCTTTCCCTCTCCTTAAATGATATCTCTGAGTCAATTCTATTAGTAGCTATAGCACCTCCATAGATTCTCTTTAGCAATCCCCTCTTTTCCAAATCTCTTAAATCCTGTCTAATTGTCTCTTCGGTAACGGAAAGGAGTTCACTTAATTCTGAAACTGCTACAATCCCTTTTTGTTGCAGTAAATCTATTATCTTTAATCTTCTTTCACCCACTAACATTTCTGTCCTTTTCCTCCATTTCAAAAACAAATAATTGGTTTTACCTTATACTTATTCCATTTTTTGTCTTTATTTATTTCCTATTTTGGTTATGATTTTAGTAAAAATCTCTGTGTTGTCAAGCCTAAAAAGTAACTACCTCGCAAAATGGGCCTGCACACCCTTACCGGAAGCTCCTTCAGAGAATTATGCAGAGTTTAGAAGAACACCTAAGAAAGGTTTCCGAAGAGCTGAGTGTTGACGAATAACCTGATCTTCTTCCTCATTTCGGTCCTTCTTTTATAACAATTGATCGTATTTATCTTCAAGTTTTTGGTTTTTTATGGTCTGCGAAAACTTTTGTGGATGGTCAAGTTAATCCTCCACGGTGGAAAACCTTTTTATGTTTGGATTGGTGAACACATCGAGTTCATCCACACTCCTGGTGGAAAATTCTGAAACTATCGCTCCTTCATCTCCGGCCTGAAACCAGTGTAGGGTGTTTGGCTGAAGGGTATACTGATCTCCAGGACGAAGTTCTATTTCATGCCAGACGGTAAAGTAACGTTTTTGACTTTCAGGAATAAGGGCTTTGGGCTCCTTCGCCGGCTCACCGGGTACGTATAAATACACTTTTCCCCATCTACATCTAAACGTTTCCTCCTTACCCGGGCTTTTATCTATAGGCGGATGTTTATGTTCAGGACAGGTCTGATGCGGGAAAAGGACCAGTTCCTTTGCGCAGACCCGCTCGGTATTAACGTAAACTAAAATTTGAAGCCCGATATCCTCAAGCATGCCCAGACCATAGTCTGTCACCTCTATAGCCTTTTTCTCCTCATCGGTTATGACAATACATGCCTTCTTTAAATACTCAATCGCCCGTTTCCTTGCCCTTTCATATTCTTCTCTTTTCATCCTTCTGCCTCCTAATAAATAATTATACTCCCATTATGTTCTTAAAAACCTTAGGAAGTTACCTTAAGAACCCTCAAGTTCTTCATAAACTCCAGCGTTTTCTCAAGAGACCTTACCCCTTGAGAAGCACCAGACTTCGTTATACAACACGCCCCAACAGCGTTGGCAAACTTACCGATAAATTCCAGATCCCAACCTTTTACCAGTCCTGTTAAAAACCCGGCGACAAACGCATCTCCTGCTCCCGTAGTATCAACTGCCCCCACCTCAAATGCCGGAACATAGATTTCCCTATCCTTAGTCCTGATATAGCATCCCTTCTCACTCATCTTCAATCCAACTATCTTAATCCCGTAGGAAAGAAAAAACTCTGCCACATCTGAGGGGGAGTCCCTTTTGGAAATCATCTTCGCCTCATCAAAACTGGGCAGAAAAACGTCCGTGTAGTAAAGGGAAGGCTCAACTAAATCCAACCATTGATTTGTAGCGTCCCAGGCTGTATCAAGGCAGGTCATGACCCCCATTTCCTTAGCTTTCTTAAGCAGCTGAGCTGCTGAGTTCCTGTCCAAACCGGGCAATAGATATATCGGTGCTAAATGGAAAATTTTAGCCTCTTTCAGCATCTCAAGGTCAAGCTCATCGCCTCGCAGCCTGGCATTAGCTCCTGAATAATGGAGAAATCTTCTTTCCCCGTCTTTGTCCACCAACACTATGGTAGAGGAAGTGTTCACCTCCTCATCCCTTTGCAATCCCCTGGTCTCTACCCCAACGCTTTTCATCAAAGACAAAAGATAATCACCAAAAGCATCTTTTCCCACCCTTCCCACTATTGCCACAGAGATGCCTATTTTCGCAAGATCAATTGCCGTATTACAGGCACAACCACCGTTATGAAGTTGAATTCTCTTTACAAACTCTGACTTTCCCTTCTCCGGAATCTCTTCGGTCCAGTTTACCACGACATCCGCGGTAACCTGGCCAAAACAGAGGACATCCATCTTTATTTCCTCCACTTTTTTGGAAAATCTAAAAGTAAACCTACCTTCTCAGATCAAAACTTTTTCACGTTCCTCTATACTGACTCATCTCTACGTGACAAGAGCCTTCCGAGTGCATCGGTTCGTCTAACCTTTTCATACACCGGCAAGCTTCCACCAGCATCATCAAGTATGCGTTTCCAAGCCTTCTCAACAACATCAGCAGCACTTTCGAGGACGTTTTTCTGACAATGCGGATCTTCCTGAAGGTTGAACACCGCCCTTGGCTTGCCACTTACATCCATGATGACCCACCACTTCTTATCCCTGCACCACACGGTGTCATCGAAGCGGCTGGTAAGATACTCACGCTCTTTCCACCTCCCATACTTGACCAAGGAGTAAAGACTCTGCCCGTCTATCTGCACCTGGGAGTGGACATCTATTCCCGCACATTCATAAAGGGTTGCCGTAACATCTACGTTATAAACCAGCTGATCAAAACGGCAGCCAGCGCCCTCGCCATCGGGAAAATGCACCATAAGAGGTATGTGCATAAGACCAGGATAAAGGGAGTAGTGAGGCTTGCCGATGATTCGTTCGGGATTATCAGCTAAGTTAGTGCCGTGGTCGCTCAAAAACACCACCACTGAGTTTTCCCAAAGACCTAACCTTTTTAATTTGTTAATGAAATGGCCAAACCAGGTGTCCACCAGGGTAACCAAGCCACAGTAGTTGGCTATGGTGTGCTCCAGCTCCTCCTGGCTCATCTGTTCATCCACGGGACCATAGATAGGATGAAGGATAGTTCTTCCCTTATAGCCGGGCTTTGCATACATCTCCAGGTAAGAGGCAGGTGCCTCCCATGCCTCGTGAGGATCCCAGCAATCAATCAACAAATAAAAGGGCTGGACATGGCGATTGTCATCTATGAACTCCATGGCCCAACGAAACACCCTGGCTGTGGTGGTATCCTCCTCTGAATGAACATGGGCTGTATTGGCCAAGTACTGAAGCACCATACTGTTATGCTTCAGCTTCTCAGGATCACCGTACCTGGCCAGTCTTTCGGTAGAAACACTGGCTGGGGAACGCCATCTGTCCTTGAGCTGGCCTCGGACAAATTCCCATTGGTAGAATCCTCGGGTAAAGTTCATCCCGGGAGAAAAATAAGGCTGGGTATCACTTACAAAGCCGGTATAGTATCCAGCCTCCACCAAGTTCTCAGCTAAGGTATCCTCATCCTCATCCATAGGCTGCCAACCAGCTTGATAGACGGTAAGCCACCTCAGCGGCTTATAACCCCGGAAAGGAAAGGCACGGCGACCAGTGTGAAGAGCTCTTCGAGCCGGAATTGTCGGCAAGGACTCTGGATAAGCACAATCAAATACTGCACTTTCAGCGGCAAAAGCATCAAGGTTGGGTGTGTGGATCTTTTTATTCCCGTAGCATCCCATATAATCTGCGCGAAGTGTATCAGAGATGATGCAAATCAGATTTGGTCTTTGCTTTAAAGTGGACATTTAAAACCTCCTGTATCCTGGTCAGGCAAAGAAAAAACCAGCTTAAAAACATACTGAAAAAGAAGTATATTAAGGAGGGTATTAAGTTAAAAAGACTACTTCACTTATACGGATCTGCCGCATCACGAAGGCCATCTCCTAAGAAGTTGAAGGCCAGGACGGTGATGATGACGAAAACACCGGGGATTAAGATCCAGGGATAGATGACCACTGTCCGGACGGCCTGAGCATCTTGCAGTAAAGTGCCCCAGCTAACTGCCGGAGGACGAATTCCCAATCCCAAAAAGCTCAAGGAAGTCTCCCCCAGGATCATGCCTGGTATGGACAGAGTTAAGTTCACTATGAGGTAGCTCAAAAATGAGGGAAGGAGATGCCGGGTTATTATCCTTCCTTCACTTGCCCCGGTGATCTTGGCGGCCATGACAAAGTCCTCTTCCCTCAGTTCCAAAAACTTTCCCCTCACGACCCGGGCCAAGCCACACCATCCCACCAAGGAGAGGATAATGGTGATGCCAAAGTAAACCTTGATGGATGACCAATAAGGTGGGAGAGCAGCTGCTAAGGCCATCCATAGAGGAATAGTAGGTATGGAGATTAAAAATTCTATAACCCTCTGAATGACCATGTCCACAGCTCCACCATAATATCCAGAAACTCCTCCCAGGATGCATCCCAGAACAAAACTTAAGGCTACTCCCACCAGACCTATGGAAAGGGATATACGGGCGGCATAGAGATTGCGGGAGAAAAGGTCCCTTCCAAATTTATCCGTTCCAAATAAGAATATCGTCCCTTCCTTTACTCCAAAAAGATGAATATCTGTGGTAAATAGATTCCAGAACTTATACTTATCACCGTGAACAAAAAAATCTACCAGGTATTTCTTATCTTTATCCTCAGTGTATGTTGCCTGAAGGGTCCTCATATTTATCCTCTTTTTCAGCCCGTAGACGAAGGGAGGAAGGTGAAAGCCCTCCTCATCGAAAAAATGAACCCTTTGAGGTGGACAATAGACATATTTTATATGACGTTTGTATATATCGTAGGGAGAGAAGAACTCACAGAACATGGCTACAAAGTAAAAAATAGCCAGTATAGTGCCTCCAAAGACAGCTAACCTGTGTTTTTTAAACTTTCGCCACATAAGTTGCCACTGCGAGGCTACATAATATCTTTCCTCTGCGCTGATTTGGCCTGCATCCCTCATATCTTAAGCTCCTTTCTCATATCTGATGCGTGGGTCCACCCAGACCAACAGGATATCAGAGATAAAGGTCCCTATCACGGTCAGAAAGCATATGAACATGATGGTGCTTCCAGCCAGATACATATCCTGACGCATCAATGAGGTGAAAATGAGAGGCCCTGTGGTAGGTAAACCAAGCACGATGGCGGTGATAGTTTCTCCGGAGACAATGCTGGGAAGCATCCAGCCTATGGTGCTAATTATGGGGTTGACGGCTACCCTGACCGGATATTTGAACAAGAGGGTTCTTTCCTCAATCCCTTTGGCCCGGGCGGTTATAACGTACTGTTTTTTAAGCTCATCCAGTAAACAGCCTCGCATGACACGAATAAGCCCGGCGGTGCCGGCGGTTCCAATGACGAAAATGGGAACAGGAAAATGTTTTAACATGTCCACAAATTTGGCCATGCTCCAGGGCGCATCTAAGTACTGAGGTGAGAAAAGACCGCCTATGCTCAGGCCAAAATACTTGTAAAACAGGATCATCAATATCAAGGCCAAAAGGAAGTTGGGAGTGGCCAGGCCGATAAAGCCAACCGTGGTAAAGGCATAATCACCAAAAGAATACTGATGAATAGCCGAGTAAATTCCTATGGGTATAGCTACCGCGTAGACGAAAATACTTGTAAAAAGGGACAACAATACCGTTAAGGGTAACCTTTCGGCTAACAAATCAACTACCGGCTTGTTATAAGTAAAGGACATTCCAAAATCTCCATGAAACATCTTCCATATCCACTTGAAGTACTGCTGGTACATGGGTAGATCCAGACCATATCGTTTGGTCAACGAGGCGATCATCGCCTCATCAACGGGTGTGCCTGAGGCCTGGAGCTGTGCCACATAGGTGGTGATGTAATCGCCCGGAGGAAGCTGGATGATGATAAAGGAGACCACAGATACCACCATCAAGATGATGATCATATAAAGAAATCGACGGATGATATAAGATGACATCCTTTATCTCCTAGTAAACATGAAAATGTAATTCATTTTTCTCTACAGTGAAATTTAATTATTGGATAGTTATGGGGAAAATCTCTTATTTTACGGAGAGTGAGGATAAGCTCATCAGTTATAAACTGGTCAAGCCTCACCTCACCCTCCTCAATCTCAGATTTTCATTGAGCCAAGCTTATTTCTTCCAGAACCACTGAAAACCTCCCCTATATCCGTAATCTTCACCAGCTGTTTTCATTATATCAACATTTCCAAGTGATTTACGCGCGAACCTCACTTTCTCTCCTTGTGGAAAAGTGGTAACGCCGATAAACCATAGATTCTCGCTCAGTAGCTCAAGGGCTTTTTTGCCCATTTTAATTCTCTGTTCTTCGCTGATCGTGTAAGGAATTTTGCGCCAGAGGTTGACGAATTCCTTTACCTCTGCCGGAGGCTCCTCACCCTTCTTTCCGCCGGTTTGGAACCAGAGCTGCCACTCGCGACCCCAGAACTGACAGGTAGCCCACCAATTTGCCATCACCATTGTGCGAGCATAGTCACTTTCATCTACTACCCACATGGAGATCTGAGACTTATTTGCACTATAGAGAGTCCACATCTCACCACCACCGGTGGCATCGATGCTGGTCTTTATACCGATTTTCTCCCAGTAATCTTTAATTAACTCCGCGGCTGGTTCATGGAAGGGAAGCCAGGGTGCTAGCTCTATTACCAGAACCAATGGTTTTCCATCAGGACGCAATCGATAACCTTCCTTGCTTGTTTTCAACCCAATCTCATCTAAAAGCTGTTTGGCTCTTTGCGGATTATACTCAGCATAGGCTCTGGCAAATCTTTCCTCGTAGTAAGGAGAAGGAGGCGGCAGCGTAGCTTGAGTTGGTTCGGCAAGACCAAGGAAGACAAGTTGATTGACTTCATCTCGATTGATGGCCAGAGACAGGGCTTGCTTGAATTTGACATTGTTGAACAGTTCTCTAAGAAATGGATCTTTAACGGTGTGGTTGAAAAACAGCGCCACGGCAAGAGCACGTCTGTAAATAGTACTTGCCTTTACGGTAACCTCATAATTATTCTTATCTGCGGTCTGCATAATTGTGGGAAAGTCGGGGATATCTGCCCCACCAAAGTCGGGTTCTCCAGCAAGAATTTTAGCCAGCCGCAGTTCCTTTTTCTCCGCCAAAACCCCTGTTACTTTATCAATGTAAGGGAGTTGGTTGCCTTCTGTGTCTATCTTCCAGTAGTAGGGATTACGAACAAGGGTCACGTGGTCTGGTGCTATCAGTTTACCGACCCAGGGGCCGAGAGTAGGTAGTTCTGGATTATTCGCCAGCTTTGCCCCAAAGAGCTGATACCAGTGATCAAAACCTTCCTTCTTGGCTAATTTATCCGCATCAGGATTGTACTTTATATGAAACTTTTTTAAATAGTGAGCCGCCTCAAAACAACCGGTCCCATCGGTTGAATACTGACATCCAATCCCCGTTCTGTCAGCAAGTGCATATAGTATACCAGGCCACGGAACAGCGGATTTGAACTCTACCGTGTAATCGTCAATCTTTTTTACCTCTATCAGCTTACCACCAGGCATCCAGAGCTTTGGGGGAACCGGGGTTAACTTCTTGTTCTGTAAGATGTCGTTGTACCAGAATAGGAAGTCATCTGCAGTAAAAGGCTGTCCGTCTGACCACTTCATACCTTTCCGCAGGTAAAGAGTTAGACTTCTGGCGTCGGAACTCAATTTCCAGTTCTTAGCTATATTAGGAATAAGTGTACGCACGTCTTCTCCTCTTCCAATCAAATTCTCATAGAAAGTAATGAAAGCTGGAGGACCTCCCCAGCCGCCAGCCGACCACTGGAGTAGAGTCAAGCTGCCGCCATACTTACCGATGCTCTCAGCTGGGCTGATAACCAGAGGCTCCTCAGGAAGTCTATCGGAAACTGAAGGAATTTCCCCTGCCGCAACCGATGTCCTGAGCATGGGGGCTTCGTGGAATTTCTCTATAGTCTTGCCAGTAGCTTTTTCATATTCTTGTAGAGTAGCCCACCTTCCCTCTGGAGTGAATGGCTGCGCCAAGAGAGGAGTCACACTTAACAGACATATTGCTCCGCTCAGCAATACTATCATTAGCTTTCTCATCATTTTTACCTCCTATATCTTTTTGTGGAAATCTTTCTTTTGCCAGAATAGGCAGGCCTACTTACTCTTCTCACCTCCTGGTGTATACCCGGTGTATAATAGATTTTGACACCGTTCATTTTTCTGTGGAAAGCTTCCAAGAGAGAAAAATATCTTTCAACGCCTCTCTTTTGGAAAGCCTTCCTCTCCCAAGCTGATGGGCCTGTTTATTTTCTTACCTTTCACCTCCCCCCGGCCCTGTTTTTAGCTCTTCCATTAAAGATCTAACTTCATTGTTAGATTAATATCAACACATTTTTTGTCAAGTGTCCGCAAAATTTGGCTACAATGATACTGAACACTTTCCAAAGGAGAAGAAAAACAGAGCCTACTGCTTCAAGAAAGTGAAAGAGGTCTGGACGCTAAGTGAGAAAGCGCTCTTCCTGCTATCCCTTTTTCGCTTCAATCATATCAAGATGCCAAAAGAGGTAACTGATATATTGATAAGAAAGATGATCTTGAGAACCCTAAGAAAGACCAAGGGAAACATTAGAGCAACCGCAAGAAGACTATCCTTTCTCCTAATACAGTATACCTGGCGAAAGATGAGGCGAAGAGAAAGGACCTTAAGGATTTCCTCATACACCTAAAAGAAGACATCCTAATCATATAGAAGAGAAAAGGAAAAGATGATCATAGACTACCGCAAAAAGATGGGGCTTGGAAAAAGGCGCCTGAGGCATCATATCTTCCAAAGGGAAGGCATTGTTATCCCTTAAGAGCAATGCTGGGAAACTCATCAGGCGAAGCGGCCTTCCTCAAAGGAGGAAGAGGGCAAAGTGCATCACGCTCCCGGATGCGACATGGAGTCCCTTTTCCCCTTCCGAAAGTTTTGAGTGGATGTAAAGGAGATCTTAGATAAGGAAACTTTCCTAAGGGAAGTTT
>Ga0180301_10004894_pt1 | contig 10320 bp, 11 predicted proteins | sample GuaBasSediGuay16_FD_121797 | JGI IMG/M metagenome (GOLD analysis project Ga0180301, IMG submission 121797) | Subseafloor sediment microbial communities from Guaymas Basin, Gulf of California, Mexico - Guay16, Core 4569-2, 12-15 cm | ecosystem: Environmental > Aquatic > Marine > Hydrothermal... | reverse complement strand
GTTCATCGCTGAGGAACTTAGCAAGGTCGAATGCACGACCTGCATCCCCAACTACAGCAACCGACATATCGTAGATACCCTGCAAGAAAAGGAATATGCGCTCTATACGCTCTTTAATACGGTTTTTCTCGATGGCAATAAATTCTTCGTTAACCTCCTTACTTAAACTTTTAGTTACACTTTCCAGGAAATCTATGCTGTTATTCAACCCAAAGGGATAAGGAGTTATAACGTAAGGCATATCAAATTTTTCATGCATTATTTTTGCACTTTCGAGTCCATCTCCTCCAAGCACGATATTTAGTGATGCTTTAGGCGCTTTTTTTAGTTCTCCGAAACTGGAATTTGTTAAGACGGCATTAAGGGTTATCCCCTGGCTGTTTAGCATCCTTTCGATTTCCAAGAGGTCAGCAGATGACTTGATGTCATCCTGTTTAAAGCCAATCAGGTTTACTTTGTCACTTTCTGTTTCACCGGGAACCATATATCGGGTAAGCTCAGATAGAGCTTCCTCATAGCCAATCCATGCAGGACCTTCGTAGCCACCAGTGCTTAGAGAGAAGATTTCAGCAGGGATTTCTCTTTTCATTGCTTGAACCACTCCTTCTACATCGTCACCCATGATCGCGGGGGCACTGCAATTAAGAACAGCAATTAACGACGGCTTGAAATTGTTATAGGATAGTTTTATGGAAGCTGCCAGTCTCCCCTCTGCACCGTACACCATATCCTGCGCTCGAAAACCACTACCAACTATTCTAATATCATTCTGATTTGAGCCAAGTGCCCTGAGAAGCAATACACCGCAATGGCAACCGGGGCGAGCATGAACGATGGTTATCGAGTCTTTAATACCGGCAAGTGCTCTTGCTGCACCCACCAATTTACAGTCCTGTGTGGGATCATAGGTCAAACCTTCTCGTGTTTTTACCTCTGTGTCGCTCATTTTTCTATACCTATGTTGTGGTGTACACATTCTCGGACATAACCATGTCACCTGTTGCTCCTTCTCTAATCGTGGCAAACATGTCAGCCAATACTGCCCATTCTGGTATCAGATTGTTTCTATACGAGTCGTATTCCAACATACTCAGAAGCGGATTTCTCCTTTGAGGCTTTTTAAGTGCCTCCTTCAACAGGATAGCGAGTTCGATAGGTGTCCCAAAGCCGATTCGTTGATGATGAAGCGTAAAACGCATAGAATCAAAAGTTCTTATGCCTTCTTTATTGTATTTATGGGCACTTGCACCCATTGAAAGAACCAAATCAGTGCCTGTTTTTTTGATTGCTTTTATCTCCTCTTCGATTGTGGGATTTACAAGAACTTCCGGGTCTGACCCGTACTTTCTTGCCAACCCGACATTTATATCCAGCATTTCATTTATCGCATCTGAGGTCAGACGGCTCTCCAGAGCCTGCGTCTTATAGATAATAACACTTGCTTTCATTCCCACATCGCTAAGCATTGACATTCCGATGCCGTGAATGCCGCCCATACAGGCGACTTTTTTATCCTCGAGACCTTTTTTAACTTTAGAAAGTCGCTCAATTGCATTCTCTTTTCTTCGAGCAATTACTTCCTCTGCTTCTCCTTCTTTACCTAATTGCTGGGCAATCTCCATAAAAATCCTTGTACTTCCTTCGATTCCATACGGGCTGAATAACTCTGGGTCGCGTGTTTCTTTATATCTGTCAAAGGCTAAAATCTCGTAGTGGTCAACGCCAAATCGTTCTTTCATTAACCTTGCCCAAGCCATTGGATAATCGGTTATGGTTAGATCAGCCTTTGGAAGCTCATACAGGTCTTTTACCGTGGTATGATTGAAACAGATTTTATTTATCTTGATTCCCATCTCGCTCAGCACAGATGCCATTTCTGCTACCTTTAGTCCTGCACCATGAATAGGAAAGGTGATGAGATTCACCGAGTTTTCGTTTTTATCTATTTCTTCCTTTTCCTGACCAATACCAATACCGTTGCACAACATCTGGTCTACGATTGCATAAAGAGCATCTTGATACCCAACAGGCTTTGTTTTTCCAACGAAATCACCGGTTGCGTAGACGATATCACAATCTACATCTCCCTTTGCTTTTGTCTCTTCTATCACTGACTTAAAATCATCTCCGATTAAATCACTTGCGCATGTTGTTATCACGACGATCAAATTTGGGTGATACTTCTCGTAAGTCTCTTTGATTCCCAGGCTTAATTTATCCTCGCCGCCATAGACGACTTCTAAATCGTTCATATCGGTACATGGCGTCTCGTAGAATGGAAGATAAGGTCTGAAAGGATTTATCTTGCGCTGAAATGCACATCCTATTGGGCCGTGGATCAAAGGCACTGCGTCTTCAATTGAATTAGCAACCATCAAAGCGCCGGAAATCTTTCCTGGTATAGCCGTTATCCCGTGTAAGGGCAGCGTACTATACGCACTAATTAGCGGTCTCAAAAACCCTACATTCTTTCCATTTCCCTTTTTACTTCCGATTTCCATTTTTTGTTCTTGTTCATACATCATTTTTTATATCCCCTCCTTTTTTTCTTTTTCTCTCATCAAAACATCTATCTCCTCATTTATTTCGTCGAGTTCAGCCTCCGAAAGAGGCTCAGGTATTGTTCTATCCTCATTCTCACAAATAGCAAGAGCCAAGTATCTGAACATATCGGCAATTTCGGAGTCTGATGCATATTCAAGCACGGTTTTATGGTGTATTTCAGCTCTTGGTATGAGTTCACTCATTGGTATCTTACCAAGTACCTTTGCACCCAATCTCGCTGCAAAACCTTCAATTATTGTTGGTTCGTCCACAACGCTTCTGCCATTATAGATAATGCCACCGAGGAAGACCTCACCACGGTCTGCAAAGCGTTTTATGCCTTTGCAGATGTTGTTTGCAGCATAGATTGCCATTGGGTCACAAGTCGTGATGATATAGACATCATCTGCCAGACCTTTTCGCAGTGGCATTGCAAACCCTCCACACACTACGTCTCCCAGTACATCGTATATCACCACATCTGGCTCTAAGTCATTGAAAGCGCCGAGGCGTGTGAGCATATCCGCAGCGGTTATCACTCCACGCCCAGCACAACCCACTCCTGGTTCTGGTCCACCGGATTCGACACAGTACACGCCATTGAAACCTTGAAAAACGATTTCTTCTAACTTCATTTCGTCTGGTCCCTTCGCACGGAAGACATCGAGCACCGTGGGTATCCTCCTTCCGACTAAATTTCGAGTCATGTCGGACTTCGGGTCGCAACCCATCACCATCACTGTCTTACCATCCTCTGCCAGAGCAACAGCTATGTTTGAAACCACCGTGGATTTGCCAATCCCTCCCTTGCCATATATACAAAACTTTCTCATCTTGTCGTTCCTGTCTCCTTTGTTCCAAAACCCATAACCGCGTTTAGTATTGTCTCGGTCAGGCAGACTGCGCCTCTGAAACCGGCATAAGGTGCATCGTCATACATGCATACATGATCAAACACTGGATAAGTGAACCTGACGAGTGGTATTCTCAGTTCAGCGGCAATATTTCGCTCAAAACTGCTTCCAAAGAGGATTGTTGTACTAGAATCGCGGACATTCTGCTCGAAGATGAAGTAATCATCCTCATTGCCGGCGAGCACTTCGATGTCGAAACCTAGTTCGCGATCCAGAAAGTGAGCGATAGGTTCTGCATGGAAATCGCCAATGACCGAAACGGGTGTTCCGTAGAGTTCATGCAAATAAAGATATATTCTTTTGAAAGGCTCTAAATCGAACTCTTGCTCTGCATCACATCCTATACCAAGGTGTTCACAGATTGTATTGGTAAACTCCTTGGTGCCTTCAAGCCCATAAGGATAGTCCACTTCGAGGTATGGCACTCCGAATTCCTTTTTCATGCGCTCTGCCAGTTCGGCTCCCTGTCCCATTACCACATTCAGTTCTGCTGCGGGAGCATTAACGAACTCGTCGAAGCGGCAATTCGATATAACGCTGTTCACTTTTATTCCCGCGCTGTTCAGCAATCTTTTGAGTTCCTTTATGTCTGCGTGAACCTTGAAGTCGTCAGGACAAAAGCCTATCAAATTAACAGAATTTTTTATAATGCTGCATTCTTTCATCAATTGTGCTAAGTGAACCATCGCCTCTTCATATCCTTTCCGCATGTTATCCTTGAAGCCCGCTGCATCCATCCACACAACTTCTTTTTTGAGGTTTACAGAAATGGAGTTTATAACAGCTTCAATGTCGTCTCCTATCATTGCAGAGGCATCGCCTGCCACAACAGTGATCAATGGCGAATCATACAGTTTATCTGCATGAATCAGAGCTTCTTTCAGTGCATTTTCTCCACCGAAAACCATCTCTCGTTCATGCATTACCGTGCATGCCTGTCGGATGTCAGGCTGGTTCGAGGTGCTTTTTAGCATCATAGCACCCCAATTACACCCAACCGGAACGTGTGCAAGCACAACTGCATCTTTTATTCCTGAACATGCGCGAAATGCACCAAAGAATTTACCTCCATCCATTTTTATTTTATTGTTCTCATTCCTCCTTCAGGAGGAGAAAATAAAAAACCTCCTCCTAAACTTTATCCACAAACTTGCATGTTCTTCTTTTATCTCCCCTCGCGTTTCATGCCTCTTTCTTTAATTCCTCAATTCTACGCTCTATTCTGGTAAGTTCATTCTGCATCCTTTTTTTCCAGTCCTCCAAAACCTCAAGTTCTTTTTCTGTGGTTAGAGGCGGTCTATGTTCGCGGTGGTCGTGCATATGGTAGTGATGGCAAGGGATGTGCTCATGTCCTACATGTCCGTGTTCATATCCATGTTCACACATTTTTTTCCATATCACCTCCTAAAACCTTTCTTTAGAAAGAAAGTGTTCAGCCACTTCTTAACCTCCACATCGTAGACCACATCTCATGTGATGCAAGACACATGCATCTAAGAACTTATTTGTAATCTCAAAGTCAGTTCCTATTTCATCAGCTACTTCCTTTGCCGTTTTTGACTTCTCAAGTAAAGTAAAGACATCGTAGTCCATGGCTGTGTATAACACCTGTGCCGCTTGATAGCCTTTCGCCATTTCGTCTATCAATTTTGGATCACTTTGAGGTGGTTCTGGTATGTTCATCTTCGCTCCACCCCCTTAGGTATGTGCGAGTATATTTCCTCGATGGTAATCAACACAGCAGCTTTTGGTCTCAACCGTTTATGCATTTCACTTATTCTACGAGCTCTTTCACTTATCTCCGGATTCTCTATTTCTCCAAGAGATTCTTTTCGTTTCTCAGCCTTTTTCCTCATTATATCAAAAGCTTTCTCGAAGATCTCTCCGTTTTTAAATATTTTCGCTTTGCCTTTCAACTGGTAGGATTCCAGTCTTTTGACATCAGTGAACGATATTGCGACCTGAGGATTCTCTTCCAGGTTTCTTCTTGTCTTTTTGAACAGCACGTCCACAATCAGCACTTCTTCATCGCTTATCGCATGCGCCAAACCGACAGGAACCACATTTGGCTTTCCTTCCGTTGTGGACGTAGCCAAATAAACGATGTTCTCATCCAGCATTTGCTTTATTTCTTCACTCATTTCCACTTCCATTTTTTCATCTCCTTTTTGTTTTTAGGTGTCAGGTTTTAGGTTTAAAGGATCTTCGCCACATTTTTCCTCCACCATATCATAGCGCTTCTCATTTCACGTTTCGACCATAATGCTCCGTCTCCTTCAATTAGATTTTCTGATAAATGCGACCTGATAACTTCTTCTGCATCAGGCGTAAGAACATCGAGGTTCTCTTTCCATTGGGCTACCACTTCGTCCAAATTAGAGAACTGCTGTTTATACTCAGAGTTTGTGATTTCAACGTTTGCGTAAATGCCCATTTCATAAAGCACATTGTAGAGATAGATATAATCAGGTCCGGGTTGATATTCTTCACCATATATCTTGGGCCAGAGCGTGTTGTAATCCCACATTCGTGCACCTGCGAAGGTGAAAATGTAAACATATCGCTTCGCAGCGTCATTCATCTTCGATAACGCTTCCTTTATGTCAAGCATGGTAATCGAGTGCGATGCGATTACGATGTCGTGTTCAGCTATATCCCTACCTATCGCTACATCCTCCCATTTCTTGTTTATGCAAGTGATGTTTTTCAAGCCTTCACTCACAGCATTTTCCTTTAAATATTCGAGCATGCCTTTGGATGGGTCTATTGCGGTAATGTGCCGTACCATTTTTGCAAGCGGTATTGCAAGCGTGCCTGGTCCAGCTCCGATGCCTAATACTGTGCATTCAGGGTCTATGTCGAGCTTTGCGATTATCCGTTTCGCGTGGTTATGGCGCTTTATTGATTCGCTATATCGCCTGGCTCTTTTGTCCCAGAAATTGATCATATCACTGCCTCTACGTCTTCTACTCCATGATGCGTTTTGCATCAACTCCTTCCACATCCCGGTCCAATCTATATCTTCAATCATAAATTTTTATACCCCCTTCTTCCCTGTGATAATCATAGAAGGGCTCGATGAGGAAGATATATCAAAAGTGCGAATCGATGAGAATCCTACTTCATATAACAGCTCAATATACTCTTTTTCAGTGTAGATGTGGTGTCTATCTCCGCGTAATGACAATTTGAGATCGAAGAGAACAGAAACGAGTGGAGCGGTTCTATCATCGTTTAAAAGCCAATGTTTGAGTACGATTGAACCATTATCATTCAGTGCATCGTGTATCTTCTTCAAAATACTCATTAATACATCCTTTTTGCGATAAAACACGTCAGAAACAAATACAATATCATATCCATTACCGATGTCATCCTCTAAGAAGTTGCCTCCAATAATTTTAACTCTTTCCTCTATTTCATACTTTGCAATGAACTCTTTTGCAACTTCTGTTACCTGTGGTAGGTCAAATACAACCGCTTCAAGATTCGGATTTATCTGGCTGAATGCAATTGCATAGAGCCCATGCCCACCGCCAAGATCGAGGAGTTTTCTTGCTCTATGGAATTCTGGGAATGTTGATACTTCTTTGACCGTTCGGTGAAGACTTCCCCGCATTGCGCCTTCAGCCATTGCCAGAATAAAGGTTGGATCAAATACATCTTCAAATTCAAATTTTCCATCCTCCTCTTTCTGTATCTCTCCTTTCAAGATTGAACTCATTTTTGACCAATTGTCAGAGCCCTTTGCAGAAAGTCGGAGTAAATTGCCTTGATAGAATGGGCTACTATTCACAAGAAAAGTTGAGGCGAGTTTGGTGTTCGTATATCTACCATCATGTTTTGCGAGGAGTTGTAATGCTACCAGAGCATTCAGGAATTTCTCGGTTAGATAGGGATTGGTCACAATCTCTCCGGATATTTGTCTCGCAGTCTTTGGCTCTTCGAGCAAATTGAAGAGGTCGAAATCGAATGCGGTAAATAAGATATGCAACGCTTCACAGCCTTTTCCTATCTTATCCAATGGTTCTGAACCGATTTCTGGGATAGTATCCAATACTTTCATTTTCTATTCTTTCCTCCACGAGATCATAGCAGTCCTCAGTGTATGCCTGAGCCAAAACGCATCGTTCTCTTTGACCAGATTCTCTGACAGATACAATCGAAGCTTTTTCTCATCATCGCCGCTCACATTCATCCAGGTCTTATAATGCTGAACAGCGGCATCTAAATTTGGAAATCTCATGTTGTGGTTGGCATCTATGATTTCCACGTTTGCGTATATGCCAAGCTGGTAAAGGATGTTGTAGAGATAAATGTAGTCAGGGCGAAGTCCCGGCTTTTCGCGGTTAAACAATGACCAAAGCGAGCTACCTTCTTTTTCGTTTCGGCGTCCTGCAACGATAAAGATGTAAACACAGCGTTTAGCAGCGTCATTCATCTTCAAAAGTGCGTTTTTAATCTCCTTCATAACAAGCGAATGAGAAGCAATAACAACATCATGCCCTCCTGCTTCTATGTCTTTTCCTTTTCCTATTCTACATCTTCCCACTTCTTGGGTATGTAAGTTATGTTTGCCAGATTCTCCTTCGCTGCATTCTCCTTTAAGCGTGCAAGCATGCCATTGGAGGGTTCCACTACGGTCACACCTTTCACAATCTTTGCAAGTGGTATTGTGGTAGTGCCCGGGCCTGCACCAATGTCAAGAACCCTGTAACTGGGTTCTATTTTTATTCTTGACATAATCATTCCTGCTCGGTCACTCTGCTGCACAAGATCCTCAAACCAATCAACTCGCTCATCCCAGAACTCTGGCTTTCCTGCATGTTGCCCCCAACGCGAGCCCTCTATCGCCTCATTCCACATTTCCGTCCAATCAAAATCTTCTATTGTTTTCATTTTCTCGAATTAGGTGTCAGGTTTGGGGTTTGAGGTTTGAGAGTGATTTTATCAGTCCATTTAACATTCTTCCGATTTCCTCCCTCAGAGTTTTTGATATTTCGTGTCGCTCAGATATTTCAGGTCTTTTGCCAACAACAGGTAATATTCGGTCTCTGATAGCGAGCCATGCGATATTGAGAGCATCTGAATATATTCTTTTAAATGTTGTCGCTTAGAACCTTCTGCTATGTTCGCAGCAACAGAAACCGCAGAACGCCGGATTTGCGATGTTAATCCAAACTTCTCTTCACCTGGAAATTGCTGAGTAACTTTATAAACTTCGAGCACAAGCTCATGACTGCTCTGCCAAACCTTCAAATACCTCACACCTCATACCCCCTCCATTTGATTTTATAGGACTTATCGGCACGATATATGGTCTCCCTGATTCGTTCCTCACGACAGCCTCGACACCGTAAACCTGTTTTATGTTCTCGGGAGTTAATACTGAAGCAGGATTGCCTGCGTCAATAATAGTACCCCCGTTCAACATGATTATTCTGTCTGAGTATCGTGAACCGAGGTTGAGGTCGTGGATAGCCATAATTGCAGAAATCTTCTTCACCCTCACCAGATTCTTTATTGCATCCATCACGTCAAGCTGATGCCGTATGTCGAGATTTGAGGTAGGTTCATCAAGCAAGAGGACATCAGGCTCCTGCACAAGTGCGCGAGCAATAAACACTTTTTGCTGCTGACCACCGCTGATTTCGTTAATGTCCCGCATGGCGAGGTTTTCAATATTCAGCATTTGCAACACATCTAAAACCTTCTCCTCGTCTTTTTCGCTGCTTCGCCAGCCAATGTGAGGACGCCTACCCGTGAGAACAACATCGAAAACCGTAGCAGGGAACGAATGGTGACCACTTTGTGGGATATACCCCAATTTCTTTGCGAGTTCCCTTCTGTGTATCTCTTTTATCTCTCTTTCATCCACCAATATACTCCCGCGTTGCGGGGCTAAAATCCTGTCTATACAGCGAATCAGCGTGGATTTTCCTGCTCCATTTGGACCTATGATACCGAGCATCTCCGATTGAGCAAGCTCCAAGCACACACCCTTAAGTATAGGCACGCTTGCATAGCTAAATTCCACATCACTTACTTTTAGTTTCATCTCTTTTCTTTTCACCTCCTTTTTTACCTTACCAATACTCCCTCTTTTTTTTGATTATCAGGTAGAGGAACAGAGGACCTCCCACACAGGACGTAACGATTCCCACTGGGATAATCACGGGTGCTACGACTTCTCTAGCAAGAATATCTGCGGCAACCAAAAAAGCAGCACCAAAAAGCCCCGATGCGGGAACCACAAATCTGTTATCCCCACCGATACAAATACGAGTTATATGTGGAGCAACCAGTCCGATAAATCCAATCATTCCGGTGAAGCATATAATGACTGCGGTAAGGAAAGATGCGACTATCATTATAAAGATTCTGGTTCGCTCGACATTTATACCGAGACTTTTTGCCGTTTCGTCTCCAGCACCCATTACATTGAGGTCCCATGATTTCCATATAAGCAGAGGAATGCATACTGCAAGCGTGAGAGAGATAGTAGAAAGGTTACTCCATGTAGCTCTTCCAAGGCTCCCCATCAGCCAGACGACTACGTCCTTTAGCGCCTCTGCCTCAGAAAAGTAGTGAAGCAATGATGACACCGCACTAAAGATATAAGTCATCGCAATGCCTGCGAGTATCATTGTTTCGGGCGTAGCTCTTTTAAATCGTGACAATCCAACGATAACAAATGATGGTATCAGAGCGAAAATAAATGCATTTCCTACTAAAAGAAGCCCTCCACCAATGAAGCCAACGCCAGCAATGATAGCAAGGGCAGCACCTAACCCGGCACCGGCGGAGATGCCAAGCGTAAAAGGGGATGCAAGCGGATTTCTAAGTATCCCCTGCATCTCTG
>Ga0180301_10004893_pt1 | contig 10321 bp, 5 predicted proteins | sample GuaBasSediGuay16_FD_121797 | JGI IMG/M metagenome (GOLD analysis project Ga0180301, IMG submission 121797) | Subseafloor sediment microbial communities from Guaymas Basin, Gulf of California, Mexico - Guay16, Core 4569-2, 12-15 cm | ecosystem: Environmental > Aquatic > Marine > Hydrothermal... | reverse complement strand
GTTTTCCGAAGGTCGGCCAATGTCAAGATGGTGTCCACAGCCTCCTTAACAGCCTCTGCAATAAAGGAACATGTATTTACCAGGGCCAGATCCGCCTCTTTCACCTCTTCAGCAATGCCGTAACCCTCTTGGGTCAAGATACCTAGCATATGCTCGGTATCTACAAGATTTTTAGGGCAACCCAGGCTCACCACATAAATTTTTCTCTGTTCACTCATGGCCATCCCCAGGACACAAAGCCCAACAATTCGGCCGGATATGAAGCCTAGTCCCTATATTCAAGCTCCTGAGAGAAATTTCATCAAGTCTTTTCTTGATTGCTCTTTGAAAGGCGCTTGAGGAGCGTTATGGCAAACTGTTTGAGGAAAAGGAGTTGGATGCCCACTGGTGAGCGATCTAGAAGGGTTGCGCTTATCTTCATAAGGATAGAGTCAGATGTGGCCACAACAGTGGCAGCACGGGTCTGCCCACTAAGATAGGCCATTTCTCCGAAGCATTCTCCCCTATCTATGGTGGCTAGGGTCTTACGGTCCTTCATGACAGCGGCGCTCCCGCTTAATATTATATAAAAGGAATCGTCAATCTCACCCTCGCTTACCACTACCTTTCCTTTTGGCACCTTGACAAGGTTACTGGGCCATTAGGATCTCTCTCACCTGGTCGCGCGTGAAACTAGCAAAAAAGGGGACCTGCCGCACATAATCAACCACATCCTCTGTTTTGGGCCTCTTTACCCCTTCTTTGATACCCCTTAGAGCAACACGCAAATCATAAGCCAAATCCAAACAGGTCTCATACCTGTCAATTGGGCGCTTGGCTAGGGCCTTTGATACGATCCTTTGGAGAATATCCGGCAGTTCGGGCCGGAGCTTGGTTATAGGAATCGGGTCTTCATGAGTTATTTTGTAAAGGATAGAAAAATAGTTATCGCCGGGAAAGGCCTTAACACCGGTAAGCAATTCGTAGAGCACACACCCTAGGGAAAAAATATCGCTTTTTTCGATAATCGGTTCCTCTTTTACCTGCTCAGGCGACATGTAGCATGGCGAGCCTACAAGCCCACTTGGGGAGCTTTGGCTTGTATCCACATGAGCTATTCCAAAATCGGTGATCTTTACAGCCCCGGAGCTATTCAGCATGATATTGGATGGCTTGATGTCCCTATGGACGATTCCATTTCTGTGTGCATAATCCAGGGCCCTGCAAACAACAAAGATGATCTCCAATACCTTGCTTACAGGCAAGAGGTTCACTTTCCTGCAAAACCTCTGAAGGGTGGGGCCATCAATGTATTCCATGGTGATATAACAAAATTCACCTTCAATCCCTGCATCGTAAATACTCACAATGTTGGGGTGAGTAAGACGTCCTGCAGACTGGGCCTCCTTAAAAAATTTTTCCTTGTATTTCTCTGCCTCCTCCTTGCCCAATCCTCTTGAGGGCCGCGATATCTTGATGGCCACATCGCGCTTGATATATGGGTCCTTGCCCAAATAAACCAGCCCCATACTACCCTGGCCCAGTTTATCCACAATTTCATATCGACCCACCTTTTTAAGGTCTGACAGCGCCGCTTCCAGTTCCTTATCTGCCTCTGTTATATCAGCCTTTGGACCAAAAAATTTGGCCTTTAGCCAACTGGTTAACCCATGGGTTTTGTTCTCTGGGTGGGGTCCTCTTTCTGCTGCAAGATCCGTGGCCATTTTGTACCGCCCCCTTATCGACCCATTGCAAATCGGTGCACACCTGAAAATGCTGATTTTTCCACTCCCTTTTTTCCCTTCAGGTTTTGTCCTAACAAAACCTCTTTTCTGGCTCGCCGCTGATCCCTAATTAGCCCCTATTGAATTTTATCGGCACAAAACAGAAAAACAAAAGCCTGAATGAAAGAGGAGGAACAGAATCTGGACACATACCTGCACCGAGGAGGCCTGTGCGCAGATTAGCATTGGCCCCCTGGCTCTTATTGTGCGTAAGTTTCAAAACAAGAACTTAAGCAGTAGTTATGGGTTCAGCAGATGGGCATCATGGAAAAGTTTGACCAAATCTAATCGATTCAGTGTATCAGTAAAGATATCTCCAAGCGCCGTGTCAGCCCCTTTTCGTCGTAGAACCTTGAATCGTTCAGCCTTCCCTGATATAGATTGATTAGCTAAGACTCTGCTATCTTTAAGCAATTTGGCCTCATACCTCATGGAGGCTACCCATTGACGAGCCACAAAATCCAAAGAAAATTCCTCCAATATGATTTGTAACTCCGGGACCCCTTCGGCAGGCTCAGACACGATTCTTATTCCATCATTTTCAAGCCGCCTCTTGAACCCCTCCTTAATCACAGCAATGGGATCAAAGGGTCCGATTTTAAATCCTGCCTCGTTGTACTTTGCCACAGCAAAAGACAAGTTACCTGAAAAGTACTTGAACTGCCGTCTCGCCCCGGGCCTCAAAAATTCCTTGTCCGCTCGCTTATCAATAATCTTCAAAACAACGGATTTTCCTTGAAGTCCCATGCTTGGTGCTGGAAGTCTATACAGAACTTGAATCTCAGGAATAGAAGTACAAGAAAAAACAAACATGCCCGACATAAGTACGCCTATCAACAAACTAATCATAATAGACCTTTTCCCCATCTCATTTTCCTCCAATAAGCTAAAAACACATTGAAAAAATAGAATCAACAAGCTTAACCGATACTTGATTTTAAACTACCAAAGTCCTACGCTTGTCAAGCAAAAGTGTCTTTTAATACCTTTAAAGCAAACCCAAGACCTCTACAGCCCTTATATATTCACCAGAGTTTTTAGAACACGGGTTGAGGGAAATGAGAGACTCTTTTCCGTGCTTGCTCCAATCTTCACATTTTCCTTCACGCCAGCCAATATAAAGATTAGACTCATTCTTCATACGATTTAGCTGATATTTCAGCTTGTTATACTTAGAAACTAGGCATAGGAATCTTTGGCCGAAAATTTAGGTATTCGACTTAGTGAAACGGCTAGTGATTAGCTTCAGGCATTAACCAATCAACCGAGGGAGGAGGGCTTAATCCGTGAATCCAGAATTGATGAAATCCATGGCCAAAAGGTATTAATTCCTCTCTGCTCTTTATCGCGACGAGATATCTGTTGAGCTTATTGCCGCTATGCAGAAGGATGAATTCCTAAATATCCTTAATGAAGCCGTAAAAGGATGTGGCTTCGTGGACCTGATATGCGGCGCAGAAATGATAACTGCGTTTCTAAAGAGCGGACCAGCTGAAGAACTTTATAAAGAGCTCCGTTACGATTATGCCGATCTTTTCCTTAATGCAGGGCCGAGCCCTGTTTTTCCGTATGAATCCCCGTTTAGAAGTGGGGCACCTGTGGTCATGCAAGAACCGATTTTTGAGTTGAGAGAATATTTCCGCAAAGCCGGCGTCCACAAGTCACCCGCATACAAGGATCTGGAGGAACATATTGCGGTTCAAATGGAGTTTCTCCGCTATGTGTTGGAAAAAGGCAACGAGGATCTATACTTGGACTTTTTCGAGAATAAGTTTTCAAAATGGGTGCCCGCATTTTGTGATCAGCTCACTTCCGCCACTCCTTCTAATTGCAATTTATCCCAAAACCTTACAAATCTTCCCGCCGGGGTTATGACGAACTTTTACCAAGGGCTGGCACATCTTACTCGTGGGGTTGTGATGTGCGAAAGCTCCACAATCGGAGGATACACAGGGGCAGAAGAAGTAACCAACAAGATGTCTTCAGCCTTTGATTACCTTGCCCTTTCCCATGAATATGCAACACTCGCCCAGGGGGTACTAGAACCAGAGCCACCAAAAACCGTGCCAACCCATTGCTATACTTGTGGAGCGTTATGCGGTATGAATGCAAAACTCAAGGACGGAATCCTCATAGGTACCAGCGGACTCCAAGGTGATCCCAAAAGCGGGGGCAGGCTCTGCCCAAAAGGGGCCGCAGTCCCCAAGCATCTTTATTCTGCTTACAGGCTCAAGTCCCCCCTCATCAGAGAAGGTAATCGTTTTCGCAAGGCCTCCTGGGATGAAGCCCTCGATAGGGTGGTTGAGGCCATAAATAATATAGAACATAGCAAATTCGGCTTTATGAGAGGAAACGACTGGCTTAACAATATACCCGAGGCACTTTTTGATCACCTTGGCTGTCCCAAAACAACCCATCGCCCCATGTGCGACAATTCCAACCGCATGGCCAACGAGCACAACCTCAACGATAAGAGGCCATGGATAAACTATGAGGAATCGGATTATATCTTACATTTTGGTATCAATGAGTTGGCTACCTCTTATGGACAGCGTAAAACTGCTCAATTAAGGGCAGCGATTAAACGCGGAGCCAAGCTGGTGGTCTTTGACCCACGGAGATCAGAGACCGCAAGTGTGGCAACTGAGTGGATTCCTATTAAACCAGGAACCGATGCCGCAGTGGCCTTGGCAATGGCTTATGTGATCATCAAAAACGAGCTTTATGACAAAGATTTTGTTGAGAACTGGACTACAGGCTTTGAGGAGTTCAAAAAAAGGATTATGGGTGAAGAGGACGGTATTGTAAGGGATCCTGAATGGGCGGGCAAAATCAGTGGAGTACCACCAGAGACTATTGAACGTATAGCAAAAGAATTCGCTATGGCCAAAAACAAGGGATGCATATCCTGGACCGGTCTTGCTCAGGTTGATAATGGTATGTATGGTACCGCAGCTATTCAGGCCCTGAATGGCCTTTGTGGCACCTTTGATGCGCCAGGGGGTCCCTCTTTACCTTTCAAGCGCAAACTCAAATCCCCTTGGGGTGAAGGCCAGGAAAAGCCGCCTGCCGCCGGCGCTCCAAAGTTAAATAAATTCGGCATCTGGTCGGGATGGGCCCCTGCACACCTTTTGGCTGATGTGGAAGCAGGAAAACTTAAAGGGATGATCAACTATTTCGGTGATCCTGTTCTTTCCTGGGGGAACCAAGAAGCTATCACCAAGGCTATTCAGAAAATGGAATTTGTTGCCACCATTGATGCATACATGTGTAACACAGCGTTGCTCAGTGATGTGGTTCTTCCTGATGCTACGTGGCTAGAGCAGAGTCAGATCAAGGCGGATTGGTTATATGAGGCATTCATAGCATACTATGCGGAAGTGGTTAAGCCCATGTATGACTCAAGGCCAATATTTTGGATCATAGTAGAGCTGGCAAACAGGCTTGGTCTAGGCAAATATTTCCCTTGGAAAGATGTCGAGGAAGTGGAACGAAATCAATTAGCAGGCACACCATGGTCTTTTGAAGAACTCAAAGAAAAGGGGTTTATTATCACGGACGAAGCAGAATATTATAAATATAAGAAGTGGGGGTCTTTCAACGTACCTGATGGGTATGGTTCCTCTGGGAAGACAGTGACAGGTAAATACAACTTTCTGAACCCTGTAGCCCAGGAAAAGGGCGTAGACCCCCTTCCTGACTACAAAGAACCAGACCCTGATTTATTGCCTGATGAAGAATACCCCTTTGTTTTCGGAAACTTCAGGCTGTTCTTACATGAACACTCCTCTACCTTTAACAAATATCAGTTGATGAAAAGCGAGGGCACCAATCCACTGTGGATCAATACATTGGACGCCCAAGAGCTGGAGATAAAAGAGGGGGATAAAGTGCGGCTTAAATCCCCATGGGGTGAAGTGGAGACAAGGGCCCACGTCACCTGGGACATCATGCGAGGGGTCTTGGGAGCCGCTGGAGGCTTTGGACATATCCGCGGGCTGGAGGGTGACCCTAAATATCCCCAGTTTGGGGGGGTCAACGCTGCAGGCATCATGAAACCCAATTACACAGAAAAGATAGGTGGCACCCCGCTCCTAAAATATATAAAGACTCGAGTGGAAAAGCTTTAAATCAACTTATTATTCAAAAAATGGCCTGGCTGATTGTCTATCTCCTGCATCGTCCGCAGGGGAGCAAATCAGCCAGGCCATTTTACTGATTGCATCTTTGTCACAGCATAAGCACGCCAAGATAGCCTGCACATGAACCCTATCACCTTAGGTAAAGTCAGAATTTCTCCATTACCATGGGACCCTTAGGGGGAGCACTCCCTCTGGGAAGGTAACAAAGGCAAGACTCTGGCTTAATCTATCAAATGAAACTTGAAAGAGTCTCGGAGTTAAGGTAAAGGAGGGGCCATGGGAATTTTCCTATTCTGGAACCTATCCATTGTTTCACATTCTGTTAAGAAAGGAGACATAACGATCCCATGACCTCAAAACTCGATGAACTCTGTATAAACACCATCCGGATGTTATCGGCAGATTGCGTACAACAAGCCAATTCTGGGCATCCTGGAATGCCCATGGGGGCTGCACCCATGGCTTATGTGCTATGGACCAAATTCCTGCGCCACAATCCCAAAAACCCCCGGTGGCCAGACAGGGATCGCTTTGTGTTGTCGGCAGGCCACGGCTCCATGCTGTTATACAGCCTCCTTTACCTGACAGGTTATGACCTGGCCCTGGAAGACCTCAAGAACTTCCGCCAATGGGGCAGCAAAACGCCCGGGCATCCGGAATACGGCATCACCCCTGGAGTAGAGACTACCACAGGTCCATTGGGACAGGGATTTGCCAACGGCGTGGGCATGGCCATGGCTGAGCGGCACTTAGCAGCGCGGTTTAACAAGCCTGGTGCTGAAGTTGTTGATCATTATACATACGCGATCGTGAGCGATGGCGATTTAATGGAGGGGATATCCCATGAGGCCGCCTCCCTTGCTGGTCACTTACGCCTTGGGAAGCTCATTTATTTATACGATGACAACCGAATTTCCATAGAAGGATCTACTGATATCACCTTTACTGAAGACCGGTGCGCAAGGTTCGAGGCATACGGTTGGCATGTGCAGAAGGTAGAGGACGGAAATGATCTGGAGGCCATTGAAAAGGCCATAGAAAAGGCGAAAGCCGAAACAGAGAGGCCCTCTCTGATAGCTGTCAGGACACATATTGGCTTTGGCAGTCCCGGCAAGCAAGATGATCCTTCGGCGCACGGTGAGCCCTTGGGAACCGAAGAGATAGTAAAGACAAAAGAAAACCTAGGTTGGCCGACGGATCCCTCCTTTTACGTCCCTCAGGAGGTCCTGGATCATTTCAGGCAGGCTTTGTCCAAAGGCGCCCAACTGGAAAGGCAATGGCAAGAAAAGTTAAACACTTATGAAAACGCCTACCCCGAACTGGCCAAGAAGTTTATGAAATGGGTACAGGGCGTGTTGCCGGATGACTGGGATGAGTGCATTCCGTCTTTTGAGCCTGATCCCAAAGGGATAGCGACCAGGGTGGCCTCCGGGACCGTGCTGAATGCCCTGGCCGACAAGATACAGAACCTAATGGGAGGCTCTGCCGATCTTGGCCCGTCAAACAAGACCCTCATAAAATCTTCTCGGGACTACCAGGTAGGGGCCTATGATGGAAGGAATCTCAGATTCGGCGTAAGGGAGCACGCCATGGGCGCCATCTTAAACGGCATGGCCCTTCACGGAGGTATCATCCCTTACGGAGGAACTTTCCTCGTCTTCTCCGATTATATGAGGCCCTCTATACGCCTTGCAGCTCTCATGGGGCTTAAGGTCATTTATGTATTCACCCACGACAGTATAGGACTAGGTGAGGATGGACCTACCCATCAGCCTATTGAACAACTCTCCACTCTCAGGGCTATACCTAATCTCACGGTAATACGACCGGCCGATGCCAATGAGACTGCCCGGGCTTGGAAGATGGCTCTAGAATTGAAGGACAGCCCTGTGGCCCTCGCGCTAACACGGCAGGCTGTGCCTATACTTGATCGAAACAAATGCTCTCCGGCCGATGGGCTTGAAAAAGGAGCCTACATACTGAAGCAGTGGGGCGAAGGCGATCCTGAGATAATTCTCATCGGTACTGGATCAGAAGTCCACCTTGCCCTGGAGGCTGCAGAAACGGTAAATGACAAAGGGATTACAGTGCGGGTGGTCAGTATGCCTTCGTGGGAACTATTCGACAAACAATCAGAGGATTACAAGGAAGAAGTCCTCCCCAGTTCGGTTTGGGCAAGGATTGCAATTGAGGCAGGCTCGACCTATGGCTGGCACAAGTATGTGGGCCAAAAAGGCAGGATAATAGGTATCGATCGCTTTGGCGCCTCTGCACCATATAAAATCCTTTATAAAGAATTTGGCTTGACCGCGGAGCAAATTGCAAACGAGGCCCTTTTTCTTATTAATGCCAGATGATTATAACACTCAACAGATTACAAAAACCTATGTTCGGCGGTTACTGCCATGAAAGAAGTGATAGATTCTGCCCGATACGTTATAAGAAATTCCCGTCATGTGAGAATTAACCGTGAGAGTGTTAGGAATCTAGCAGAGCAAATTGCAAGCCGGCCCTTTACTATTCCCCAATGGGATCAGGCCCATCACTATTTCGACGGCACTGAGAAAACTCTCCATTACCTCTTTGTGCTTGATACGCTTAACTTTTGCTTCTGGCCACAGCCAGGCCATGAGAGATGGGCGATCAAGTACAAGGATGAAGAGCTTTCGGGCTATTATGCCTTGGCTGAAGCCCTCAAAGAGGCGTTCACTCATGGATATCCCCTCCATGATCCCGCATTTCTCGCTTCAATGAAAATGGCTGATTTGGAAGAAATTCTTTCTGGCAAGGGGCACCTTCAATTGATGAAAGAAAGGTTATTAGCCCTTCAAGAACTGGGGACTTATCTTGTGGTCAAGTGGCAAGGCAGTCCGGCCAAGCTGGTGGAAGCTTGTGAGGGTTCTGCAGTCAACCTCGCAAAAAAGGTGGGTAATGAGATAAGCTCTTTTCGTGACGTTGGGCAATACAATAGAAGACGAGTTTACTTTTACAAGAGAGCGCAAATACTTGCTGCTGATATCTACGGTGCCTTCAATGGAAAAGGATGGGGGAAATTCTATGACATGGAGGGCCTAACAGCCTTTGCCGACTACAAGTTACCTCAGGTTCTCCGTGAGCTGGGAGTTCTCACCTACAGCCCAAAGCTTGCTGCCAAGATTGATTCAAGAAGATTGATTCCCCAGGGAAGCATAGAGGAAATAGAGATCCGCGCACACACCATATGGGCTGTGGAGTTGCTATGCGCTCAGCTCAGACAGGGGGAGCATAACATCCGAGCCTTTGAAATGGATTGGATCCTTTGGAACCTCGGGCAGCAGGACACATATAGGAAAAAGCCTTATCATCGTACTGTTACCATTTATTATTAATGCTCACCTTTCGTGTCATAGCCAAAGATGGTGAAGCCAGATCTGGGGTAATTGAGACACCCCATGGTACCATACACACACCTGCCTTTGTAACAGTGGGCACCCTTGCATCAGTAAAGACCCTGAGTCCAAGAGATCTGAGGGACTTAGGCACGCAAGTGATTATCGCCAATACTTATCATCTCCACCTCCAGCCTGGGGAAGATATAATAGCTGGTGCAGGCGGACTCCATAAGTTCATGGGATGGAGTGGCCCCCTCATGACTGACTCAGGTGGTTTCCAGATTTTCAGCCACGGCGCCGGTAAGGAACACGGAGTTGGAAAAATCGCTTCCATCTTCCCTGAAGAACCAGACCGAGGTGGCCATTTAAGGCAGAAAACAGGAAAGTCCCTGGTTACAGTGAATGAGGAGGGAGTTGATTTTGTCTCTTATCTAGATGGGTCACGCCATCGGTTCACTCCCGAAACTGTTATCCAAATACAAGCGAAACTCGGTGCCGATATCATCCTGCCTTTAGACGAATGTACATCTCCATTACACGACCGGGGATACACTCGTGTTGCCATGGAGCGCACCCACCAATGGGCCTTGCGGGCGCTGGAGGCCTTTCACAGATACGGAGGTCCTCACCAGTCACTGTTCGGGATTGTCCAAGGCGGAGCCTTTGAAGACTTGAGAAAAGAAAGTGCTGCTTTCATCCAAGAACACGGATTCAGCGGCTTTGCTATTGGGGGATCCTTGGGTAGATCCAAGCATGATATGCACAATGTACTTGAGTGGACAGTCCCCCACCTGCCAGAGGAGCGGCCTAGACATCTGTTGGGGATTGGTGAGGTAGAAGACATTTTTGAAGCGGTGAAAAGAGGAGTGGATACATTTGACTGCGTTGCACCCACCCGAATGGCCCGAACTGGAACATTATTGGTGAGCGGGTATCCGAGACACCGGATGCATATTCTCAACAGTCGATTCAGAACAGACTATGGTCCTATTGAGGAAGATTGCCCTTGCTACACCTGCTCCAATTTTTCACGTGCTTATCTGCG